>Ga0181521_10001194_pt1 | contig 32285 bp, 27 predicted proteins | sample PEATcosm2014_Bin_32_FD_119764 | JGI IMG/M metagenome (GOLD analysis project Ga0181521, IMG submission 119764) | Peatland microbial communities from MTU Mesocosm Facility, Houghton, MI, USA - PEATcosm2014_Bin02_60_metaG | ecosystem: Environmental > Terrestrial > Soil > Wetlands > Peat | place...
CAGTGGTAAAATGAAATTCCACAACGCCGGAGAGGTGGCCGAGAGGCTGAAGGCGGCGGTTTGCTAAACCGTTATACGGGCTAACACCTGTATCGAGGGTTCGAATCCCTCCCTCTCCGCCAGATGTCCTATCTCCCGTATTCATAATCGTTTACCTCGCGTTTTTCCTTCGATCGCCTACATCAAGCGCGTTCTCTCTCCGTCCAAGAGGTGCATATTAGGTGCATATTCGAGAGACCGCTCAAATTGCCGCATAGCTGCAGCCGCTTCCGAATCAGCTGTCTTGATGTAGCAGCCCTGCGTTACCGCTACGTTCGAGTGCCGCAAGATTCTTTGTATGGTCTTGTCGGAAACTCCGAGACGGTGAAGATTCGTCGCCAGTCCACGGCGAAAAGCATGCCAGCCATGCCACTGGATTCTCGCTTTGCTGACCGCAGGTACGATCACATCTGCCGCCAGCGCATCCAGATTGATAGGCTTTCCCAGTGGGACAGGAAACATCAATCCGTTCGCGGGATTGCCTGACACGCGGCGGTGCCAATCCAGTCGTTGAGCAAGTTGCGCGATGACTGGGACCGGCGCTTTGCTTTGTCGGGTCTTTGGCTCCAGCACATGACCCCTCCAGAAAGACTGCGAGATCAACACTTGTTCGCCGTCATAATTCTCCCAGAGAAAACCACGCAGTTCACCTTTTCGTACACCGGTGAATGCCGCAACAGCGACGATCGTCGCGGCTGGTTCCGGAAGAACGCGCAGCATCTGTGTGATCTCTTCGAGCGAATAGGCATAGGTTTCGCCGGCGGGCTTGCCTTTCGGCAAGACCACATCCCGCATTGGATTCTCTGAATTGATCACACCTTGGCGCTTCGCATATCGGAAGATTCCCGAAAGGAATGCTTTGATGTGAGCGAGAGTCGTGGAGGTAAGCTTGTGTTCTGCGGCTATTGACTCGAGAATCCGTTCGCCATCGACCGTTCTGAAGTCGCGCAGCATGACTTCGCCGCGTGGTTTCAGATAGCGCCTCCACATATTTCGATACCCTCGGAAAGTGCTAATCCGTTTGTGGATTTCTACGAACGGCAGATAACGGTCTTCGGTGAATCGAAGTAGGGTCATTGCGCTTTCGGGCGTATTCCTTGCGAGGTTGATCGATTCGAGGAACTCCCTCGCGAGGTCTCGCGCAGCGGTCTTAGTCGGACACTCGGGTCCGACGTTTGCTAGTTTCTTGGTTTTCTGAACTCTTCGAATCGGTCCGTTTGCAACGAATTCCGAATCGTAGTATCGAAGCAGCCATAGGCTTCCTTTGCGGTATAAATAACCTTCCTGGTGACGGGTTCCCTTCATTTGCTCTCCTTTCCGAGAGCCCGTCCCACTACCCTATTGCTGCTCGATACTATACGCCGCTCGGCCCAATCTTCCAGCTCAGGGCTGCCCCAGCGAAAGCGAACGTATTTGCCAAATCGAACGTGGGGGAGAGGGTCAACCGAACGCGACCGCACTTGTTCGCGAACCCACGACTCTGGAAGGTTCCACCGGGCGGCAAGCCCTTTGCTATCGATAAACTCGTAAGACTGAGAAAGATCCCGCGCCAGGCCGACTGGCATGACGCCCGATTTGCTGCTGATGTCAGACATTTCGTCTCCATTTAGCCTCAAACCTCCTAATCGGGCAACGAGCGTAGTATCCGGAAACAACGGGCGGCTGTCGGGGGTATTCGGAATACAACTAGATCTGAATGGGGAGCCAAGACGATGTTTTTTATCCGGAATTATTTCCGGATGCCGGAGGACATTTCCGGGGCGTTTGCACAACGAGAAAGCAAGCGCCGCATCCCTTGGAGATGATCTTTGTCCGCGTTGGAAACCAACTGGGACCAAGTACGAAGAGGACCAATCTTCGTCGAATTCGAGTGGCGCCGATTGAAATCCTTCACTTCTCGTGCGTATTTGCCCTCCAAATAATCTGCGGGCGGCAAATGGTTCGCAGCGTCAAGTTTCGAAGCAATCTCACTCAATTCAGCAACTGGGACACGGGAGCCACTCTTCGATATGGCCGTTCGCCATAGCGTGCCGGCGCAAAAAACAAAGGATTCAGACCGTTTTGACCGAGGGCCAGGTCTCGTTCGATTCCGCAGAGCGAGGGCTGGAACCGATTGCCCGCTCCCTGCAGCGGGCGGCTGATTCAATCCGGCGAGTACCCTAGAGAGACTCTCTTTCTGAGATGTCTGTCCGTTTGTTAGCGTCGCTACACGCGACTTGGCGATTCGTTCAGCGTGCTCACATTCCTTCGCTTCAATCTCAAGGCGCCTTCGCCAGCGGCTCTCCAGCCTTAGCATGTTTAGTCGAAAGCCATTTAGCTTGGCATCGCGGAGCGCAAAGGGGAAGCACCCTCTTGCGAAACGCGTGAACTCATGTGCAACTCGTTCGGTGCGAGCTCGAAGTAAACGCATCACTACCCGCGCGCCGACGGCCCTTACGAAATCAGCAGACTTAGCGTGTCCTTGCGTTTGCCAAACCTCGCAGTAGATCTCATAAGCTCTGCGAGCCCACTCGTCGGCACGGTCCTGCTCCATCTTCAGAACTAGAAATTTGCGATTCAGATCGCCGTGACTTTCGGACTGAATACGCCATTTATCTGCCCGTATCTGATGGCGCATCTCTTCAGCTAAGTTCATCAGCTTCAGCACCACTAGCCTGTCGTCGATGTCTTCCCATCGAAATGACATTTCTTGACTGTCTCGCTCGGGCCGGGAGATTACGGGCCCTCTATTCCGTCGCGCATCCATTCACGAGATTGCGCGGCATTCGTCAGCCTTCCGTGACCTTCCCGATTGTGCGGTATTTACCTTGGAACGTGGGGACGGGAAGGCGCCCCCACCTTGTCACCGCCGATGAGCGCACCAAAGCGAAGGGCATCCGGCTCACCCGCTGCCTGGATGCCCCCACTCGGAAGTAAAAGTCCGCCACCGTAAAACGCGCGCATTGACGATAATAGGAACATTGGGAGGTGCGTGTCGTGGCTGGCATCGCTGTCTATGCTGAAATTAGAGCGGATTTTCCTAAACTCGGAATATGACTGATTTCTCTGTGCCTCGCTGAGGCAGTGCCCATCAGCTACTGTTTGTAGGATCGCGATTTCACGCGCAAGGTTCAAAACTTCCTGCCGAGGAACGTCGCTACGCTAAGCACGTGCATTGTGCACCCTTGCCAACTGTGGAGGTCTGAGGACACCGCAGGAAAACCGGGTCGAAAATGAATATTTTCGACAACAAATGGGGCGGGGACAGGCGATCAAAGGTGCGATGACTGCTATCGAGGAGGCTGGCCGCATTTATCAAGCCTTCGGCGACCGCTATGGCTTGGCCAGCACGCTCGAGGGGGTCCGCGGCTGCCGAGGCGCCGTGCTGCACAAGCTCCGGAGGCATCCTGCCTCTTTCCGATTTCGGCACAGGCTCTTTTGGCGAAGACTACACCTCTGTGAGCGGCACCAATTACGCTACACATCGTTGTGGTCCGCCATCTGGGAGTTGTTCGGACTAGATACCCGGCAATATGGTTGGAGGATTTGTCAAATCTGCGGCCGCTTTTTCTTCCCAACAGACCGGCGGAGCGTATGTTGCAGCACGGAACACCAGTCTCTCTGGAGTAAACGGATGTGGGCGCGAGAACATCGCGCATCCGGAGGAAAACGGAACAGCCGTGAGGGAGTTTAAGAAACCGAAAAAAGAGAGATTCGAGGATTCGAGGCGAGCAAATCGACGAAGGTTCCTCGGAAACGTATGGATAAGCGGAAGCAGGACCACACCAAGAAGCAGGCTCGAACCAAAGCGAGCTGAAACGACAACGCTCTGTGCCGGTGTTAAGTTGCCTTCTTCTTCGCCCATCGGGCCTGAGCCGCCTTGCGGGCGCTCTCTCTGCGCTGTTCACGCGTGAGCTTCCTCGCACGAGCATCGCCACCTTGCTTCCCAAATTTAGCGAAGTATTTTGTTAGCTCTTTCCGATTCACAAAGAGAAAGGTATCACACGTGCGTAAGGGCTACGCATTGTTTTGTTGACATGCGTGGGGGGTACGCATATCATCAGATCGTTAAGCGGGCTGAACAAGTGTTATCAGCACTCACCCAGCCCTAACCACAGTCGCCTAAACAGGAGGCAACAATGGCTAGACAGCAACGTAGCACCACTATCACTCAAGAATCCACTCGAACTATCGCTCGGGTTGCGCTTTACGCCAGAGTCAGCACCCTCAATAATCAAGATCCCGAAATGCAGCTCGCCGAACTGCGGGAATATGCAGGGCGCCGCGGCTGGCAGATCGTTGAGGAATTCACAGATCAGGGAGTGTCGGGCTGCAAGGAGTCCCGGCCGGCGCTTAATCGGATGATGTCAGATGCTTGCCGCCGACGCTTCGACGCCATTCTGGTCTGGAAAATCGACCGCTTTGGGCGCTCTCTGAAGCACTTGGTCAACGCGCTGGCCGAACTCGCGGCCCTGGGCGTGGCGTTCGTCAGTCTACGCGACAACCTCGACCTCAGTACTCCTTCCGGCCGGCTGATGTTCCAGATCATTGGAGCGATGGCTGAATTCGAACGTGCGCTAATCCAGGAGCGTGTTCGTGCTGGTATCCGGAACGCAAAGGCAAAAGGCATCCGCGTTGGCCGTCCCCGCGTGGTTGTGGACGCTTTTCAGATTGCCTCTCTTCGTGCTCAGAAGCGCTCTTGGGCCGAGATCGTGGCAGAACTAGGAATCGGGAAAGGGACAGCACAACGAGCGCTTGCTGGCTTGCCCAAAACTGTTTGAGTGAGGCGAACGTCAGCGACGACAGTTAGAGCCGAGACAGGAGGCGCGATAGCGTGATTCCGAAGCCGGCCGCCAGGATTTCGAGCGATCCCAGGCACGGCTCCTTCTTCCCGTTCTCCAGGTCTGAAATGAACGCCCTGCCTAATCCGGTGTGTACGGCCAGATACGTTTGCGTCCAGCCGCGCTTTTCGCGGAGCAGTCGGATCCGATTACCTAATCGTGCGCAAACGTCGGTTGCCACGGGTACAGCATGGCTGTATTCTTTGGGCTACATATCGCCTATAGAGTACAGACCAGGTTGCGACTTGTTGGAATGGACTCACAGAACAGCCTGTGCCATCCTGCGAGTAAAGGTGTGGACTCAAGCCACATGCACGTAGGCTTGCGCCGTATGCTTGGACGTACTACCTAACCGAAGAAGAAAAGCGGAAGGCATTGGAAGAAAGCGTAGCCGGGAAAACAAGGAGCCAAAAAGCCGCCGCCGTCGAAGAAATGGAAGAAACAGACCAACTCGCGTTATTTGCTAGGGAGGAAGCGGCCGCCCTTCAGGAAGTTCGAGAGGCTATCCTCATGTTGCTCTCCAAGCATGAGCAGGCCGCCGCTTGGGAGCTTATCGCTACCCTCGAAGACAAGCTTGGATGGAAAGCGCGCTGGGTTGTCAAAGTAGCGGTCAACGAACTGAAGTCAGATACATCTTTGAAGCACTCTTGGCGCAGCTATCTGGACTCTCTGATTCGATCAGGCGATCTCGATGCGACCCTGCGGGGAGCTGACGCACCCAAGAAGGAAATCGCTTCAAGCATCGATTCGCTGCTACGTCACACCGAAGTCTATCGGTGTTCGGATCAATTTCGAGAGATGGTTGTTTTCATGGCGAGGTTCCGGGATTACGCACCCTACAACAATATGCTCGTGCGAATTCAAAACCCGACATGTAGCTTCTATGCAACGGAGCGCGACTGGTGCGATCGCTTTAAACGTCGGCTCAAGGAAGATGCCCGGCCGATGTTGATCCTCGCACCTATGCATCCGGTGATGTTGGTTTATGCCTTAGATGAAACTGAGGGGCCACCTCTGCCAGACGAATTGAACAAATTCGCGCGATTCGAGGGGTCCTGGAACCCGGATTGGCTGGGTCGCACGGTCAAGAATGCTGAAACTCACGATCGGATTCGCGTGGGTTTCAAACCGCTATCTTCGACCAACGCAGGGTTTGCCGTTCCCGTTCGTGACACGAAGGACTGGAAGATGAGGATAGCCATTCACACCGAATTAGACGAGCCAAGCCAATACGGCGTCCTATGCCACGAACTGGCCCACATCTATCTAGGTCACTTGGGCACGGACCGTGATCACTGGTGGCCCAGCCGGTCCGACTTGGATCGCCGAACACTAGAGATTGAAGCAGAAGCTACTGCGTTCATCGTGACAACGCGGCTTGGATTGCAAGGCTCAAGCGTGCCATACGTGTCTCGCTATCTGGGTCGAGGGCCATTGCCGTCATCGGTTTCACTTGATCAAGTGGCGAAAGTGGCCAGCAGGATCGAGCAGATGAGTGAACGAAGACTTCGGCCGCGGGAAGGATTGGGTGGATAAGTCCCCAGCGAATGACCGCCGGAACATGGATCGACCGATCGACCCCGCCTGCCCAATTGTAGCCATCCTGGTCATCACTTCCCCCAAGCTCGTTTGCATTAGCGTTTCGAGCTTTCGAGCCAATATGCGGGTCGGCGTCGACTCATCAAAGTGCTCTGGAAGCCATCCATCTATGGGGCTGACGACAGATATTCATCAGCGATTTCGACCTTGTTGTGATCAAGGAGGTAGAAGAAGCCGCGCTCGACATCGACAGGACGCAGCTTTCGCTGGAGACGTGCCGCGATGGACCCACAGATATCGACCCAGCGTCGATATACTTCCTCATTGTGCGTGTTAATTGGGATGTACGTTTTCTGGCGCATCAATCTATCGGAGAAAAACTTCAGTTTCCCGATCTTGCTGTCGAGAACACAATAACGCTCCGGATCAAGGAATGTTCGGAACTTCGTTACGAACGCCATCCGACTGAATTGCGGCAAGCGTAAGTCACGGAGGGTAGCTAGGCTACTGCCATCGAGCATTCGAACGACCGTGCTCGCAAGGTGGAGCTTGGCGCTCCTAACCCCCGCCCGAAACTTCGCTACGCGGTAATCCCGATATGGGGCTCGGTAGTTGCCCCAATAGAGGATTCCGGATAGGCCGTCTTTGAGCTTGTCCTGGGCGCCGCTGAGGAGCAGGTCTTGGAAATAGTGATCGAGATCAATCATGCTGGGGAAGGAAAGCTCGCACCCAGCGATGAAATCGTAGGTCACTGGCGGGTAATCGAACCTGGCAATCGCCTCAACTATCTGGTCTTCCAAGTGGCACCTTGAACCCGATGCTACTACATCAAAACTACATCCAACGCTTGATCGTTTCACGCCCACAAGCCGCCGAAGAGCCCTAAGTCGGCTTCGCGGAGATCTTCCCCAATGCCGACGTTCAGCTGCGACATCTCCGGACAGCTTGGGAATGGCCAACGATCCGAGTCGACGGTCCGTGAACACATGCGCGTTTATGGGGATTGGCCTTCTTGGAGTGGTCGGTACTCTGGGAAGGCCGCACAACTTCGCGGCATCATACCGGGAACGCGTTCGCAGGTCGCTCGTCCCTCTTGAGAGCAATTTGTTCTCGGGTCAAATAGCGCTGTGAGATCTTTGAATCTTCCGCAGCACTTGGCTGCTGGAGAGCGAATTCGTTCCTCTGATTCATACTTGCGACTGGGATTGAACCGCCGCCGCCGGCCTCTTGATGGCGAAATAACCATTTCGAGCAAATGGCCTAAGGAATTTACAAAACCGCCGAAATACGGGAAAAATCTGGTTTTGGCTGGTGAAGAATGCGGGAAGCAAGAATTTGCTTGTGAGCAGTGACGCTCCCTGCAAGCTTGCATTCGCGCTCTGCCGGGAAGCAAATGTGAGTATATGTTCTGTAGGGTCGAAGCCCGAGCGGTTGTTAGGAGGATGTTGTGGCGAACCGTTCGAGGGTGATTGCTAAAGGTGGAGTGGGGACGAGGCTTATACTATCGGCGCCGAGAATTCTCTTCTGGAACAGTGGCCAGAAAAACTAGATCTCACTCAGGAGTTGGAGAGATGAAGATTTCCCCGTCGCGAAAAGTTGCGTTCCTGATTGCCTTGTTTCTCACCTCAGCGCCGCTCCTGTTGGCGCAGGAGTCCGATATCAAGGATGTAGCGGAAAGCCTTGCGAAGACGCTGGCCACGACCGGCCAGCACCGGTCCGTAGCAGTCGTGGACTTCACCGACCTCCAGGCCAACGTGACGCCGCTCGGCCAGTACATCGCCGCGGAATTGGAAGATGCGCTGGTGAACGCGCCATCCAAAGTAGACGTTATCAACCGCTCGCGCCTCCAGGTGCTGATCAAGGAGCATAAGCTGGCATGGAAGGGGCTCATCGATCCATCTACGGCGCGCGAACTGGGAAAGATCACTGGTGTTGGTGTACTGATCACCGGAACGATTACTCCCTTCGGCGATACGGTCCGGCTCTCCGTCAAAGCGCTGGACTCGGAATCGGCGCGCGTAGAGGCGGCCGTATCAAGAAATATTCCGAAGACGCCGACAATCATTCAGTTGCTTAACGAGGGACCAAACGAGGCAGTTATTCCCAAACAGCAGAACCCCACTACGCCAAAGCCGAATTCTTCAGTGGTTGGCCCTGACAAATCTTCAACTGCCGCCGATCGAGTCTTCGAGAGCCATAATATCCGCTTTGAGATGAACTCATGCGAGCGCTCGTACACAACCATATCCTGCACGCTAACTATTACTAATGTGGGCGAAGACGGAGACATAGGCTTCCAGACATGTAACCAATACCCCGCTCGCATTCAAGACGATGCAGGGAGAGAGTTTCGAGCAAAAGCGATAATCATTGGTAGAAATAATCTCGAGAAGGTTTGTACATGGCGCTCACCTTCCAATCCCTATACTCTCGTCAACGATACACACACTCGAACAACGGTTCAATTTGAAGGGGTTTCACAAGATACTTCTAGCCTCAGCCTATTTGAATTATGGATACAGGCTGGGAAAGAAGGGAGGGAGCAGATTCGAATCGCTTTCCACAAAATCCCGTTAATCCAGAAATAGTACGCCCGGTGTATCTCAGTGCCGTTCCATACGAACGCAAGGGGGACTGCCATGTCGAATTTCGACTTTCTGAAGATGTACGATCCTCACCTGGCCGCGCTGGGAATGAAGGCAGAGGAATACCTTTACTCCGACCCAAGCGCCTCAACTACCAAATTGAGGTCATTGTGCGAAGAGCTTGCGAAGCAAGTTCGGGAAAAGCTGCGTCTTCCACTTCCCCGTGACGAAAAGACCCGCCGTGAGAACGATTCTTTCGAAAACGTTGTCGCCGCGATAAAGAAAGACAGGCGTGTACCCTATTCCGTTGGCGAGAGCCTTGACAAGGTCCGGCGGATTGGAAACACCGGGACACATGATCAGAGCGCAACTATCACGCGAGCAAAAACTGCGATCGAGAAAACGCATCAAATCGCATCCTGGTTCGCCAAGGATTTTCTGCGATTGCCAATCTCCATCCCGCCATTCCGGATGCCGGAACCACCCAAGGGGGAAACCCCTGACTCACAATCCGATTTGTCCAATATTCTGACGCCTGCGAAGGAGTTTATTAGCAGCCGCCAGGGAAAATGGATTACTGGGATCCTTGCGGCTCTTGGGATCACATTCGGTTACCACCTGGCCACCGACGAGGAGCACCGGTGGAATGTCGCGCTGGTCAAGACGGTGCGCATCGCTGTTTTTGTTTTTGTTCTGGCGCTGCTCGCCGTGCCTTTCCTCTATCTGGCCAACGGAATGACGATCTGGGCGGCCTACCATTTTTTTGTCAGCTCGATTGCGGACAAGGTTGGCTGGAGCGAGTACCTGATTCACGTGCTTGGTCTCGCGCTTCTGATCCCATTCTTCTGTGCCGTCCGACTAGTGTTCTCCCGCGTTGCGCGTCGCCGCCTGGGTGGCTATTCAATCCTGCTGCTGATGGCAATCGGGTACAATCTGATGTTGTACGCGGCGACCAAGGATTCTCCGTTCAGGGGAAGGCAAAAATGGGTCGCGATCAACGACGAGGGCTGCACGGTCGCTGATCGCGCTGGAGTTGATCCCGAAACCGGGAGTCCGCTGGTTCCCCTTACCTATAAAATCTGGCGGAAGTGCAAGTTCATAGGCAAGGAGCCGATGGTAGCGGTCGACGCTGCAAAGAACGCATGGTTCAATGCGAACACAGGCGCGCCCGAACTCTGGTACTCGCGCGATCCGAGCGGCAAGCTGGACTTCTTCAAGAGACAGGGCTTCAATCCCTCGACCGGCGTTGAGGTTCAGCCGGTGACGCATGAGTTGCACGAGGAGTGGTTAAAGGCGAATCTGCCACCTGCGCCAAAGCTGCCGCCGGCGCCCCCGACCCAGCAGGAGATTCTGCATACAATGTTGAACGCTTCGTCGCCGGAAGGGACTGGCGTGCTTTTGCTGGATCAGCCAGGCGGCGACTCCGGCGCGGAGGCGCTCGACCGGTACATTTCGGGCATGAATACATCAGCTTTCCGGACCGAAGAAATTGTGCGGAAAGGTTATGGACCGAAGTTCTATAGCGGCGATGCAAGCCTGGTGCGGGATACGATAGGGATTACACATCTTCGTTCGTACGTTGTGGCCGTGGTGAAGACGAATTGCGAGAAGAGGAGCGGCGACGTTGATGCCGATCTTCTAAGCTGCGATATGACTGTGAACGCGAAGAAGTTCGATGCGGATGGCGGTCTGGCTGGGGCGACGATGGCACAGGGAACTGGAGTGGGATTTAACAAGGACAAGGCACTGGACCAGGCGGCGCAGCGGGCTTCTTCGAAGTTCAATGCGTTTGTGAAGTGACGGCCTGACAGGAGATGAAGCTGGAGGGATGCGAGAGAGGGCAGCCGATTGGCTGCCTCCTATTGCCTGTGCGCAATAATGCCGAATGCGTTCATAGCGGCCTGACAGTCCGTGGCGTCGCGGCGTGATACCTAGGCCGGCAGATAAACGCGAGGGCGAAGATATTGAGCACGATACCGATTGCCGCCCAGCGGAGGTGGTTGCGGCCCGTGCGCCTGGCGTAGAGATACCCGATCTTTCCGCAGAGTGTGCTGGTAATGAGAATGAAAAACAACAGGTCAAACATGAGGTTCTCCTTTTGTCCGGTTGTGAATTTCGTTTACTTCGTCATGGCTACCGCTAGCGGGAGTGGAGTCCTTTACTGCCAATGCGGCGTAGTGGATGGCGCTTGCGGGAAGAGTGCAGCTGTACCGGCGGGGCCTGCGCCGGCCGTTGTCGATAAGGTATGGCGCGGCGTGGGGCCCGAGCGCCTTGCGTAGGGCCTTCTGAAGGCGGCTTAGGTGCATGGAGAACTGGTCACCATCCATGCCCTTTTCGATGGACTTGCGCGTTCCCTCGGGCACATCTTCATAGTCCTGCACCGTCTTGCGGAGTTCATTTTGATAGAGCCTCTTCCAGTTTAGATCCTTGACATACTTGCTGGGCGCCTCAAGAGATGCTTCTCCCTTCATGGTGCGCCTGGCGAAGAGGCTAAGAAGCGCGAGGGAGGCTCGTGGCAGGGGGACGATCTTCCCTGCGGCATGGATTCGGCCTCCGGCGAGGTCGATGGTGAGCTCGGGCGGCCCGATAGTCTCGTTGGCGACGTTGACGACCATGCTGTACGAGGTTGCGCCGTTCAGAAGCATTTCGGGCAGGCCATGCCGCATGCGTACGAAAGGGATGTCGGCAAGCATGAGGGTGGCTTCGGATGTGTCGAGCGGGCGCTTGTCTTTGCCCTCTATGACGTGGCGTTTGCGTGTGGGATAGAAGAACTCGCTCGCGGATTCGAACTCCTCCGGCGCCAGAACATGGGATAGACGGTCCTGCTCCCGTCCGAAGAGAGAGAGAGCATACCCGGCGTAGAAGCCCATTGTTTTTCTGCCGCCAGCGAGCGATACATGGAGCGCGCTTCGCGGGTCCGTGGTCAACTGCCGCACCAGATTCGTAATGAAGTCCGCAGCAAATTGATTGTCCTCCGCCGTCCGAATGTCAGCCATTCGCACCATGTCTCGACCGGTAAGTATATGAATGTTTTCTTCGAGAAACCGGATTTCCTCAAGTCCGTATTCACGGCACAGCCGGTGAAACCATCCCGGATTTTTTGATAGAAGCAGGAGCTTGGCGCGAGTCGCACCCTCCAGTGAGGAAATCAGATGAACTTCTGTGGGCACGAACTTCTCGTTCGCGCTCACAGCCAGCGCATAGAGGGTCTCGGTCACAATCTGCGGCGTCAATCCTGAGACCGCTAGCAGGATGCGCCGTGGGTATTCGGAAGGCTTCGCCATGAACTCGCTCTCCACACTCGCAAAGTAAGTATCACAGTCTCGGAATTCGATTTCCACATTTGCAAGCTTGCACCGCTAATTTATCGGTTGGCTCTGTGTCTGGCGACCGGTCAGACGAAGCTGGGTCGGTGGTTCTAGGGTCGTCGAGAGGTGCATGGCGACATGATTGCGGCGTCTTTCGCTGCTTCGCCGAAGCCAGCGACGAATGCCGCGAACCAAATTGTATTGCGTCTGCCAATTCCGGAACTCGAAGTCGTACCAAAGGTCTCGCAACGCCGGCTGCCCAAGCACGTCGGTCAACATATGGGATCGTAGTTTTCAACTGTTGACTTCAGGCCAAGTCGCTCATCTACCATGCGAAACCGATGAATGGACACGCATGGATTCACGGACGGAAAAGCGGAAGGATGGTTCACGTTGGCGCGGTTGACGCCCCGGTGACTCTTGCCAAGGTAAACGGACATCCTCGGAGAAATGCTGCCCCCCATCGTGTCTTGGGAAGCCGCCATGTCGTGCAATGCTTCGTCGCTGAAAGCAATAGAATCCTAGCCGTGCCCGGGAGCCGTCGGACGCGAGGAGGGCAGGCGCACCGAACGGATCGCTCAGAGCATCACCTCGCCGCGCTCGCGTAGAGCGCCCGCTCGAACTCCTCCTCCGCCGCTAGCGCCCCATCGTCGCTGAACGGCAGCGTCTGCATCAGCACCACCCCGCAGGTTTTCCCGGAAACATCAATCCAGAAAAACGTGTTGAAGATGCCGTCCCATGCCAGGGAGCGCGCCGCGCGCCCGCCTTCCACCGCCCGGCTGTTGATTCCGAATCCCCATCCAAACTTGTCGGGCGAACCCGGCAAGCGAACGGGATTCTTGATCAACTGCGGAATCGTGCTCCTCAACTCCGCGAGCTTCATCTCGCCGATCTGGTTGTGACTCATCTCCGCCACCGTCTCCGCCCGCAGAATCCTTTTGCCGCCGAACATCCCGCCGTTCAGCACCATCCGCTCGAACTTCAAGTAATCCCCCGCCGTCGAGTAGAGGCCGCCGCCGCCGCCGCTGAAGAACCTCAGCGGTTTCATCGGCTGCGGCGGCGGTTCTACAAAACTCCCATCCGCCTGCCGCAGTTGAAGCGCCACGACCCGCGCCTGCTTTTCCGCCGGAACGTTGAAGAACGTGTCCGTCATCCCCAGCGGCTCGAAGATGTGCCGCCGAAAATATTCCTCCAGCGTCTCCCCGCTCACCTGTTCCACCAGTTCTCCCAGCCAGTCGTAGCTGATTCCATATTCCCAGTGCGTTCCCGGATCGAACATGAGCGGCGCCTTCAGAAACGCGTCGCTATCCCCCGTAATCGCGGGAGCCAGTCCCGCCTCCACGTACTCGTGCAGCCGCGCATCGAAAAAGTCGTAGCCAAACCCCGAAGTGTGCGTCAGCAATTGCCGCACCGTCGGCGGCGTCTTCGGTGGCCGCAGCTTCGCCTTTTTCGTCGCCGGATCGAATTCCTCGAGCACTTGCACCTTCGCCAGTTCCGGGAGATAGGTCGCCGCGGGCTCGTCCAGCTTCACCCGCCCGCTCTCAATGAGTTGCAGCACCGCCACCGCCGTCACCGCCTTGGTCATCGAAGCGATGTGGAAAATCGAGTCCAGCGTCATCGGAACATCTTTCGTACCGGCGCGCTTCCCGAACGCCCCTTGGTAAATGACTTCGTCTCCCCGCGACGCCATCGCCACCACCCCCGGTGCCTTCTTCTGCTCCACCGCCTCCCGCAGCACCAAGTCGATCGAGTTCCCCGGCTTCGTCCCGCTTCCCGCAGCCAGCGTCAGGATCACCATCCCCGCCAGCGCCGCTGCCGCCAGCAAGCCTCGCCGCACCGCCCCTCGAACCGCCTTCATCCTTTTCATTCCCGCCCTCTCAGTTACGTTCAGTTGCTCGCGCATGACGATCATCAAAGCTTCAGCTTCTTATTTCGCCTGCGTCAGCTCCTCAACAACCGCAGCAAGTTTATCGAGTATCTGTTTCCAGCCCTCGAATTGACCGCTATTTTTCGCGCTCTCCATGGGTTCATTTCCAATGAAGGTGAGTTTCGTCCGGCCGTTTCCCAGATCCTCAAAGATGGTCACGTCGTACGCACCCTCTATGGCCTCATGTTCTATTCCCAGCTGCGCAGGATCAATCTTGTTTCCCTTCGAGTCCGAAAAGTACATCAAGGAAACGATCTTCTCGTGCGGAACAATCTCGTGGTATTCAACCGCATTCCAGAACTCCTGCCCATCGGGAGACTTCATGCAGCAGAGAAATTTTCCTCCCACGCGAAAATCCATCTGGCAAACCGGCGCCGTAAAACCCTTCGGCCCCCACCACTGCATCACGTACTTCGGGTCTGTCCACGCCTTCCAAACCAACTCGCGTGGAGCATCAAAAACTCTTGTAACGACCATCCGCTCAATTTCGCTAACCGTGTTTTTTTGTCATCTCCGACCTCCTCTTTCTTCATTTGCTTTACAACTGCATCCAGTTTGTCGAAACTCTCTTCCCAGAACTGGCGATAGCTGATCGCCCAGTCGCTGACTATCTTTATAGCCTCTGGCCTAAGCCTGCAGATACTCTCTCGCCCACGCTTCGTCTTGATCACAATCCGCGCCCGCACCAGATAGGCAATATGAAAACAACGTCCCCGATGTGATGGACGCCGGGATTGCCCACTGATCAATTGCTGTCTTGACCCAATCAGGCACCGGAACGGTTCGAATGTGACCGCCCTTTCCGTTCAGGTCGGCGAGCACCCAATGCCCCTCGCGAAGCTGCAAATCTTCGATTTTCAATGCTGCTGCTTCCGCTCGACGCAGACCACATCCTGCCAGCACTGCGAGCATTGCATAATTCCGACGCTCTCTCAGACTTGCGTTGCCGGCACCCGACAGCAGACGCCGGCCCTCTTCAGCCGTGAGCCAGTTACCGATCTTAACTCCGAGGCGGCGGACTCCCTTGACACGCCGGATTCCAGCCGCCAAGTCGGGGCTCAGTAGCCCGCTATCTGTCGCTTCGTAGGCCAGTCGCCGGACCGCGGCCAATCTCAGATTGATGGTGGAAGGAGCGTAATGCTTCTGCTCCAGAGCGATGCGATACCGAGTCACGACCGTTTTGTTGAACGCCAGTCGTGGTTCAGAGCAATACCATTCGATGAACTCACGAATCGCATGATCGTAGGAACGCTGGGAACTCGAAGAGACCAGGCTGTTCAGCACAGCGGATTTTGACTGTTCGAGATCAGGCAGCTTCAGAATAGTTTTCGGGGCCTTCTTCCTTTTGGGATTCGAGGACTTAGCCATCGGCGCGACCTCCTTTAGTCGCGCCAAACAGGATCTTTCCGATCGCTATTTTCTGGCCATCTGCGCGTTTAGCGGTAGCAATATGGAGGTATTCGTTCCGGACTGTCCCTGAAACACCAGAAAGTGCGGATCGATCTCTACGCTGAAAGAGTCGCCCAGATGTTTAATATTTTCACCGTTGCTGCGCAAGGGCGGCGGTGAAGATCGTCGATTCCATCATCTGCTTCCAACCGGCTTCACCCAGCACTTTCCGCAATTGCCTTTGGGCGGACTGCCAGTAGTGCAGCGCACTCAGGTATTTACGTTTTCCTTCTGCGGTTAGAGTCAATCGGAGCTCTCGGCGGTCTTGACCAGGTTTCGTCTGAATCCATCCTTTCCTTCGCAGCAGTGCGAGCGTGCGCGTGAGAGTCGTGCTGTCGAGCCCAAGCAGTTCACCCAGATTACCCTGCGAGATCCTTCCAGCGCGTGTCAGGGCTTGCAACAGGGTAAATTGTGTCGTCTTTATGCCAGCCGGCTGCAGTTGTCGATCGTATCGCTGGGTCACGATACGGGCTGCGCGGCGAAGATTGGCACAAGCACATGGCAAGAAAACAATTTCGTTTCGAGGGCTCAATCCAGGCTGTTTCATAGTCTGTATATACATCGATCTCACTGCTTCTGGCAATATTCCTGCATCCTATTAGATGCATATACATCTATGTTGAACTGAGGAGGAGGATCCTATGAACTACCTGGTTCAAATGAAGCTCGTCAGCCGACCCGACACTCTACAAGAGGGCATCGTATTCATCGAGCAGCTCATCCTGCCAACGTTGGAACTGTGCAAAAGGCTCGAGGCGGAGAAAAAGATCGTTGCCGGAGCGCCGCTGAGCGGAGCCGTTGCGCTCTCCTTGATAGTGAGCGCTGAATCAGCCCAGGAACTGGACGGCCTGATCACGAGTCTACCTGTTTGGCCGCGAATGGAAACGACCGTCACCCCGCTCTCCACCTTCGATGTGCGCATGCAGGCGGTTCGCGCCCGGCTCGAACAACTCCGGCGCGAACAAGTGATGACTCAAGGAGGTGACCAATGAACGCATTCGCACTATTCGGAGTCAGCATCCTGGCGAGCTTTGTGAGCTCGCTGGTCGCGGCACGATTGTTCGCGTGGCCGCGACTTGAGAACACCGATCGCAATCGCGCGCTCACTTTGCTGGTCGCGCCTCACATGTTCCTCCGCTTCATCGGGCTGAGCTTCCTGGTGCCTGGAGTTGTCTCTCCGTTGCTGCCGGCTGGATTCGCGATCCCGGCAGCCTACGGCGACTTCATCGCCGGCATCCTGGCGATTGTGGCCACGATCGCCCTCGCAAACCGCACATCGTGGGCCACCCAGGGCGTATGGCTTTTCAATATGTGGGGCACTGCTGACTTGCTGTTCGCTTTCTATCAGGGCAGACAGGTCGGGATTCAACCTGGAATGCTGGGAGCGGCGTTCTTTATCGTGACTGCGCTTGTGCCACCGCTCCTGGTGACGCACGTTCTGATCTTCCGCTTGCTTGTTCGGTCACCTCTCAGCCAAGGGACCTGACCCGAAGCATTAGTACTGAGAAGTCGGCTAGCGTTTAGCCATGGAGCACCGGCGATTGCACCAGGTTCGGCCTGAGTGACGGGCAAACCGTCAGTTGTTCCGGGCCAGAAGTCCTCTTCTGGGAGATCTGCCGCCGACAGTCACTGGGTTTCCATTCATCCAGACATCCAGAGCCGACGGGCTAACAGAAACCGCGGCAGCCGCGACTCCGGGAGTGAACCAGTGAACCGCGGGTCTGCCCAGTCAGCGCCAACCCTGCCCAAAATCCCCATTCACCGTCAGCTTTGCAAGTGCATGAATCTAAGAGTTCAACAAATCGGCGGATCGGCTGCCCATAAACTGGTGTTTGTGGGCCTGCAATAGATGGATTGATTTGGCCGTGGCTACTGTTTCGGCCAGGTAGCAAGATTCACAAAACATCAAAGGATGTTAATACCCCCCAACGGAGACAGGGCCGTCTAGGTTTGTGATTGTAAGCAAGGCTTGTCTGTCATGTTGTTATTCCTTTTCAAATCCTTGGCTGGTAAATCTCAGTGTCCTGCCGTTTTCAGTCACTGTGCGAACCACGTTCTCCGGGGCGCCGCTGGGGATTTCTGCGTCGATCTCCAGAGTGACCGTCACCTTCGCGCCAACGAGACCGGACAAATGCGAGATAACCTCGTCAGCGATGCGGCCCGCATCACGTCCTACCCGCGTGGGGTCAAGGCCTACGGTACCGTGGAATCGTTTTGGTTGGGTCACTGCGGGAAGCAAAGGCGTTGGTCCCGCGTCCGGGTTTGTCCCCACACCGCTCGAGTCGGGTTGACCAGATGTCGCATCCGCACCGTGGGCAACGACAGCGTCTGCATCAATCTGTCGGCGGGCTGCTTCAGGCTTTACGAGTAGGCCAGAGCTCGTGTCTGCTAGCATCACAGCTTTCCCGTAGCACAGGCCACGATAACGTCCCGTTGTCTCGTCATAGCTGTCGGCGAAGGCAAACGATTCCCGCTCCCACGTTAGCAGCCCAATCCCAGCGATAATTGCATTTAGCAATACCTGCGGCCGAGCAAGACGAGGAAGATAGACATACCGCGCAAAATCTTCAGCAATCTGCTTAATCGAAACGTGATCACCGCGCCAAAGCGGAATGCGGTCAAGCTCGGTTCTCAAACTCGTGCCGGCATAGTTGGTGATAAGCATCTCATCTTTACGCAGTCTTTTCGAGACCCTCACAGCCAACGCCTCGTCACCGGTAAGCCTCAATGCTTGCCAGGCCATTCCTTGTTGCGGCAATGGCTGCACGGGAACCAATAGCCACTGATAGGTCTCGGGGATACGAGATCTCACTAGAGCGGCAGCATTCTCTTTTTGTTGTTCAGCCTGCTTCATCTGGTGCTGGGAGAGATCCAGCAGGTCACTCTCATCCAGAATCGACCCCCAAGCCAAGTAACGACGCACAGCTTCATCTAAATCCTGGAGCCGCGTCCGATCAACAGCCAAGAATACAATGGCATTTCGGTATAGTCGTGGGGAGGTGCCTCGCGTTTCCAGGAACGCGGCAGCCGCAGCCCGTGCCGGGCTTTCTGCATCTTTGGTATGCGGATACTCAATTCGGAGCACTACCAGCCGCGCATCTAGGTCATCGGGGATGTCCTGCCCACTCTGTGGAAGCGCATGGACGGCATTGAAATCCCCGCGCTCGCGGACATCCATGCGAATTCGCCGCTCTAGTTCCTGGACCACGGAGTCTGGGTCAGCCTTGAGTTGCTCAGCGCGGTCTTCTGCAATCTTGGTAACCGTGGGTTGTGTGGAATACCAATAACGGGCAGCATCGTAATATAGATACGTTGCTGCTCCACTGAGGCGTCGAAGCGCGTCTCCAAAGATTGCTACCGACTCTCCCGGCATCACGCATCCCAGCTTGATACGCCGTTCTTCCAAGCCACGATTAGCAGCGGTGGCCGTAGGGGCAGAACCTAAATAAATAGTTCTAGCCACTCGACGACAAGCCGAGAACTTGCCGAGATTTGGGACCTCGCCATCAATCCGTCGTGGCAGAGAGTTCGGCCCGTCTACGTCTTTCTCGATTACTGGTGCCCAGTTGTCGGAAAGGTACCGAGTCAGCTCGGACTGTACGCGGGAATCATCAATCGGAATGTTGCAGGGCAAGATTAGCGGATTTCGGTCCGCGTTGTCCCACAAGCTGTGGATCACTGCAGCCATCAGGCGCAGCACGCCGCGCGTTCTCTGGAATTTCAAGAGCGTGGACCAATCGGTGTAAAGCCGGTCAAAGATCTCGGGATGGATCGGATAGGCGTCTTTGAGCCGTTTCTCGTAGTCCGGATTGCGGCACTCTTGAGGAAACTCCTGGTGCTGTGTGCGATAGAGATCAGAGAAGGCACGCGCGGTATTATCACGCGCCACAAAATTTGACGGCTCCACCATTGTCTCGAACAACCGTCTCCGGACAATCTCAAAACTCTCTTCCGCGCTCGCTGGACGCCACGAAGTCTCAACCCGTCCAACAGCGTTGCGTAGCCTCTCCAGTGCCGCGCGTCCTCGCTCGCCGCCCACCTCTGCATCGTCGGCAACCGCGTGAGGAGAGCCGGTAGTGTCCGAAGCAGGAAGGCTGATTACTAACATGCAGCGCCGCGCATCTTTGGCTGACTCTGTCAGCGTCTGCGCAAACGTAAAATGCGTTTCAAAGTCGCCGGCAGGGAGGTCGCGCTTCTCGTGCAACTGGCGCGCATACGCCACCCACTCGTCAACCAGAACCAAACAAGGGCCGTATTCGTTCATCAGCTCACGCAAAACATCCCCAGGATTGGTTGCCCGTTCATCGTCGGCCTTCACGCGGCCAAAAGCTTTCTTGGCTTCCTTGGTTCCGCCAGCGCCAAAACCAAGCTGCCAGGCGAGTTCACCCCAGAGAGTTCGCACCACAGTACCGTCAGACTTGGTGACGGGGTTGCCGGGCGAGATCTTATTGCCCACCAACACAACTCGATTTACCTTGGGCAACTTTTCAACTCCAGCTTCTGCTAAAACGGCCTCGACTCCGGATAGTTCGCTCGCTGGTTTGCCAGAAAAGAGATGAAAGAGTGCCAGCATAGAGTGAGTTTTTCCACCGCCGAAATTGGTCTGAAGCTGCACCACCGGATCGCCACCCCGGTCTGTCATCTTCTGTGCGGCTCCGACGAGCAGTCGCTTCAGGCTAGCTGTAAGGTGAGTGCGCCGGAAAAATTCCACCGGGTTCTTGTATTCCTCTGCTCCTTCCCCCAAGTAGACCTGCCATAGGTCCGCGGCAAATTCCGCCTGCTGATAACGGCCGCTGGCTACATCCTTGTGCGGGGTCACTATCTCACGCCAAGGCTTTACGTGTCCGTTGACTTGGCTTTCAATGTTTGTTCCGGCCGCCTTGCGACGCTCGCTGCGCGCCTGCTCGTCAAAACGCACGCGCAGCAGTTCCATCTTCATCTTTTCAACTTCGCTGGCCTGTGGGGCGGAAATTGCGGCCAACAGACGGGAAGAGCTGTCTAACGCTCGGTAAGCATCGTCAGTACTGAAGGGGCGCTGATGAGCCCACCGATTACGGACTTCGCGTAGTTCGCTGATCAGAGTGCGCTCGGCTTGGCCCAGGGTCTTGCGGAAGACCGTATTCCACTGGTTCCACATAACGGCGAGAACCACGGCGATGTCCCACTGAGGGTTGTCCTCCGTGGCCGGAAAATTGAGTTGCTGAGGAGGCAAAGAAGACCTCAGCTGCTCAAACCAACCTTGTTCAAACTGCGACTTCATTTCGCGCTCGGCAAAGGGCGCGAGCCCATCGCGCAGCAGGTCGAGCATCTTGCCGATGCGTTCGTGATTCGTGATGGCCATACAGGAATTGTGGTCAGATCAGTCTAGCTTGTTCAGGAGCAGATGGTCTTAGTTTTTGGGCAAGCTTCGCGATCTCCGACCACCCGAGACCGAGTGCGTTATAGGCCTGGGCTTCCGTCAGCAGTCCTTTCTTCCCAGAGATGCGGAAAAGACGGAGTGCCAAGTCACGCGCGAGGTCGCCCTTTGACGAGAACTGGCGTAGCAAAAAAGCAGTAGCTTCGTCGCCCGCCTTATCGTGGAAATAGAGTCTAATCAAATGATGGGTCATCCCCCAAACTGTGCGACCGCTCTCGGCAGGGCTCCAATCTTCGATCAATTCTTCCGGTCTCTTCAGATGCACCTCGCCTGCGCCAGACACGACCAATCCAGCATGCTGAAGGGCAGAGTCGGAGGTCACCTTCGCTTTCGACAGAAGTTCCGCATCTCCGAACGATCCTGAACCAAAGCCATATTGTTCAAACCAAGCTATGGCCCAGCGAGTTTCGGCGTCAAAATCGTCTTCCTGCTCGGTGAGAACCTCGACTTGAATTTGATTAATCATACTGAGCGCAGCCCGCACCGTGAGTTCCTTACCGCTGCTTTCCAGAATTGAACCATAGCGCGAGTAAATGGCCATACCCGGCCCAAGAGCTGCTTGCGCAAAGTCCACAGGGGCTACGTTCCCTTGTTGTAGGTGGCGAAGCGCTGGCGGCAGAGCAGATTTCAACTCCTGGCGAAACTGGGTGCTCGAGATGCGTGGTGCTTCCGCGGGTCGGGGACGACACGCGAGGACGATGTATGAAGCCAAAGCATTGGAACCCATGGCTCGCATCCTCCATTTCTGTGATGCCCGCACTGGCCATGTCGCGGTGATCTGGAATCGGCTCGAAACGAGAGCTTCGAGTAACGTTTCCCACCCAGTCGTCAAGTCAACAGTTGTTGTACTCTCATCTTCTGACGCACTGCTCTCCTCGTCTTCCTGTCTAAACGCGTAATAGACGGTCAGGGGGAAGCGAACGTCCATCCTTTCGCGTAATGACGTGAAGGCATCGCGGAACCCAGACTCGAAATGCTCTTTGGCCCTCTCCTTATTGCCATCAAAACGTTCTGGAGAAGCGGTCAGCTCCGCGAGCTTTGGGACCACCAAGGTACTGAAAAGTTCCGGGTACAGGGTGCCGACCGTCCGCCGCAACCACACATAAAAGAAGTCACTCAGACCAGCGTAGCTGATGTTGTCGTAGTAGGGAGGATCGGTGCTCACAAGAAGATTCGAGAAGCCGTTTGCTGTGATAGCGGCATCGATTTGCGATGAATCGCCAAGCCTTTCCTTCCCCATGACAAGCGTTTCGATTGCATCCGCGCATATTCCCACCGCAGTATGCCAACAGACCCCGCGGTCTCCCATGATGTTCGACTCTGCGAAGTCCCACACCATCGGAATCGCTTGACGCCCGAACAATTGCATTAACTGCTCACCGCTCGGTTTCCAGCGACACAGAGCATTGTTGAAATCACCGCAACGGTCCACTGCGAGAGCTAGAAAAGTGGTTACGGCCCGCGCGTAGGTGACTGCGTCATCGACACTGAGCCCGGCGGCCAAAGCATCACGTTCCACATCTGCTTCGATCGCCTTGGCAAGGTCGCTCAGCGTCACCATGGCGGTCAATTGGCGCGGCGTGAACAATTGATCAAACCGTTCTAAGCCATAGCCGACGCACCAAATATTTCGAGGATCCTCGGCTAAACGCTCCGTCACTTCACCCTGGGGGGCCGGGACGTCCATTAAAGCCTGGTGTTCGTCGTTAGGGGGTAGGTAACAACGACCACGCTTTCCTTCGGCCACTATCGCGAGCAGGCGATAGCCCAGTCGTCCAGCCTTGGCCTCGCTTTTTATGTGCGCTTCACCGATAGGATTGTCTGTTAGCAGACTGCGAAACTTTGCCCCTCGCCCCAGTTTCGTTCCCTTGGAGATTAGCCCGCGATCCGTTGGTGTTCCCGTGCGCACTTTAAACCGATAAGTGCCTGACTTTTTGTCGACCAACGGTTCGAGCCACACGAGGTTCCCTGAGCTCGAAAGCCAGAACGTCGTAATCAACGGTACTTGACGGCCCTGCGAAGCGGGGTCAGAACTAGCTACAGTGCGTGCCCAAAGCCACGCAATCACATTAGCATCGCCGCCTCCTTGTTCTGCGCTTAGGCGCGCCTTCGGGTAAAGGTGGCCGATTGTTTTCTGTGCCCTTTCGCCTATGATCCGGCCGTAATAGCGAACGTCGGCTGCGAGTCCCCGTGTCCCACGCCAATTCGTAGTGCCGCCGATCCGACCGCGATCCTCCCGATTGACCGGGGGGTGACCGCTGTAGCGGGGCGCGAGTTCCAGGTTGCACTTGTTGAGCAAGACCGCCACGGGATTAAGGTCGCCGGCGTGGGATTCGAACCCGAGGCGGTTGGCTTCCAATGGTATGGAACCGCCGCCAGCAAACGGATCAAAGAGTGCGGGTAGCTGCCCGTCGCAATAGCGCAACATCTCTACATTAGCAGCAGCGTAAATCTCGGGGGCCTCATGGAGCTTCTTCGCCATCATTCCGCGCACGATGTCAAAGAGACGCTCACGTTCTGCCTTTTGGGCATCCTCCGTGGGCCAATTTTCTGGATGGGCTTCTGGATCGTCTACCACAGAAGCAAACAGCACCGCACGCGCAGTCGGCAACGGCAATCGCGCCCACCAGTGGTGAATGCCCTTCGGATGAGGCCCGATGCCAGGCATTTTGTCATATGCTGAGGCATCGTTGATCTCAGGCAGCGGCAGCGCTACTTCAATGAGCTTCTTTTTGTAGGGATTATTCACGGGCACGCAGCAATCAGATCAGGATTCGTTGTCAACACCTCGATGCCGCCCAAGGTGCAATCGGCATCGTGTGTTACCAACTTCCATCCATTGTGCCGACAGGATTCGATCAGCAACCCATCGTTCGCGTCCATTGTGCCGGACTCGACACTGAGAAGCATTTGCGCAATGTCAATCTTGGTAAAGGGATAATCGTGTCGGGAGCAAAGCTTGAGAATCTGCTGGGCAAAAAAAGCGGCGTTGTGGCCGACCGTAGCAAAATCCGGCGATTTACGGAACGGTTTGAATGCGCCGTATTTCTTTTGGAACAGTACCCTAAATTCAATCCGACAATAGCTACTTAGATATTCACTGATAACAATCGGGTCGATCGTCAGCTTAGCGCCGGTGGTCAGTATTTGCTTAAACGCGGCCGAGTACGCAGGCGCCGGCGCAAGGTTCGGGTCTGAAGGGGCCGGAAATAGATACAGCCAGATATTGGCGTCGAGCAACAGAGGTTCATCCTTAGAGAACGCATATGCGGATAGATCGTGGGCTTTGTTATTCATTGCGGCCCGCCTGCCTCATCTCGCCAAGCCTGATCGAACTCCTTTCTGTTCTCAAAATACAACTTGGCGTTGTCCACAACGCGCTTCAAAAGCGCAAGATCTTCAGGTGACATTTCCCGAACATTAAACAGATCACGGATCTTGTCTTCCGCGAATTCTCCATAGAGCTGGCCGATAGAGGCGTTGAGAAACGCTGAGATGATTGTGTCAATCTTGTCGAAGGAGAGCACCACCTTTTGCCCTTGGCCGAGCAGTGGCGCTATTTTGTCGTATACCTTCTGTCCGTCGTCAGAAGACACTGCGAGCGGCGTGCCGATCACATCGAAGACTCGGACCACAACCTCTTTCTGCGTCAAGTCAGCCATTTGTCCTCAGATCAGAAAATGTTCTCAGGCCCTATGTCCGGATCGTGATACGACTGCGTATCCGCGGTATTGATCTCGAAATTTACCGTGGTGCCAGGGAGACTAGAGTGTAGTTTATCGTATCCAGTTGTGGCCCCGTACAGGCCGTCCCCAGACACGATCTGGATATTGCCACGGTTGCGTCTCACAAAATCCTGCATAAATTTCAACCCGACCCCACCAGGTCGGCGACCCGTGCGCGTCGTGTGACCTCCCGCCAGTGCCCATTGAATTGCTGCTTCTGACGTCAACTGCTCGTTGCCAAGAAAAGCGCGAACCTTATTGCAGATGCCGATTCCCGCATCCGAGATCGTGAAGTTGAGCCGCAATTCATTGGGGAAGAACTGACCACAAACAAAAACTCCGAGTTTGGACTCGGAATGAGCTACTGCGTTTTGAAAGATTTCAAAAATGCTCTGCCGAAAGACCTTCCCGGCCCCTTCCGTCAGTCGAGGAAAACCTTTGCCGGGTAAATATCGCCTGAGATATTCGCCAAACAGCCGCTCGTCAGTGAGCTGAAAGCGTTGAAAGGGCAATATTGTCGTGCCTGCTTCCAGGGGTGGATATCCATAGTTGGTCAGAAACTGGTTTCGTCGCAAACTGTTCTCAATGGGGCCTAGTACGCCAACAATCTCAGTGCGATTGAGCTTGTCCGCAATGACCGCAAGAGCAGCTCCCAGAGGCGCCGCCATGTTGGCATCAAAGGAGGTGCACGTGGAAAGGTCAAGCTCCAAGGGCCTGGCCACCAGGAGCGCAGCCAAGGACCACAACTCGGCTAAACTTTCAAAACCTTCGCGGTTGTTGTTGACTGACCCCAGTTTATGGATCATCCGGATGAATCGCCTTTGCGATTCAGCAACATTGTAATTGAGGTTGGAACAGCTTCGATGGACTTGATGGACTTGGCTGCTATGCACACGGCTATGAAGCAGGCGAAAATGGAGACTCTCCCCTATTCAGTAGCTCGGCCAGATCGTAGTTCACGCTGGTCACACCGAAATCTGGTTCACGGTGGAACGGTTTGCGGATGTAGTGAATGCGGTTGCCATCCGGACGGAACTCGACGATGGCCAAAATGAAATCTTCCGGCTTGTTGAGAGAGTACAGGATCTCATTCTTGGTTACGGTAACGGTAGCAGCGCTACTAACCCGGCCTTTCACTTCAATAAACCGCAGCTTGCCAGTTCCGGGCACGCGGCTCTCGATGTCGTATCCCAGCTTGTCAAATTCTCGATCAATCGGGTCGAAGCCAAGCCGCCTCTCAACATCCATGACCATTGCCCGAGCTTCGGCTGCGACCGCCTGATTATCCAGCGAATCCGATGTTGTCGGCAGCGGTTGCCCCGCAATCACGGAGAGCAGCCCCACAGGCACCACCAGCAGTCCGCCGAGCACGACCGGGGGAAGGGGAGAAATTTGGCGTTCCTGTCTGAGCTCTTCCATTCGTTTTTCCAAACGGCTTTGGAGGGCATCGGCTCTTTTGCGGGCTTCATCCGAGTTCAGCCGTGCGTTCGGCCTGCCCGCCTGCTCCTGCAACTTGAGTTCTTCTGCGCGATGATCCCAGTAGTTGATTTCCTTTGTCAGCCTGTCTTTTACTGCTGCCTCTGTCTTGGCGATTAGTTCTAGCTTTCGTGAACGGACCTCCTCAAGATGCTCCGGTACGACCGATTCAATCGCGTGAGCTTGGGCTTTCTGCTCCAGTTCGCGCGTGATCCAGCCAGATTCCGAACGCGCCAGAATCTCTTCAACTCCGGGTTCATCGCCCTTAAGTGGGCGATAGTCGAGATATGGAGCATAGTGCAAGTGCCGTGCATTGCCTTGCGAATCGAGTTCAACGTAGAGCATGCGTTTGGAAATTACCCGCCGCTCACCCGAACGAGTGACGCCTGCATCCTGAACCGCATGCTCCAGATAAAAGAGCACGCGTGGATGCATCCCTGGATCACGATCATCGACTAGTAGCGCACCACGACGAAGCAGGTCGCGATGACGCTCCAAAGTCAAGTCAATAGTGGCGTCCAGCAGCGGATGCCCCGGACAAATGAATGCGGCAAGAGCTTGGCCGCTGGGTGCGATCAATGATTTCTCAAATGCGACTCGTTCATACCGGGGCAGCACTGGTTCCCCAATTCCGATCAAGCGATCACGATTACGCACCGGGGAAGGAACGTGTGTGATCTCATAGCGACGCGGCTCTCGTTGTTTTGCTGTTCCGCCCAGACGTTGAAATGCTTCAAGGAAAAACGACTCGATATAGTGCGGTTGCAGACGACGCGCTTCCGCCCGCTCCATGTCCTCTCGAATGCGATAGACACGGCTCGCGTCCATGGCGTCGGTCGCCAAGGCGTGTTCTTCAATCAAGTCGCGCAACTGATCACGGTCAAAGGCGCTAGCCACGACCTGATTCAGCCGGGCTCGCACAGCGGGCTGCTCTCCGTAGCGGACCGCCTGGATCAATAATTCTCGCAGCGGCTTGCCTTCAAACTGCATCTTCCCCAGCACATCAAAGACCTGCCCCCCAAGTGCTTGGCGAGCTTGCTCTAGCTTCTCCAGCAATGTTTGATACACGTCGCCTTCGCGAGTCTCCGCGGCAACGAGGTTCCAAAGATGGCACACTTCCGTCTGACCGATCCGGTGAATCCGCCCGAACCGCTGCTCGATACGGTTTGGGTTCCAGGGAAGATCGTAGTTCACCATCAAATGAGCGCGTTGCAGATTGATACCCTCGCCTGCCGCATCCGTGGCAAGCAGTACCTGGACCTCTGGGTCGTGCCTAAATTCTTCTTGAGCCGTCATCCGCTCCTCGCGACCCATTCCGCCGTGAATAATCCTGACGGCTTGAGTCCGTCCTAACAGTGTGGTGATTCGCTTCTCGAGATAGTTCAGTGTGTCCCGGTGCTCGGTAAAAATGACCAGCTTCTGGGTAGGCGAAGAGACGGCCATCGGAACCGGAACGGAACTTGGAGCCAACTGCTCGCTTCGGGTTACGATTGCATCAGAAGTGAATATTTCCCCCAATAGGCTGGCAAGCTCTCGCCATTTGGTATCAGCGTCGGGCGCGCGACGCACCGAAAGAGCGAGCCCTTCAAGACCTTTGAGGATCCCGATCTCGGCCTTCAGTTCAGCGATGGTCCGCGCTGCCGTGGCTTGATCAAGAATCTGTTCTTCGACTTCCTGCAGTTCGCTGTCCGGCGCTTCATCCAAATCTTCAACATCTTCGTCATCCAATTCTGGTACATCCTGTGCGGTTATCGCCGAACCTTGGCCGCCTCGTTGCAGCAACTCCAGCTCCCGCAAACGGCTATCAAGCCTCTCCCGGCGACGACGCAATGATTGATAAATTGCTTCCGGTGAAGATGCTAGACGCCGCTGGAGAACGGTCAATGCAAAACCGACAGTCCCGGCGCGCTTGTCATTCTGAAGTGCTTCGGCACGATTGAACTCGTCGCGAACGTAAGAGGTGACGGCCCCGTAAAGCTCCGCCGCGGGTTGCGAAAGCTTGTAGCTTACGGTATAGGCCATTCGCTCGGGGAAAAGGGGCGTGGCATCAAATTTGAGTAGCTTTTCCTTTACCATGCGACGCATTAAGTCAGAAACGTCTGCGACGTGCGTGCCATCCCGGAAACGACCTTCAAAACGATCACCATCCAGCAACGCCATGAAAAGCTGAAAATCCTCTTCTTTGCCGTTATGTGGGGTGGCGGTCATTAGCAGAAAGTGCCGGGTGAGTCCCGAGAGCAATTGGCCTAGTCTGTACCGCTTGGTGTACTTGATCTCTCCGCCAAAGATTGTGGCCGACATCTTGTGCGCTTCATCGCAGACAATGAGGTCCCAGCCACAGTCGGGTGCTAACAATTTCGCTTGTACATCTTCATTGCGGGAAAGCTTGTCCAGGCGGGCAATGACATGATTGGTTTCAAGAAACCAGTTGCCGGTCCGAGCTGCTTCTAGCTTGTCATTTGTCAGAATCTCGAAGGGCAGATGAAAGCGCCGGTAAAGCTCGTCCTGCCATTGCTCAGCTAGGCTTCCGGGGCACACGATCAGACATCGTTGCAGGTCCCCGCGCGCAATTAGCTCTTTGATCAAAAGTCCTGCCATGATGGTTTTGCCTGCACCGGGGTCGTCGGCCAGCAAGAAGCGGAGCGGCTGGCGCGGGAGCATGGAGTCGTAAACGGCTGTGATCTGGTGCGGGAGCGGCTCAACCAATGATGTGTGCACCGCTAACACTGGATCGAACAAATGGGCAAGGCGGATCCGGTGCGCCTCTGAAACGAGCCGAAACAAGGCCCCATCGCCATCGAAGCTCCACGGTCTACCCGCTTCTACAACCTCGATTCGCGGCTCGTCATGACGGTACAAAAGTTCATTTGCGACCTTCCCGGCGGCGGTCTTATATGTCAATTCAACGGCCGTGGTGCCGAACCATTGAATCGTTACGACAGTCACCAGCGAGTCGGGGAGAATGCCCTTGACAGTCGAATTTGGGAGTAAAGCTTCCAGTTTGCTCATGAAAATAAAGGGGATATTGTCGTTGATTCTACCAATTGTAAAACTGATCCGGTAGCGAACTCAGAGGATCGCAAAATGTCGGAGAATCCCGCTCGGCGGGTCCTAAACATCGCCGGTGCTGGACCAGAAAATTCCTTCGGGTGAAATGCAGAGATCATGCGGCTTCCCCCCGATTCTGCGCTCTGTCGGAATACAAAGAACCGCTATCAGCCGCGATACCGCTTCTACCGGGTGTCTTACCAACGCGCAATGTGTTTCTTTAGAGTCCGATTGGCTTATGGCCCCCCTTCCGTAGAGCTCCCGAAATACGTTCCCCATAGCATTTGCTATTGGGTTGAAGAGAACGGGGTCTCCGTTGTTGAAAAGTAGCAGGCCTCCGTTCCGTAGAAATGTATGGACTTCAATTCGGAAGCCCGATTCCGCGCCTACAGGCCCGGCATCAACATTCTTAACTGTGAAGTACGTTCGTCTGCTGACACCCACCTGCTTCTGAACATCGCGGTAAGACACATCGGTCCAATTTGAAAGGAGGAAGAGCTCCGGAATCCAGTAATCCTGGACGCGCTCGTATGCTGTGAAATGGATGCCAATTCCTTTTTCTCTGGGCCGATGGAATGTTTGCCTTTCGAGTTCCCCGCTTAAGTCTGCTGCGAGCGCATTTGCAAATTGCTCAGCGGATGAGTGCTGACCAGCCTGTGCGGCATGATGCCTGAGCCAGCTTAGCGTTGACCACGTTCCGTTCAAGGCCAATCCCCAAAAGGCCATGGCGCCCCGCCAATGCGGAACGGGCACGAGCTTTGTACTCTGGGTGTCTACTTGTTCGAGGGTTCCATCTGGCTTCTGCCTCGTCAGGTACGAATCGGAAGCATGCGCCGTGAAGTGTCGCGTTATGATCGTCGCAACGACTGTCATGATTCTCCTCTGACAGGGCGTCCAGCCCTTACGAATGTCTAATTGCTGGCTGCCCAACAAGGTACCAGACGGTGGCTCTCCGCATTATCAAAGTTCTCCTCGAACCTTGACACGGCAAAGCTATAATTCTGAAACGCAGCAGCCTGGGTTCTCAACTCCACATGGGGCCAACCGCCCCGGCGACGATGGCCCCCGCCTACTTCGTGGTTACTACAAGATGATCGACCAAGACAACCCCTGCTGCCAGAGAAGTTGCTTCGGGTTCGTGCTTAATAGCCCGCAAAACTATCGCCGCTGCAGTGCTGCAGTGGCATCAAACGCAATAGCAGGCTGGATAGCCCGCCCCCACGTGGGAAGTTGTTGCCCACAAACATCTGTTTTTGAGCCACTCCCAAGCCCTGGTTTCGATCCTTTAAGAATCAAGTGGTTGGGCAAAGGCCAATGGCAACGGCTTTTGGGCAAGTCTCATTCAACCCTTCAACTCTTCAACCAAGTCGTTAGTGAAATCGTGATTTTATACGCAAACTGGCGATGGGTGCCAGGTTTCCGGGTGGTTCTGAGCCCACAAAAATTCACCTATGTACTGCTCACTCCTCGAGCCTGAGCACGTCCTATGGATCGTTCCCGCACCGAGAGGGTCGCCGAGGACTTGTCGATTCGCAGATTGTCCGGAGGCGGAGGTAACGGGGCGGAAAGGAACCATGGTGAACGGCAGCTCGGCGGTCATGGCTCTCCTCGTAATTCCCAGCGAGGTGAGTTGGTCGTATTTCTCCTTTGGAGTAGTTCTGGCGATCGGGCTGGTGACGAGTGTTGTTCGTGGCGAGTGGCAAAAGGCGCGAGGATTCGACAAGGTGGTTCTGTTCGGGCCGGTTTTCTACGCGGCGCCACTGGCGTGCTTCGGCACCGAGCATTTCACACTGACGAAGATCATCGCGTCGCTCATACAGGCGTGGATCCCGTGGCATACGTTCTGGGCGTACTTAGTAGGCGCTTGCTTTATCGGGGCCGCGCTGAGCCTGGTGACGAGGATTCAGGCGCGTCTGGCGGCGAGTTTGCTGGCCTTGACGTTTTTCCTTTTCGTCGTGCTGATGGATGCCCCGGCCTGGGCTCGGCATCCGCAAAATCGGATTTTCCTGGCGCTCACGCTGCGGGAATTATCGTTTAGCGGTGGCCCGCTGGCGCTGGCAGCCAGCCTCAGAGACGAGTGGGGAGAGCGCGGCAGGCACATCGTGGCGACGATTGCGCGATACTTCGTTGCCATTCCTGTTCTGTTTTACAGCTTCGAGCAATTCATGCACGGCGATCACGTTCCCGGCATTCCGCTGGAAATGGTGACTCCAACGTGGGTCTTCGGACACAGCATTTGGACGTACCTGGCGGCCGTGGTGTACGCAGTCGCGGGGACGATGTTGCTTATTGGCAAGAAAACCCGCTCGGCAGCGACGTGGGTGGGCTTGACCGTGCTCTTCGTGGTGTTGGTGGTATACGTGCCGATCGGAGTCGTGGGACGCGCCAGCCTCGAAAGCCTTAACTACTTGGCGGATACACTGATGTTTTGCGGCACCGTTCTTCTCCTCGCGGGTGCCATGCCGCAAAACCACTTTGAGTGTTAATGAGCGTAATCGCGATGTTACAACAGCTTACTCTCTGCGTTCGCCAGCGCGCTTGTGCATCATCGGCGATAGCCATAACATGTTCGCAGCTTCGCGTACTCCGCCTTCGCTTCTTTCAGAATCGAACGTTTTTCCCAGATGCACCGAAGCAGAGACGGGCGAAATGACTCCCTTTGTGCCCTGAAGACCACGGACGATCTGTTGGACAGCCGCTCCAGCCCGAGGACCGAATCGCTCGTCGCCGCTGTAGTCCAGTGGGCGGAGCGGATGATGCGGAAGATGGAAGGACGGATCAACGTCGGGGTGAACATGGTTTGAGGTGACTGAATGTTAGTCGCTCAATCTGCGAGCCAAAGCCCTGTGTTGCACAAAATAATGTAGCGTCGGTACACGACAAAACAACCGTAGCCGTTGCGGCGAATGGGGCATCACGCCGCTCGTTCCGGCTGCTCCATCGGACTTTCGGG
>Ga0181521_10001195_pt1 | contig 32284 bp, 26 predicted proteins | sample PEATcosm2014_Bin_32_FD_119764 | JGI IMG/M metagenome (GOLD analysis project Ga0181521, IMG submission 119764) | Peatland microbial communities from MTU Mesocosm Facility, Houghton, MI, USA - PEATcosm2014_Bin02_60_metaG | ecosystem: Environmental > Terrestrial > Soil > Wetlands > Peat | place...
AGAACTCGAAACCACCCTGACTCGCGTCTTTGGCGAAATGCAGTGCCACCCCGCAATCATCCGCTCATACCTCCGGCCTTTTTGTTGATCTTTATGTCCCTTTAATTATGCGCGGATGTATAGAGCGGCAGCGGGATAGAGGAATTGCCCGAAAATGGGCGGAACATCTTGAACCTCTTTAACACCGTTCCGGGAATGGAAGGAGGCGGGGCAATTCGCGTCTGCGGCTTGAAGCAAGGTGCGGGTTCGCTGATCTTCGACGGTTCGGTGCACAACGAAAGCTGGCACGGCTATGACTCGCAGATGCCGCCGGATGCGGACGCCATTCAGGAATTCCGCGTGGAAACGGATAATCCCACGGCGAAGAACGTCCAACTCGGCCTGAAAACGCCTTTCGAACAACTCCAGAAACCAAGCGCCCTTGCAACTCAGGCCGTTGGATGGATGGTGTGCATGGTTTGGAGGTCGGTCACCGGAGCGTCAGAATGTACATCTTGAAGACTTCCAGTCACATCGTGGTCTTGGCGGGTTTGGTTCTGTGTGCCGCCAGCAGCCGGGAAGGCGCTTCCGGGGCCGGGACCAGCGGAGGACGAGACTGGCCAGCTTACGGCGGAGGCTCCGCAGAGATCCGCTATTCATCCCTCAAGCAAATCAACTGCTTCAATGTGGGTGCGTTGGACGTAGCCTGGGCCTACGACACGACCGATGGGCAAGGCGATTCAGAGACCCAGCCTATTGTCGTGAATGGCGTTCTCTTCGGCATCACTCCCACACACAAGGTGATAGCTTTGGACGCCAGCACGGGAAAGCTGCTGTGGCGATTTGATTCCGGAATTCCGGGGCGTGGCCCCAACCGCGGTGTCGTCTATTGGGTTTCTGGGAACGAGCGGCGTGTATTTGCGGCGGTTCGGAGCTATGTCTACGCGCTCAACGCAGCCACGGGTAAACCAATATCCAGTTTCGGCAAGGACGGTCGGATCGATCTTCGCGAAAGCTTGGGACGCGATTCCGAGAAGCAGTCGATTGTTCTGACCACTCCAGGAATCGTTTATAAGGATTTCCTGATCATCGGAGGACGCGAGCCCGAGGCATTGCCGGCGCCTCCCGGCGATATACGCGCCTACGATGTCAGAACCGGCGCGCTCCGCTGGTCGTTCCACACCATCCCACATCCGGGTGAATTCGGCTATGACACGTGGCCAAGAGATGCGTGGACCTACTCCGGCGGCGCAAACAACTGGGCCGGCCTAGCGTTGGACAACCGGCGCGGCATCGTCTATGTTCCAACTGGCTCGGCCGCCTCCGATTTTTATGGGGCCGACCGCTTGGGGGATGATCTCTTCGCAAACACGCTGCTGGCATTGAATGCTGCGACTGGCGAACGAATTTGGCATTTCCAGGGGGTCAGGCATGATTTGTGGGACCGCGATTTCCCATCACCGCCCAGCTTGGTCACCGTAAAACGCGACGGAAGAACGGTGGATGCCGTTGCCCAGACGACCAAGCAAGGTTGGGTGTATCTGTTCGACCGTACCAATGGCAAGCCGCTATTCCCGATTGAATACCGGACGTATCCGCCGAGCACGGTGCCTGGAGAGGTCGCAGCGGGAACGCAGCCGCTACCGACCAAGCCAGCGCCGTTTGCACGGCAGTTGCTGACCGAAGACATGCTTTCCAACCGCACGCCGGAAGCTCACCAATGGGCTCTCGATCACTTTCGAATTCTCCGCAGTGATGGCCAATTCGTACCGCCGAGCGTCGGTCGGGAGACGGTGGTTTTCCCTGGCTTCGACGGCGGCGCGGAATGGGGCGGCTCTGCTTTTGACCCTGAAACGGGGCTGCTGTATGTTAATGCGAACGACTTGGCATGGACTTCGAGCCTCGCCGAGAACACCGGTGGCAATTCCGGCCGACAGGTTTATCTCACGAACTGCGCGGTCTGCCATAGGGACGATCTTAAGGGTGCTCCGCCCCAGTTACCTGCGCTGACCGACCTCGGATCGAAGCGCAGTCCGGCCGAGATTACATCGATCATCCGGCAGGGTGGGGGGCGCATGCCTTCCTTTCCGAACCTGAGCCGGTCGGACTGGCGGCGTTGGTCGCGTACATTATCAGCGGCGAGAACAAGGAACTGGCAACGACTGGCTCGCCGGCTACGTCACCAAAATACCGGTTCACCGGGTACCACAAGTTTCTCGACCCCGATGGCTATCCAGCCGTTGCGCCCCCCTGGGGGACGCTCAACGCCATCAACTTGAACACCGGGGAATACGCGTGGAAGATCCCGCTGGGGGAGTACCCGGAACTTGCAGAGAAGGGCGTGAGGGACACGGGCACGGAGAATTATGGTGGTCCCATCGTGACTGCCGGTGGGTTGGTGTTCATCGGCGCCACGGACTTCGACCGGAAGTTCCGCGCGTTTGACAAGCTCACGGGGAAGTTGCTATGGGATGCAACCTTGCCAATGGCAGGCAACGCCACGCCGGCAACCTATGAGGCTGGCGGTCGACAGTTCGTGGTCATTTATGCGACCGGCGGCAAAGGACGGCCCGGCGATCCCAAGGGCGGAATCTACATCGCATTCGCCCTCCCTCGCACATCCGCCCGCCGGACATCCAGGGGAGCGCCAAATCTTGATCGGCCGAGCGGCGACCCTGTGAGAGACCGCTGGAGCAGCGGAGGAAACGGCCGCAGTGGACGCAGCACGCGGCGGCTTCGGCACCTCAGTCCCGGGGCGGGTGCTGAGAACGCGACCCAACAGAGGCGGGATCTTCGGGCAACGGGGCGAGCATCGCCTTTCGAAAGCGGAACTTGCGGCCCACGCTACCTGGCTGGAGGTCCGCGCGACAACGCGCCCGGCCCAATGTTTCCCTAAGTGAGCGAGCGGCATAATCGGCGACGTTAAGGCACCCTCACTCCAAGCTATCCCCTTTCGAAAGCGGAACATAGGCAGCGCTCGCATTCGAGCCGATGCTCGGGATTAACCCGGATTTCTCATCGTATTTTGCTCCGGAGCTGGCAGTGAGGGGCAAGCGGCAGATAACAAAAGGGATAGGCAACGAAGAGGCGGTGGAGTGGAAAACAGTCTGTATGGCCCCGATCAGTCGGCATTCTCAGCTTGCTTCGCCAAGCGAGCTAATGCGGCTCGGGACAAGCGTTCCATCTTGGCCAGAACGGCCTTGAGTTTACGGTTCTGTTTGGTGGCAGCCTGATAGAGTGGGGCGGCTTGCGCGCTGAGCTTAACGTTGATCGTCTTGCCCTTGACCTTGTAGGTCCATTCGAAGTAGGGGCCGTGACGCTGGGAGGGATCGCGATGGCAGGCGCACTGCGGTTGGCCGCACTTCATCATTCGCTTGGAGACGGTCCCTTTTAGGAAATAGTCCAGTTGGTGGAGCTCTTGCTGGGCATGGCGGAAGCGTTGGGCGGGGGCGCCAAGGGCCGGGCGGGGTGGTTTGCGCGCGGGCATATCTATTCAGGTTATACGGATTCTGGCGAATGATTTCCTACTACCATAGTACTGTAGTATTCCAAGGAATGCCAAAACATTGTTGCCTATCGATGTTACCTTCGCGTGCCGCCTGGCGTCTTGATCGGCATGGGACTGGTGATCACTCCGCTATCTGCTCCGAGACGATTCAATCCCCTCGCTCAGCCACTGGAAGCGTCGCAACAGCTGGGAGGACGGGAGTTGGTTTGGCGCTTCGATGGTGGCGACATCACCTCCGATGGCGGAGTGTTGGTGTTGAAGAAACTGGAGGCGAGGACTGGGATCGTGCGCCGCTTCGCCGCCTGCTTCACCGATTACCGCAAGGCCGATCAGATTGAGCACCCGCTGTTGGATCTGGTCATGCAGCGCGTGTTCGGGTTGGCACTGGGCTACGAAGACCTCAATGACCACGACGAGTTGCGGCGCGATCCGATGCTGGCTGTGGCGCTGGGTAAGGATGATGTGAAGGGCGAGCAACGGCGGCGCACGCAAGATCGCGGCAAAGCCCTGGCCGGCAAAAGCACGCTCAACCGCCTGGAGTTGACGGCGCCGGATTACGACGGCAGTCCACGCCAGAAGGACTCCGACAAGCCGGAGACCAAGAAGATCGTGGTGGACCCGGAGAGCATCGATGCGCTGCTGGTGGACCTGTTCCTGGAAGCGCATGAACAGGCTCCCGAGCGGATCATTCTCGATTTGGACGCCACCGACGATATCGTGTACGGTCAACAGGAAGGGCGCTTTTATCACGGCTATTATCACGATTACTGCTATCTGCCGTTGTACGTATTTTGCGGGGAGCATCTGTTGTGCGCGCGCCTGCGCATGTCCAATATCGACGCTTCGGCCGATTCGGTGGAGGAGTTGGAGCCTGTGGTGGCGCGCATTCGCCAGCGCTGGCCGGCAGTGAAGATTCTGTTACGCGGCGACGGCGGTTTCTGCCGCGAGAAGTTGATGGCGTGGTGCGAGCGCGAGGGAATGGACTACATTTTCGGGCTGGCGCAGAACGCGCGGTTGAAGAAACAGATCGAGCCGGAGATGGCGCAAGCCGAGAAGCAATTCGAGCAAACCAAAACCTCCGCCCGGGTGTTCACGGAATTCCTCTATGCTACCCAGGACACCTGGAGCCGACCGCGGCGGGTGATCGCCAAGGCCGAGCACATCGCCAAAGGCGCCAATCCGCGCTTCGTAGTGACCTCGTTGTCCGCACAGCAAATGGCGGCGCAGGAGTTGTATGAGAAGGAGTATTGCGCCCGCGGCGAGTGTCCGGAGAATCGCATCAAGGAACAGCAGTTGGATCTGTTTGCGGATCGCACCAGTACGGGCAAGATGTGGTCGAATCAACTGCGGCTGTACTTCTCTTCGATCACCTATGTCCTGCTGCAGACTCTGCGGCGGACGGCATTGGCTGGCACCGAGTTGGCGAAGGCGCAATGCGGAACCATCCGCCTGAGCGGTACATGATCGCTACAAGGAGTTGACGCTCGTCGAGCAGGCGTTCCGCACGTGCAAAACCGCGCACCTGGAAACCCGTCCGATCTACGTACGCACCGCCGAACACACCTGCGGACATGTGCTGGTGGTGATGCTGGCTTATCTGATCCGGCGCGAAATGAGCCGGGCATGGGCCTCGTTGGATGTCACCGTGGAAGAAGGGTTGCATCAACTGCAGGCCCTCAGTTCCATCGAGGTGAAGGTAGAGGGCGGTGGCAGTTGCCTGCGAGTGCCGACGCCGAGCCCCGGCGCGACCGCTTTACTCCAGGTTCTCGTTGCGCCGATGATGCAACGGCAAACCGCACGCCTTCGGCGTGGATGATGTCGCTTCTCCCTTTGCCCACGGGCAAATCGTGTTCTTAGTGTGGGTCACTTTTGGCGAGCGCAAATGGTCTATTCTTGCCGAGCGCCGAGGTGCCTACCTGTAGCCGATCCGCGGGGTGGCCGTTACTTTGCCACTGCTGCTAGGCCCGGACCGCAAGAATCTGGCAATCGGCGCTAAGCACTTGATAAGGGGAGGCTTGCAGCCGATTCTGCATTTGCCGCCGCGTGCCGTGTGACTCGTGGTGTGACTTGGCGGCGTGCTTCTGGCACTTCTGGTATTTTGGGGGCTTCGTGTCGTGTATAACTTACGTGTTTTCAATGTGGCGCAAGAGAACAAGTCCCCCCCGCACCAAAAAACCTCTTTGGGGGCCATTAGTTTACGGCCCCTGAGATTTCGTGAGACTTTTTTGTGACTGGGTTTGTAGGCTGCGCACTCTGAAAGTGCGCAACCATCAGCCGGTCAATAGTGTCCTGCCGGCCCTTGGACCATTTCCCGTAATGCTCTCGGACCACCTCGGCGGTGTTGCCCAGAATGTCCGCCACGGTTTGTAAACTGGCTTCCCCAGGAGGTCTGGCCGCCGGCGTGTGGCGATAGCGATGGGCGTGTGCATCTGTGACTCCCGATTTCCTGAATACGGCATACAGCGTCCTTTCGGCTATTCCTGACGCTGCGTTCCCACGGAACCTCAATCGCTCTCCCGCCCGTGCTCCATGGCGTGGAACCTGGATGTGAGCGGCTTGGTGCTGCGCCATGAACTCGTCGTGGGAAACGCCGTGAATCACCGCGTGCATCCTTTCCCGCGGCAACTCGATCGCCTTGGTCGCAGCCGATATCGGCGGGCAAGTCTCCCTTCCACGCAGGCGCGCCGTCATGGTCCGAAAAGGGAAGAAAAGGTTCCAAGGGAAAGAAACCGTTGGTTTCGTTCCCTTGAGGCCGCGGCCGAATGCCACAGGCAGAGCGTCGGGATCCGCGATCACCTGCCGCCATGCGAGGCCGATGATATCCCCGCGCCTACTCCCCCTTGCCATCCACCACTGCGATCTTCTCCTTTTCGGCCGCGCGGTTCAAGGCCGGCACGTCGCGGCTCAGCACCTGGTCCCAGGCGTTCAATTGCTCCTGCAATTTGGCGCTCAAGTCGGCGAAGAGCTGCTGTTGGCCGTCGGTCGGCGCGGCGTCGGAACCGTCCACGCTCCAGTTGAGGTAGATCAACTGTTCGTCCATCATGGTCGGGTAGCGCAAGTCGCCTTCGGTGCTCTTCATCTTCACCTGGATCATCTTCTCTTCCATAGCCGCGAGTTTCTTCCGCAAGTCGTCGGCCAGCGGTTTCAGCGGCTGCCATGCGGCCGTGTCTTTGTAGCGCCCCTCCAGGCGGTCGATCTGCGAGCGCAGGTCGCGAATGCCGTTCACGGCCTTGTGCAGCGCGGTGAGGCGGCGCGCGATCTGCTTTTCCAGGTCGAATTGCTTTTCCAGGTCGGCGCGCGAGATATCGATGCGCGGATCTTTACGCAGCTCCAGCGCGGCCGTCTGGCTCCGGCCGCCGGCCGCGAGCCGCACCTGGTATGTGCCCGGCAGCGCCATCGGTCCTTTCGGCGGAATATCGGTCTCATAAAACGTGCCTGGAACCTTCACCGGATCCTCGTAGCGCAGGTTCCAACTGAAACGGTTCAGCCCCTCGTGAACCGGCAGAGTTTCGCTGAGGTGCTGTACGTCGGGCCATTCCGCCGGGCCCGCCTCCTCTTCCTTCCTGGCGCTCGAGTAGGTTTTCACCAGGTTGCCATCCCGATCCAGAATCTCCAGCTTGACCTCGTCTTTGGGCGCCGTCTGGAAATAGTAATAAACCATCGCGCCAGGTGGAGGATTCTCGCCCGCCGGCACACGGCGGTCTATCGCATCCGGCATGCGCAGGCGGTAAGCGGGACGCGGCGCAAACAGCTTCATGGCCGTCTCCGCATTCACCGCCGTGAGGTTCCGCAGCGGCGTCACGTCGTCCAAAATCCAAAACGCGCGCCCGTGCGTGGCCACTACCAGATCGTCGTCTTTCACCACCAGATCGTGCACCGGAACGGTTGGCAGGTTCAATTGCAGCTTCTGCCAGTGCGCGCCGTCGTCAATCGAAAAGAATACGCCGGTTTCCGTCCCCGCATACAGCAGACCTTTGCCTTTAGGATCCTGCCGCACCGCGTGGACATAGGAGCCGGGCGGGATGCCTGTCACGATCTCCGTCCAGGTCTTGCCGTAATCGCTGGTTTTGAATATGTACGGCTTGAAATCGTCCAGCTTGTGGCGATCCACCGCCGCATATGCGGCGCCCGGAACATAAGTCGAGGCGTCGATCAGGCTCACGGTGCCCCACTCCGGCATGGCGGAGGGCGTGACGTTCTGCCACGAGCCGCCGCCGTTGCGCGAAACGTGGATCAGCCCGTCGTCGCTTCCCGCCCACAGCAGCCCGTTCTCGAGCGGCGATTCGGTGAGCGCGAAAATCGTGTCATAGTATTCCACGCTGGTATTGTCTTCCGTGATCGGCCCGCCCGAAGCTGCCTGTTTTGACTTATCGTTGCGCGTCAGGTCCGGGCTGATGATGGTCCAGCTCTTTCCCTGGTTGGTCGTTTTGAAAACCACTTCGCCCGCCGTGTAAATCACATTGGGATCGTGCGGCGAAAACAGAATCGGCTCGGTCCACTGAAAACGGTGCGGGAAGTCGCCCACGCCATGCCCCGCGAAATCCACCGGCCACGGGGAAATATCCAGCCCCTGCTCGGTGCGCTTATCGAACCGCGTCACGCCCTGGCCGGCGGCGTAAACAATATTTCCATCGCGCGGATCGGCGGCCATGAACGCGCTCTCCGAGCCGGCCACTTCGTACCAGTTGCGCATGCCGATCAGCCCGAAGTCGCTCCACGCGGCCGTGGCCAGCGCCGTATTGTCCTGCTGCGCGCCGAAAAGGTAGTAAGGGAAACGGTTGTCGGTGACCACGTGATAGAACTGCGCCGTCGGCTGGTTCAATTGCGGCGTCCAGTTCTTGCCGCCATCGATCGAGATCGTCGCGCCGCCGTCGTCGCCGTTGATCATGCGCGATGGATTGGCGGGGTCGATCCATAACGCGTGATGATCGCCGTGCGGCGCCGCAAGCAGCGTGAAGCTCTTTCCCCCGTCGGTCGAGCGAAACATGCCGGTGTTGAGCGCATATACCGTGTCGGCGTTCTTCGGATCGGCGAAGATGTGGCTGAAATACCACGCGCGCTGGCGATAGCGTTCGTCGTCGTTGACGCGCTCCCATTTTTCGCCGCCATCGCCGGAACGGAACAGGCCGCCCTTCGCGGCCTCGATCAGCGCGTAAACACGGTCCGCATCCGCGCCCGAGACGGAGACCCCGATCTTTCCCAGCACGCCTTCGGGCAGGCCGTTGCCGGTGAGATGCTTCCACGTCACGCCTCCATCGCTCGAGCGGTACAGGCCGCTTCCCGCTCCTCCGCTCACGAAAGTCCACGGCTGCCGCTGCACCTGGTACATGGCTGCGAAGACGATGCTGGGATTCGACGGCGCGTACGAAATGTCCGTGGCGCCGGTGTTTTCGTCCACGTACAGCACCTTCGTCCAGTGTTTGCCGCCGTCCACGGTGCGATAAACGCCGCGCTCGGCATTCGGCGCGAACGCGTGGCCCAGCGCGGCTACCAGCACGATATCGGGATTGCGCGGATCCACAACCACTCGCGGAATGTGCTGCGTGTCGCGCAATCCGAGGTTCGTCCAGGTCTTGCCGCCATCGTTCGAGCGGTACACGCCATCGCCATAAGAGATGTTGCCGCGCAGGCAGCCCTCGCCGCTGCCTACGTAGATAATATTCGGATCGGATGGAGCGACCGCGATGCTGCCGATGGACGCCGTGTCTTCCTTATCGAACTGGGGAGTCCAGTGCGCGCCGCCATCCACGCTCTTCCAAACGCCTCCCGAGGCGGCCCCGAAGTAGTAGGTCTCGGGATCGTCCGGGACGCCCGCCACCGCGAGCACGCGCCCACCTCGAAACGGTCCCACCAGCCGATATTGCATCCCCTGCAGCAGCTTTTCGCTCACCTGCGCGAAACTTGCCTGGGCGCATAGAAGCGCGACAAACACACAGCGTAGACGCATATTCCAATCCAGGCTCGCATTATAGCCCGGACGGGAGTGATCACGTGGGCCGCTCAGACGAATCGAATGGTGCGGCGGACCATCGGTCCTCCAAACACCCGCAGCCTTGAATCAATCCCGCCGTTAGCGCGGGAAGGGCGAGGCTCCTTCCGCGCCGTACCAGTCGTAATCCACCGCTCGTCCATCGATGCGCCAGCGGCCGGGCGTGGTGGTGTCCATCCAGTCGAGCGGTTCGGCAAGCTCGCGCGTTTGAGCGGCGGCTGCAAACGCTCGCCGGAGTGCCTGCTTCGGCTCGGCGTTGACCGCCGCGGGATCGGGGGAGACGAACAGCGCGGTCCCGCTGCGCGACACCAGATCCAGCCAGCGCGCAGCCAGGTCCCAGGAGACCTGCGCCGTGATGGGGGCGCAATCGGCGTCGAGATCGAAAAAGGCGCGGTGCTGTGGGCCGCGAAACGCCAGCGTGTTGACGCCCATCCGCCGCGTGCGGTGGAAGTCCCGGCCGCTGGTGTCGTCGCCTGTGCGCTGCAGCTCAAATACGCCGGCGGACAGATGTCCGAAAGTATTGCAGCCGATAACAACCGCGTCCCCGGCTGCTTCCCGAATGGCGCGATAGAGGGCCAGCGCGATTTCGGCGGTGGTGCGGGAGCGGTCGGCGAAGTGCCAGCCGGCTTCGGTGAGGTCGGCCCCCATCGAGGAGCCCCAGCGGCCCAGCAAATCGAAACTCGTGTAGTCGTGCTTGATCATCTCAAACCCCCAGGAAACCATGCGGCTCATGTCCTGGCGGACGGTTTCGAGCGTCTCGGGCAGGCTCGCATCGAGCGTCGCGTTGCGCGCGCCGGCGCGCGGCCGCAGGCGGGCGGCCGGCGGAACCTCGGCAGTGGTGCACAGCGGGCGCAGCCAGATGCCGGGACGGACGCCCTGCTGTTTGATGGCCGCGGCCAGCCCCGCCATATCGGGAAAGCCGGCGTTGCCGCGTTCCCACGGGCCGGCGGTGTTGGTGAGCGACCAGCCGTCATCGATCACCATGAAGGGCCGGTTGGGCCCGGATGGGGCCAGTTCCCCCATCAGGCCGGCATCGCGCTCGATGGCCGCGGCCGAACAGTTGCGGCCGTAGGCGTAATACCAGTTGTTGCCGCCGTAAACGGGCGCCGAGGGAAGGCGTGGCGCGGCGCACAGCAGCCGGCAAAAGCGCCGCGCCGATTGGAAAGCGTCCTCGCCAGCGGCCCCGCGGCGCACTCGCACCACGGCAGCCTGCAACGTGCGCGGGCCCAGGCGAACGGCGGAGCCTCCATTGCGCAGATCCAGCCACAGGGAGATACCCCCGGGGTCGGCCTGCCAAAACGTGAAGCATGCGCCTCCCGTAGCCACGCCGTAGCCGTGCGTGGCGCGGCCGTCGAAAGCCAGGAAATACCAGGGCAGGATGCGCTCGCCGATCACCCCGCGCCATTCCAGATCCCCGTAGCTGCGCTCCCACTGGTCGCCCAGGATGCGCCAGCGCTCCGGCACGGCCGCCCGCCAGCGGAGATGCAGGCGGAGCAAGGGGGCTTCCGGCGCCTCGATCCGGATAGGCATGCCTCCGGCAGCCGGTTCGGCCTGCACCGAGATGCCGCCGCCGTTCCATCGGTGGCCTTCGCGGGCGAGCGGAAGCGGGCCGCTCTCGAGGAAGGCGATGGCGAGGTCCGGCGGCCGCAGGATATCGACATAGCCGTCAACCGCGCGAGACGGCTGCGCGGAAGCAACGGCGGGAAAGCCAGCCGAGAGGGCCAGGAGATCGCGGCGCGAGAGGATGGGTGGGTTCACGAATCCATTGTGCCAGGACACGCGCGGACAAAGTCGGCCCATCCCGGCGTCGCATCGCCAGGCCGCCGCAGTCGTGCGGAACATCATGTCCGCATGAACTGCCGCAAGCTGCGCAGGGTGCGCCGCTCCACGGATTGATATCCTGTTCTCAGAAGGGCCGGCTTCGGTTGGACCGCATGAAGTGATGGATCTGTTCCTGGAATCTCAAGTACGCGATCTCGTGGCCACGGCGAAACAACAGTTGGCATCTCAGGGGCACGGCGCGGCTCTGGTTACCTATCGCACCGCGCTGGACGCCGTCGACAACGCTTTGGCGCTCGACCCTGCCAACCAAAGCGCGACTCTGTTGCGACAGCAGTTGATTGAGACCATACGGCAGGTGACACCGGCATCGTATGTCGGCCAGGCGCCGGCAGGCAACGAACCCTTTAGCCGATCCGTCAATCCGCCGTCCTTTCAGTTGCTGAAGGAGGGCGATGCGCCCGTCTTTGAAAAGGGCGAAGACCTCTTTGGATCTGAACGGGGAAGTTACTTGCCCGCGCCCGAGTTGCTCAGTATCCTCGATGAGACGGCTCGCCCCGAGAAGCCAGACTACCTGCGCGTTGTGGCCGCGGTCGTGATCGCCGTGCTATTAGCCGTGGCCATCCGGGTTACCTTGTACTACAGCACGCGCCAGGTGCGCGTCGACGCGACCCCCCTGGAACAGCGAGCGAAATACGCCCCCTTGCCCGCGGCCGCGGCAGCTCAGTCCAATCCCGAACCGGTGGACGATACCATTTACTGGGCGGAGTCGGGCATTACGCTGCCGCTCCTGCGTTTCAAATCGGAGCCCTTGCAGGCGAACTCCGCCGGCACGGTGGTTCTGATCGCCGTAATCGATTCCAGCGGCAAGCCCGTCAACATGCAGGTAAGGCAGGGCTTGAATCCGGACCTTAACGTTCTTGCCATGCAGGCCGCCAGCCGATGGCGTTTTCGTCCCGGCACAAAAGACGGCAAACCCGTGCCGGTGGCTGCGCAACTGGAAGTAAACTTCCGCGGACCATAGAACGCGACCGGCATCCACGCTACTGGAGAAGGGTGGCGGAAGTCCGCGGTTGTCGCCGGGGAGATATAAGGTTACGCATGCTGGGCCGGCCGCAGTCTCGCCTTCTGTAATACCGCGGCAAACCGTTCGATGCCCTGAGCAAAGCGTTCACCGCTCGCTGCAAAGCCAAGACGGAAGTGGGATGGCATGCCGAAGCAGTCGCCGGGCGCCAGCAGGATGCCGTATTGCGCCAAACTCCGGCAAAACTCACGGGCGTCCCCGCCGTTCGCAAGCCACGGAAAGGCGGTCATACCGCCGGCGGGGCGGACCCAGCCAAGCCAATCGGGATGCTCCGCGAACAACCGGTCCAGCAGGGGCAGATTGGCCGCCGCGACGCGGCGCGTGCGGTCGTAGATCGCATCGCGATGTTGCAAGGCCAGTGTCGCCAGGCGCTCGCCAAGCGTCGTGCTCGAAACGGTAAAGTAACTGCGCGCATTCAGATAGTCCTCGCGGCGGCGCGCATCCGGTTCGATCATCCAACCGATCCGCAGGCCGCTTAAACAGAGCGCCTTCGAAAAATCGCCGAGCACCGTCGCGTGGGGAAAGCGCGCCGCCGACCGCATCGCCGGACCGTGATAGATAGGATGGTAGACCTGGTCGGAAACGAACTGCACGCCGCGCTCAGCGCAGAAATTGTGCAGCGTTTCCATTTCGGCTTCGCCGAGGACTGCGCCCGTGGGGTTGTGCGGCGAATTCACCAGAACGAGCTTCGTCCGGCGATCGACGAGCCGGCGGATCTCATCCGGGTCGATCTGAAATTTGTGAATCGCCCGCAGCGTATAGTAGCGGGTTTCCAGACCCAGGGATTGTGCCACGGCCTCATTAGTGGGGAATCCTGGATTGGGAAGCACGACGTTGGCGCCTGGCTCGGCGGCGAGATGAAGCAGGATTAAGAGCGCCTCGGCTGCGCCGGTCATCGCGAGAACGCTCTCTGGCCCGACGCCTTCCATGGCCGCCAATTCCTCGCGAAGCTCCGCGGAGCCGGCGGGAGGCGTGTAGAACAAGCTGGTCTCGAGGAGCTCACCCATATCGCCGCCCAGTGCGAGCAATTCCCGCAACGTCCAGATCGGCCCCGTGCTGGATCCCAGGTCGAATTCGATGGGCGGATCAGCGGAGAACTTTTGCGCCAGCCATTGGTCCAACAGGAAAGGAGGCAGCTTCATGCTTGATGATAGCCCGATTCATGCTTCATCGCCGCGGTTCCGGCCAGGGCCCACGGGCCTTCGAGAAGAACCCCCGGTATGAACATCGCGAGGCAATTCGGCATCCGCGTCCCGTTCGAATCGGCAATCGTTAAAGCATCATTGCAGGGATGTGCTTTAGCTTAAGCCGCGGACTCGCGCCCGGCCGTTTGCAAACGGCCTCCGTCGCATAGTCCTCAACCGCTCGGCGCCGGGTCCCGGTCCGCTGCCGGTTTCCCTGATCAATCATGCTCACCAGCCAGCAACTCGGCTCGTACCTCGCCTGGGCGGTCCATGGCCGCACGCCGCAAGGCCGCGCTTGGGTATCCACGCGGATGGGACCGCCGCGCGATGACGACTACAAGGCCTGGATCCGCACGCTTCCTTGCCTCGCCTGTGGCATTGAAGACCGCAGCGGGCCCGGCGGCGGATGAGTCAAACCGCGTCGGATTACTCCGTCATTCCTCCAAAAGCTCATCGCACCGTCACGAAAACGTCCACCCGCAGCCCGGTCGGCAGCGCACTCCCGCTTCCAATCCCACCAGCGCCTCCAGCGCGGGTGCGCCCGATCCCGCATGGATCGGTTCGCTTCGCCCTCCGCCGCCAGGGAGCGGCCCTGCTTCGCAAAGTTTCGCCCGCGCGGGACCAATCCTCCCACTCATCGCGCGTACGCCAGAATTCCCCCGGCAATCTCCCCCAGCGGCAGAACCTTGTCCACCCCGCCGCGCTTAATGGCTTCGTTGGGCATGCCGAAAACCACCGACGTCGCCTCGTCCTGGGCGATCGTAACCGCCCCGGCTTCCTTGATTTCCAGCATGCCGCTCGCGCCGTCGTCCCCCATCCCCGTCATGATCACCGCTACCGCGTTCGCTCCCGCGTAACGCGCCGCCGAGCGGAACAGCACGTCCACCGAAGGCCGGTGCCGCGAGACCAGAGGCCCGTCTTTTACGTCCACGTAGTATCGCGCCCCGCTGCGTTTCAGCAGCACGTGACGGTTGCCGGGAGCGATCAGGGCGCGCCCGCGCAGCACCGTGTCGTTGGCTTCCGCCTCTTTCACCGAGATCCGGCAAAGGCCGTCCAACCGGTCCGCGAAAGCCCGCGTGAACATCTCCGGCATGTGCTGCACAATCACGATCCCCGGAGCGTCCGCCGGCAAAACTTCCAAAAGCGACCGCAGCGCCTCGGTGCCGCCCGTCGACGCGCCAATCACCACCACTTTCTCCGTAGTCTCGATCATGGCGCTTCTGGATCTGGAAAGAACCGCGTCCGCCGTCAGCTTCGGTTGTACCTGGTGCTCGCGAATCGGTCCCCGCAGCCGCGCCGCCGCCGCGGCCTTCACCGCCTCGCAGAGTATGGCGCGTGATTCCTCGAGGAACTGCTTGCTTCCCAACCGCGGCTTGGCGATGATCTCGACCGCTCCGCATTCCAGCGCGGTGAGCGTGCTCTGCGCCCCCTGCCCGGCCAGGCTCGAGCAAATGATCACCGGAATGGGATGCTGCGCCATAATCTTGCGCAGGAACGTCAGCCCGTCCATGCGCGGCATCTCGATATCCAGGATTATTACGTCCGGCACTGCTGCGGCGATGCGCTCCGCCGCCACGAACGGGTCGCTGGCGGTTGCCATGACCTCGATCGCGGGGTCCTCCGCCAGAATCTGGCTCAAGGTCTGCCGCACCAGCGCCGAATCGTCCACAATCAGGACGCGGATTTTCGCTTGTTTCGTCATCTCTTGCGAAACCCCAGATGGGCGTGCCGGTGCACCAGAACTTCGCCCGTGCCCGTATGGAAATGGATGGTGCGGCCGCGGCTTCCACCCAGGTCGCTGGCCGCCACGCGGAATCCCTCCTGCTCCAAAACCTCTCTGGCAACCTTGCAATTCAAGGCTCCAATGGTCGGCTTGCCGGTTCTGCCCTCCATCGCGCTCAGCACATCCGCGCCTCCGAATACCTTCACTTCCAACTCGCTCCGGCTGGCTCCCATGGCGTCAAACTGCTCCGCCAGATAACGGATGCTGAAGTCCACGTAACGGCTCCTTTCCTCTACCGTCGCGCCCCCCCGGCGGCCGCTGTGAGGGCAGCGCGGCAACATTCCATGGCACAACGCGCCCGCTCCCAGGCGCGCGCTGAAAAACGTGACCCCCACGCACGATCCGAGAATCGTCTTTAAGAGCGCCGGTTGGCGCGCCAGATACAACTCCCCCGGCTGCAGATTGATCGCCGGCATCTCCGCTAATGCTAATTGCGCCATCGTTCCTTCTTTCTGTAGACGGCTGTTCCCGTGGACACCAGCGGAACGTCCATGTTTTGCAGGCACTCGGAGTGACCCGAAAAGAAGTAGCCGCCCGGCGCCAGATGGCGCGCCAGCTTCTCGACCAGCCGCACCTGCGTGGAGCGGTCGAAATAGATAATCACGTTGCGGCAAAATATGATCTCCGGCGAGTCGGCCACGCCAAAGTCGGCATCCATGAAGTTGAGGCGCCGGAATTCGATTTTCGCGCGCAACTCGGGAACCACCCGTACCAGGTCCGAATCGGGATCGCGGCTGCGCATCAGATATTTCGCGCGCAGGCTCTGCGGCACCGGCCGCGCCACTTCGGCTTTATAGATTCCCGCCGCCGCCTTGGTGAGCACCTCGGTTGAAACGTCGCTGGCCAGCAGGCGAAAGCGAAAGCCCGGGTGCGCCGCCGCATATTCGCTCAGAACCATCGCCAGCGTATAAGGCTCCTCGCCCGTCGAACAGCCCGCGCTCCAAACCAGGCACTGCCGGATCGTACCGTTGCGCGCCTCCAGCTCCGGAAGCGCCTTCGAAACCAGGTACTCGAAGTGGTCCGGCTCGCGAAAAAAATCGGTCTTGTTGGTCGTTACGGCATCGATCAGGTGGATCAATTCCTTCCGCCGCCCATCCGCCGTAAACAGCGAATCGCAGTACTCGGTGCAGGAACGAACGTGCGGCAGATCTCTCAGCCGGCGCTTGACCCGGATCTCCAGCATGGTCCGTTTCTCGGGGCTCAGCATAATGCCCGTTTCCGCTTGAATCAAGGCGCGAAGCCTGTCGAAGTTTCCCGTCGACAGGCTTTCGTTCGCCGTTTCCATGGAATCCCAAACAACCGCCTTCAGGCGGCTGCCTCGGACGCCTTGCCCGCGTCGCCGGCGCGAACCGCCGATAGTTCCTCGGCGGAAAAGACCCGATCGATGTCCAGGATCATGATCAACTGCGCCTCGCGCTTCCCCATCCCCTTGATGAAGTCGGTGCGGATCTTCGTGCCGATTCTGGGCGGAGGCTGGATATGGTCCGGCTCCAGATCGATCACCTCTTCCACCGAATCGGCCAAGGCGCCGATAATGTTCGATTCGCCCTCCAGCAGCACCTCCACAACAACGATGCAGGTGTTGACCGTTTTCTCCGTTTTCGACATTTCGAAGCACAGCCGGAGATCCACCACCGGTACCACGTTGCCGCGCAGATTGATGACGCCGCTCATGAAATCCGGCGTGCGCGGAATCTTGGTGATGGTCGTGAAATCGAGCACTTCCCGGACCTTGGCGACGTCCGTTGCGAACACCTCTTCGCCCAGCCGGAAGGTGAGATATTGCCGCGTATCGGTTATTTCGGTAACGCTCATAGTGTGTTTCCTTTTCGGATGCTTGGGTGGGGCGCGGCGGTTATCGCGCCGCGCCCGCCCGTCCTCAGTAGCGCTCGAATTCCTTGTCCGCCGCATCGCCGCCTTCGCGCAGCTTCAGCGACACGCCCGTCTTGGCGGGACTCTTGGAGGCGTGCGGAGGAGCGGCATGCGCCACCGCCTCGCGGAGTTTTCCCAACGAGTTCGCCGGCTTGGCGGCAGCCGCGCGCGTCGCCGGCCCGTGGCCGGCTTCGCCCGTGCGGAAGAATCCCAGGGCGGTCATGAGCTGGTCGGACTGCCCGGTCAGCTCTTCCGTGGTGGAAGCCATCTCCTCGGCCGCCGACGCATTCTGCTGAATCACCTTCTCCAGTTGTTGCAGCGCTTTATTGATCTGCTCGGCGCCCGTATCCTGCTCCTTGCTGGCCGCCGTGATCTCCTGCACCAGCTCCGCCGTCTTCTGGATATCCGGCACCAGCCGTTCGAGCATCTCTCCGGCCTTCTCGGAGACCTTCACCGTCGTCCCCGATAGCTGGTTGATTTCGCCGGCGGCCTTCTGACTGCGCTCCGCCAGCTTGCGGACCTCGGCCGCCACCACCGCGAATCCCTTGCCGTGCTCGCCCGCGCGCGCCGCCTCGATGGCCGCATTCAGCGCCAGCAGGTTGGTCTGCCGCGCGATTTCCTCGATAATCGAAATCTTGCTGGCGATCTCCTTCATGGCCGCTACCGCCGCCAAAACGCTTTTGCCGCTTTCCTGCGCGTCCTTGGCCGATTTGGTGGCGATCTTCTCGGTCTGCTGCGCGTTATCGGCGTTCTGCTTGATGTTGGAAACCATCTCCTCCATCGAGGAGGAGGCTTCTTCCGCCGAAGCCGCCTGCGCGCTCGCCCCGTTCGATACCTGCACCGAAGAGGTGCTGATCGCCTGGCTCGCGGACGCCACTTCCCCGGCAATCCCGCGAACTTCCGTGACCGTCCGGGTCAGCCCCCCGATCATCGCGATCAGGGCCTGCATCAGCTTGTCCTGCTGCGACCGCTCGCGGATCGCCACCGTCAGATTGCCGCCGGCAATCTCCTCGGCCGCATGGGTTACGTCGCCCGTGGCGCCGATCAGAGCATTCAGGTTGTTCTTGATGGTGTTGAATTCGCCCTGGTAGGTGTCGGTGATGGGCGGCGGAAGCTCGCCCTTGCTGAGACGATCCACGTAATTGGCCGCCACGTTGAGCGGCGTGATCACGGCGTCCAGAATCGCGTTGACGCCCCGCACGATTTCCGCGTACGCTCCCAAAAATTGATCGTGCTTGCCGCGCTCGGCCAGCTTGCCTTCCTTGGCCGCATCCGTCAGCCGCGCCAGCTCCTTCTGCAGCCCCTGCAGGACCGTGCCTACGTTGTTGACCGCCTGTTTCATCTTCTCGTGGTCGCCCTTGTAGGTCTGCGCGATCAACTCGTCGATCTTGCCGTGGGAAATCTGCGCCAGAATGCGGTTGCCTTCGCCGATGGGCAGCAGGATGGCATCCAGCATGGCGTTGACCCCGCGTACGATCTCCCCATAGGCGCCTTGAAAATTCTCCGCCTTGCCGCGCTCGCCGAGCTCGCCGTTTTTGGACGCCGCGGTCAGGCGCATCAGCTCTTTTTGCAGGCTTTGCATCACCAGCGCCACGTTGTTGACGGCCATTTTCATCTTCTCGTGGTCGCCCTTGTAGGACTGCGCGATCAGCTCGTCGATCTTGCCGCTCGAGATCTGCGCCAGGATGCGGTTGCCTTCCCCGATCGGCAGCAGGATGGCGTCCAGCATGGTATTCACATCGCGCACGATATCCGCGTAAGCGCCTTGAAAATGCTCCGCTCTGCCGCGCTCGCCGAGCTCTCCGTTCTTGGACGCCGCGGTCAGGCGGATCAGCTCTTTTTGCAGGCTCTGCACCACCAGGGCCACGTTGTTGACGGCCATTTTCATCTTCTCGTGGTCGCCCTTATAGGTTTGTGTGATCAGCTCGTCGATTTTGCCGCCCGAGATCTGCCCCAGGATGCGGTTGCCTTCGCCGATGGGCAGCAGGATGGCGTCCAGCATGGCATTGACGCCGCGCACGATATCCCCGTACGCGCCTTGAAAATGCTCCGCCTTGCCGCGCTCGCCGAGCTCTCCGTCTTTGGAAGCCCCGGTCAGGCGGTTCAGTTCTTTTTGCAGGCTCTGTACCACCAGGGCCACGTTGTTGACGGCCATCTTCATCTTCTCGTGGTCGCCCTTATAAGTTTGTGTGATCAGCTCGTCGATCTTGCCGCCGGAGATCTGCCCCAGGATGCGGTTGCCTTCTCCAATGGGAAGGAGAATGGCGTCCAGCATCTCGTTGACCGCCTCCACGATTTCGCGATGGGCCCCCTCGAATTCGTCGAATTTGCCGCGTTCCTCGAGGCGTCCTTGCCGGGATGCCTCCACCAGGCGCAGAACCTCTCGAGACAAGCGCTGCATCTCGCCGTCTTGCGCCTTTTTCCCGCCGGCGCGCTCGTCCTGCGCCCCGTATCCCTCGACGGCTGTGCCGCCATCGCCGGGTCTCCGCGGTTCCTTGTTTCCGTTCGTTCTGCGTGTCATCAAATCCTGCCTTCTTTTTTCATGAATCCGTGCATCCGTGTTTCCTGGCCGCGCGTCATACCCGGTTTCCGCGAGGCGTTCTGAATGGCGTGCTGCACCAGCCGCTCTGGATCGAGAATCAATGCCACCGTGCCGTTGCCCAGAATGGTGGCTCCGGATACCGTGGGGATTTCCCGATACATCCGGCCCAGGCTCTTGATCACCGTCTGATGGTTGCCCAGGACTTCGTCCACCACGAAGCCATAATTTCCGCTTTCGGTTTCCACCACCATGATCTGTTCGCGCTGCGGAGGCGCCGACGATACCCGGAAATACTCGCGCAGCCGGATATATGGAACCGTTTCGCCGCGCACCATCGCGATGTGGTGGCCGTGGGCCCTCTCGATGTCCTGGCCGGTCAGTTCGACGCACTCCAGGCTGCTGGCCAGCGGCAGCACGAAATAGGCATCGGCAACCCGTATCAGCAGGCCGTCGATAATCGCCAGCGTCAAGGGAAGCCGCAGCGTTACGGTGAGCCCGGCGCCCGGCTTGCTCGCCATCTCCAGCGACCCGCGCAGAGCTTCCACGCTGCGCCGCACCACGTCCATCCCCACGCCCCGGCCCGAAACGCCCGTGATCTCGCGCGCCGTGGAGAAGCCCGCCGACAGAATCAGAGAATAGAGCTCTCCCTCGGAAGGCTGCGCCGCCGCGTCCATCAGCCGTTGCTCGACGGCGCGCCGCCGCACCGCCTGCGCATCCAGCCCGCGCCCGTCGTCGCTCACCCGGATCAACACCTGCGCGCCGGAGTGCCGCGCCGAAATGTGGATTCTCCCGCGGGGCGGTTTGCCGGCCGCGCGGCGCGCTTCCGGCGTCTCGATGCCGTGATCCATGCTGTTGCGAATCAGGTGCACCAGCGGATCGTTAAGCTGGTCGATGACGGTTTTGTCCAGCTCCGTATCCGCGCCCTCGACGGTGAGCTCGACTTCCTTATGAAGCTCGATCGCCAGATCGTGAACCAGCCGCCGGAAGCGTTCGAAAGTCGAGCGCAGCGGGAGCATCCTGATGCTCATCGAGTTTTCCCGCAGCTCCGCCGTCAGGCGGTCGATTTCCTCCGATGCCGCCTGAATGTCGGAGTCGCCATGGCGCAGCGCCAGTTCGCTCAGGCGGGCCTGCACCGTTACCAGTTCGCCCACCAGGTTGACCAGTTGATCCACCTTCTCGGCGGAAACCCGGATGCTCGAAGCGTTCGCCTGCCTCCCCGGCGCGGGCCCGGCCCCACTTGCCGCCGGGACGCCTTCGGTTCGCTCCGGCTCGCCCGCTTCAGCCTCAATCCGCAGCTCGCAATGGTCCTCGACAAAGATAAAAATGTCGCGAATGGCCTCCCGCGGCGCGCCGGTCCTCAAAACCAGGTCCCAAGCCGTGTAGCAGCGCTCCGGGTCCATCTCTTCGAGCGGCGGAATGGCGCTCGCATCGACGGCGGTTTCGAGCGGTCCCAGTTCTCCCAATTCGCGCAGCAGGAGCAGTGGGTTCGTTCCGTTCACCAGGACGCCAGGCGCGGGCCGAAAATGGATGCGCCACGCTCGGACGGGACCGGCATCGGCCGGGTGAGCCTCCACGGCTGGTGCGTCTGCCGCGGCTGCTTCCCTGCCAGGCGCGTCCGCGCCGCCCGTCAAGCGCCGCAATTCGGCCAGGATGGCGCTCCGCCGCTCGTCATCGCCCGCGCCCGCTCCGCCCGCGCGCAGCATGCCTTTGATCTGATCCGCCGCCGCCAGCGACAGATTGATCAGGCCTTCGGTCGCCGCCAGCTCGCCCTGGCGCACGCGATCGAATGCCGATTCCAGGTGGTGGGCGAACCCGGCGATTCCCTCGAAGCCGAACATCGCGCCCGAACCCTTGATCGTGTGCAGCGCCCGGAACGCCCGTCCCAGCGTTTCCGGATCGTCGCGCCGCTGGTCCAGTTCGAGGAGCGCCGTTTCCAGCTCCACCACGAGTTCGCCGGCTTCTTCCCGGAACGCCTCCTTGAGCTTGTCAATCACCCGAGCACCTTCTTCACCACTCCCAGCAACTGCTGGGTCGTGAATGGCTTGACGATCCAACCCGTGGCGCCGGCCGCTCTGGCCTCCTGCTTGCGCGCTTCCTCCGATTCGGTGGTCAGCATCAGGATGGGCATGCCTTTCCACGCCGGGTTGGCCCGCACCCCGCGGATCAGCCCGATTCCATCCAGATTCGGCATGTTCAGATCGGTGATCACGAGGCTGACCGCGGCCGTCAATTTCGCCAGCGCGTCCTTCCCGTCCACCGCTTCAATCACCGTGTAACCGGCGTCCGACAGCGTGAAGCGGACCATTTGCCGGACACTGGCGGAATCGTCGACGGTGAGGATCGCCTTCGCCATCATTGGTTCCCGCTCGGCCATCCGGGCAATTGGTCGAAGCCCGCTTCGCGCCCCGCGGCGGTGACCGCTTCCGATGCCCGCATTCCCATGGCCGCGCCTCTTTGCGCCGCCTCGCGCACGGCCGCCCACAACAACTGCAAAACTGTCAGGTCGATGGCCTCCGCCTGCTCCAGATCCACCTCGAAATCCCGGCCGGTGGCGGCGCATTCCATCAGCGCCTGCCGCAGTTCCGCCGCCCGCGCCAGCCCGATCTCGCCGCGTAACCGCAGGACCCAGCGGGTTTGATCCCGATCTACGGTGACCGGCGATAAGAGTTCTTGTCCTGTTTCGGCCAACTGGCATTCTCCTCGGCTGTGCCGCTTCCTTCGCGACAATCCATATATCGTCTGGAACTGAAATTCCTTTATAGCGGCGCGTATCGCGGTTCGCTCCCGCGGCTAATGGCGGCGGATTCGGCGCCGATATGAGGATTGGCGGGCCAGTCCCCCCACTTCAGTGACACCGGCAATGTGGAAAATGGATCGAAGGGTTCGCGCCTGGGGCCGCGCCGCCGCGCGGCGGATGCAGAGCCGCCTGCGCGCTCTCCGCCGGATGGTTCGCCGGGAGGCCGCCGAGCCTGCCTGGCGCGATACCCTGGCACAAGTTCGCACGGGCCTGGAAGTCCTCAACGGTTCAACCGAGCGGGACTTTCTGTCGGTCGGCGGCCGCCTGCTGGCGATCCGCCAGACCACCAATGGGCTGGCCTCGGACCTGGCTGCGTTAACCGATCTGGTCGCGGGGGAGCACGGCGCCCATACCGTCGATTCGTTGACTCATATGCGGCGGCGCGCCCAAGCCATCGAAGCGCGTGTCGAGCGCCGCAGCCGCGCCCTGGAGGCCGTGCGCGATCTCTCCGGCCAGGTGCGGCTGGCGTTCGCGGACTTGCGCGTCACGGTCGGGGTCTTTCGGGAACTCTGCACGCTCACGCGCATCGAAACCGCGCGCCTGGCGGGCACGGGCGCCGGCTTTATGGATTTCGCCGACCAGGTGAGCGCGCTGTCCGTCCACATCCAGAACGGCGGCGAAGACATTCTGGATGCGCTGCACAGCCTCGACCGCGCCGTCCGTTCGGCTCTCGGGAGCGCCAGCGATCTGCGCCAGAAGCAACTCAAGGAACTGCCCGCCCTGCTGGCGGCCCTGGCGGAAGGTTTGCGCTACTTCCAGGAAAGGCAGCGGAAAGCCAGCCAGGCGGCCATTGGCCACCGCACCCAATACGAGGCGGTTGGCGAGTCCATCGACAGCCTGGTGCTGGCCGTTCAGGCCCATGACATTACCAGGCAGCAGATCGAGCACGTGGCGGATGCCCTCCGCCAACTGTGCCGTGGCGGCGGCCGCCGCTCCGAGGCCGCGGCGCCGCGCGACGTTCAGGCGGCCCTGGCGCTCCAGTCGTCGCAGCTCCTCAGCGCCGGCGGGCAGTTCGCCGGGGCGGTCGAGCGTATCCGCGATGGATTGCGCGACATCGCCTGCCGCGTGCGCCGCACAGCCGGGGAAAGCCAGGTGCTCATGGGCGGTTCCGGCGCGGAGCACGATTCCTTCTTCTTGCGCATGGAGAGCCGGTTTACGGCCATTCTGCGGGCGCTGAATCATTGCGCCGCGGAGGAAGACGGCATGCGCGCGCGCGCCGCCGAACTGCAAGCCGGCATTCTGCGCATGCGCCAAGCCGTAGCGGAGATCCGCAAAATCGAAATCCAGATCCAGCATATCGGGCTGAATGCCGGCATCCGCGCGGCGCACATCGGCTCCCCGGGAGACGCCCTCGACGTCATTGCCGGAGTGATGCACCGGCTGGCGGTCGATTCGGACGGCAGCGCCGAACAAGCCGGCCGCGCGCTCGGCGCCATCGACCAGGCTGTCGCCGAGGTGTATGGCGATGCCCCTGGCTCCGGCGCGCCGCCGGGCGAGGGGAACGACATCGCGAGCGAGATTCGGGAAACCATTCTGGAGGTGCACTCCTCCAGCGAAGCCGCCTTCAGCCGGACGCACCAGATTGCCGCTCTGTCTTCCCGTCTGGCCGATGACATCGAATCCGCGCACGCCAACTTTTCGGCCGGCGAGCTCTTCGCCGACGCGGTCGCGCAGGCTCGCCTCCGGTTGCAACGGTTGTGCGCGGAGGAGCCCGCGGCGGAGGCGTCCAGCGCGGCGATCCTGGACTTTGCCGGCAACTACACCATGCAGCGCGAGCGCGACGTCCATCGGGAGGTTATCGAAGGAGCAGCCGTTAGTGTGCCGGCTCCGCCATCCGCGGCCGATCCCGATAGCTGCGAGCTGGGGGAAAATGTCGAGTTATTTTGAGGCGACAACATGACGAATACCATGTTCCACTGGATCCCCGATTATGCCGTTGGGATCCCGCTGATTGATGACGAGCACAAGGGATTGTTCGCCCTCGCCGAAGAAATGCACCAGGCCATGCTGGACGGCAAGGGAAAGGACATTCTGGAGTCGCTCCTGGACAACCTGGTTGCTTACACCGGTTATCATTTCGCTCACGAAGAGCAATTGATGGAGCGCACCCACTACCCCAGAACCGCCATACACCGGCGGCAGCATGAGCGCTTGCGGTCGCAAACCCTGGTCAAGCGCCGCCGCGCGGCCGCGGGAGAAGCCACCATGACCATTGAAGTGATGCAGTTCATCATGGCTTGGCTGAAGAACCACACCATGGACAGCGATCGCCGGATCGGCGTCTACCTGAAGAGCCGTGCGCCCTTCGGACACCTGGCTAAGGGCGCAGCCCTTGCTTCCGCGCCACTTCGCGCCGCATCATGGCCGCCAGCTCCATCACCCCTCGCTCCCAGCCGTGAAACAGGTCGATGTATTGAAACTCCCGCTGGATGGAACGCGGCACCCGGCAGGCGTCCAGACGCACCGGCACGATGAAGATGTCCTCCAAGGGCACGCGCCGCGCGCAGTCCAGCGCGTAGCGGATCTCGGCCTGGAAGCCGCCTTTCTTATCCACCGAGTTTTCCGAAAAACAGGCCACGAAGAAATCCGATGCTTCGATGGCGCCCTCGATGGCCCGCGGCCAGTTCTGTCCCGCCACCAGTTTGCGAACGTCCATCCAGGGGCGAAAGCCGGCCGCTTCCAAACCGCTGTAGAGCCGCTCCGCCGCCGCGTCGTCTTCCTTCACGTAGGCGATGAAGACCTGCGGGTCGCTGGCCGCTTCGAAGCGAAATCCCCGCGCCCCCTGCGGATAGAACACCCCCAGGCCGTCGATCTCCACCACGCGCGATTCCGCCATCCCGCGCGCCACGATGCCCGCCAGTTCCGCGATGTAGGAATCGTTAATCACGGCCGCTGTCCTTTTGCCTGCGAAAAGCCACTCCGCCTTGCGCGCCGCGCGTAAATTTCCCCAGTCCCGGAAACGGTGTATCCTTGCGGCGGCGGGTGTTGGAGAGAATCTGCTGCACGGCGCGGTCCAGGCGGTCGGCGGCCTGGCCCGCGGTCACTCCCGACTGGCGCGCCAGGCGTTTTACGATATCCGGGTTCTTCATTCCGATTTCAGGGTAGCAGCCGGTTGCGCATCAACCCGTGTCCGAATAGCGGAGTTTCGGAGGAATTCATTGAAAACAAAGGGTCCATCCGCGCCTGTGGCCCCGCGAAAAGCTGTGAACGCCATCATGAACTGATTTTAATTGCGGATTAAGAGACACTTCATGTGCCGTTCGTTATCATAGCCGCAGACGAAAAAGTTCGTCGCAATCCAAAGGAGAACCGCAAATGAAGAAACTGATTACGCTGATGATCGGCCTTACGATCGCTCTGGGCGGCGTGGCAATTGCCCGTCAGGACACCACCAAGACCGATACCACCGCCAAGAAGAAGACCAAGAAGACCAAGAAGAAGGCAGAGACCACCAAGAGCGGCGGCAGCACCTACTAAACCGCGCAGGCTCGTTCCAGTTGCTGGGGCCGCGTAGCGCCCTTGAACCTACGCGGCATTCCAGCTCCCGTCCCCCCTCCCCGGAGATTCCCTGCTCCTCCTCCATTGCCGATGGGATTCCTCGTGTCGTCCTCCCTTTTTTGGCTAACTCCTTGGGCATGTTAGTGTAACCTTCGGGTGCGGGGCGACGCCCCTTGAATTTGAGATCCATACAACTCCGAGTGATTCCCATGAAGTGCTTTTTATTCATAGTGTTATCAGTTGCCGTCGGGATCGGCGCCTGGGCCCAGGCGCCCGCCAAGTCGCGCGTCGGTGGCACGGTGACGGCGGTCGATCCCCAATCCCGCCACGTCATCGTCAAGACCGACAAGGGCGACGCCATGACGGTCGTGGTCGGCGACCATACTTTCCTTTTGCGCCTGCCGCCCGGAGAAAACGACGTCAAGAAGGCTACCAAGATCGGCCTTCCGGAGATTGTCGCCGACGATAAACTACTCGCCATCGGGGTGGAATCCGCCGATCACAAAACCCTCGATGCGACCACCGTCTATATCCTCACCAAGGCCGATGTGGCCCAGATCCATCAAAAAGAGGAAGAGGACTGGCAGAAGCGCAGCACCAGCGGCATCGTTTCGGCGGTCGATCCGGCCGCGCAGACACTTACCCTGAAAGTCGGCTCCAAACAGGTCGTGGTTCAGTCGTCCGACAAGACCACCTTCCGGCGCTATTCGCCGGATTCGGCCAAATCCGCGGATGCCAAGCCCAGCACGTTCGCCGAGGTGAAAACCGGCGACCAAGTGCGGGTTCTGGGCAACAAGGACGCCGACGGGACAAAAATCGAAGCCGAACAGGTTCTGGCCGGCGCCTTCCGTCAGATCGCCGCCACGATCGAATCCATCGATCCGCAGACTCACGAACTCAAAGTTAAGGATTTGGATACCAAGAAGCCCCTGTTGATTCGCATCGATGCCGATTCGCAGATGAATAAGCTGCCGCCCGAAGTCGCCACCATGCTGGCGCGCCGGTTCCAGGGCGGACGGGGCCAGGGCCGTGGCGGACCGGGCGGCTATACGCCCGCGCGCCAGGGCGGAGGCGAGGGCCGCGGCGCCGGACGCGGCGGCGATGTCTCCCAAATGCTCGATCACTTACCGCCCATGCCGGTCACGGATTTGAAAAAGGGCGACGCCATCATGGTTTTGACCACGCAGGGCAGCGATCCCACGAAGGTTACGGCAATCCGGCTCCTGGCTGGAGTAGAGCCGCTTCTTACCGCATCCCCCACCGCCACGCGCGACATTATGAGCGGCTGGAATCTAGGCGGCGGTGGCGGCGGTGAGGGAAATTAATTAGCGGCAGTTTCGCGTATCCATTTGGTGAAAGGCTCGTAGTGCAAACGATAAACAGAGGAAGTATGCTCATCTTGCGAAGGATCTCTTTCTTGCTTCTTGCGGCGGCTCTGCTCCTGGCGAGCGCGGCGGCGCAACAGACTGTCGGAACCGTCAAGGGCGTCTTGACGGACGATTCCGGCGCGATTATTCCCGCCGCTAACGTGACGCTCAACGGCAACGGCGTCACCCGGAAGGCCCAAACGCAAAGCGACGGCAGCTATACCTTCGTGGGAGTGGCGCCCGGGCAATATACCGTCAATGTAACCTTTCCCGGCTTCTCCCCGGTTAACAAACCGGTGGTGGTGACCGGCGGCGGCACCGTGCAGGTTCCCATTCAGCTCGCCGTCACGGTGGAGAAACAGGAGGTGACGGTGCAGGCCGAGGCCGGCCCATCCGTCAGCGTCGAACCCGATAACAACGCTACCGCGCTGGTTATCAAAGGCGACGATCTGGCCGCGCTGCCGGACGATCCCGACGATCTTTCCGACGCCCTGCAGGCCCTCGCCGGCCCTGGCGCCGGCCCCAACGGCGGTCAGATCTATATCGACGGGTTTACCGGCGGGCAGCTTCCCCCCAAGGAATCCATCCGCGAAATCCGCATCAACCAGAACCCCTTCTCGGCCGAGTACGACCGGCTCGGCTTCGGCCGCATCGAAATTCTCACCAAGCCCGGCACCGACAAACTGCGCGGCGTGGTGGGTTACAACGATACCGAATCGGCCCTCGATTCGCGCAACCCCCTGGCCACCAACAAGCCGGACTTTTATAATCGCAACTACAACGGCAATCTCGGCGGTCCTCTCAACCACCGTGCTTCGTTCTTTATCAACTTCGAGCGCCGCGATATCGAAAACAACTCCATTACGCATGCCGACTACGTCAATCCCACGACGTTTGTGGCTGCTCCCATCGATACCTCGCTGGTCACCCCCTCGGTGAACAACACCCTCTCGCCGCGCATCGATTATCAGTTGAGCACCAACAATACCCTCACCGCGCGCTTCGAGGAGCGCTGGAATTCCGCTCAAAACCAGGGTCTCGGCGGCACCTCCCTCCCTCCGCCCTATTCGCAAATCCCCTATAACAGCAGCGGCGACGCGCAGAACGTCATGATCACCGAGACCGCCATTCTGAATACCAAGGTGGTCAACGAAACGCGCTTCCAATTTACGCGCAACTGGACCGACCTGCTCGGCAACCTGGTTCCCGGCGTCAGCGTGGCGGGCGCATTCTCCATCGGCGGCAACGGCCGCGGCAACGATCACGATCTGTCCAAGCACTTCGAGCTGACCAATATTACCGTCGCGCAGCACGGCACGCACGCCATTCACTTCGGGATTCGCACCCGCCGCGACAGCGACGAGAACAACAATCCCCAGGGCTTCAACGGCAGCTTCAGCTTTTTGGGCGGCCTCGAGCCGGAGCTCAACGGCACCCAGATCGTCACCGATACCAGCGGCAACCCGGTGACCGCGTCGCTCACCTCCATTCAGCAGTACCAGCGCTTCCTGCAACTGCAGCAGGACGGCCTCTCCTACACGCAGATTCAGGCGCTGGGAGGCGGACCTTCGCGCTTCTCGATTCAAAGCGGCATTTCCTACGTCGCCATGGACCGCTACGATATCGGCCCTTTCATTCAGGACGATTGGCGCATGAAGCAGAACTTCACTTTGAGCCTCGGGTTGCGCTATGAATGGCAGACTCTGGTCAACGATAACCGCGACGTCGCCCCCCGCATCGGCTTCGCGTGGGCGCCGGGCAATGCCAAAAAGGGTCCGCAAAAGACCGTGTTTCGCGGCGGCGCCGGAATTTTCTATGACCGCATCGGCTTAGGTCCCTTCGAAAACGCCTATCTCAACAACGGCGTCAATCAGGTCGAGTATACGGTCTACAACCCCACCTTCTATCTGAATAACATTCCGGCGACTTCCACCTTGAGCCCCGGCCAGAACACCATCAACATGGTCGACAAGCATGTGCGCGCGGATTACAGCATTCAAAGCGCCATCGGGGTGGAGCGCCAGTTGCCCCACGCCACCACGGTTGCCGTGACCTACACCAACAACCGCTCCGAGCATCTTGCGCAGACCGTCAACATCAATACTCCGCTGCCCGGCACGTTCAATCCGCTGCAGCCGCTCGGGCCCGCCAATGGCGTGTTCCCCTATGGCTACAACGCCGGCGAGATTTACGATTACGAATCCGGCGGCATCCTGCGGCAGAACATCCTCATGGTCAACTTCAACACGCGCTTCAGCCGGCGCGTGTCCCTGTTCGGCAACTATTCGTACACGCGCGCCAAGGATCTCCCCGGCTCGCCCACCGATCCCTACGACTTTATGCTGGACTACGGCCGCTCCAACCTGGACCGGCACAATAACTTTCAGTTGACCGGCTCGGTCACCGGCCCGGCCAACATCCGCTTCGCGCCGTTTGTGACGATGCGTTCCGGCCAGCCGTATGACGTCACCCTGGGCTACGATCTCTTCGGCGACAACGGCACGGGGCGCGCCGCCTTCGCGCCCTCCGGCGCGGCTTGCGGCGGCGACGTGGTGTGCACCAAGTACGGCAACTTCGAAACCATTCCCAATGCCACCCTCGCCGGCAGCATGATTCCGCGCAACTACCTGACCATGCCGGGCCTGGTCTCCATCAATCTGCGCGTTTACCGCGTATTCGGTTTCGGCCCGGTACGCGGCGCCAACGCCGCGGCGGCGGGCGGTCCTGGCGGCGGCGGCCCTCCCGGCGGCGGCGGATTCGGCGGTCCCGGCGGCGGCGGGCGCGGCGGCGGCGGTGGCGGCGGCATGCGCATGGGCGGCGGCGGCGGTGGTGGGCGCGGCGGTTTCGGCGGAGGTGAAACCACCGAACATCGCTTCAACGTCACCATCGGAACGTCCGTCTCCAACTTGCTGAACCACTACAATCCCGGCGGCGTCGTGGGCGTCATGACCTCGCCGTTCTTCGGCCAGCCGACTACCGTCAACACCGGCTTCGGCGGCGGCGGCTTCGGCGGCGGCGGCTTCGGCGGCACCACCGCCAACAATCGCCGCGTCGAGCTCTATATGCGCTTCAGCTTCTAATCGGTACGACAGGCCTCCGGCTTGTCCAGGTTCCATCCCCAACGCGCGCCGCCAACCCCGGCGCGCGTTCTTCATTTGCGCTTCCCGCCGCGACGCCCTACAATCTCTACTGGGATACAGGTGATTCCCGCTTCACTCCATGAACATATCCGTTAAAGGTGAGTACGCCTTGCAGGCTATCTTCGACCTGGCTGCGCAACCACCCGGCGAGCCGGTCAAGATCGCCGACATCGCGCGCCGCCAGAAGATTCCGCAAAAGTTCCTCGAGCTGATCCTGGCGGGGTTGAAGCAGGCCGGTTTCGTCGAATCGCGCCGCGGCGCCGAAGGCGGCTACCTGCTGGCGCGGCCGCCCGATTCGCTTTCCGTGGGCGAGGTGCTGCGCTTCGTGGAAGGACCCTACCCGGGCCGCTCCCGCCGCAAAGCCGAAAGTCCGTTTACCGAGATGTGGCGCCAGGTGGACCGCGCCGTCGGCGACATCATCGACAAAACCACCTTCGCCGACCTGCTGCGCAACTGGGCCGACAAACAAAACCGGTTCGTCTTGAATTGGGAGATTTGATTGAGAGTTTACGAAGATAATTCCTTCAGCATCGGCCGCACGCCGCTGGTCCGCCTCAATCGCGTCGTCGATGGAAGCAAGGCCACCATCCTCGCCAAGATCGAAGGACGCAACCCCGCTTATTCGGTGAAGTGCCGGATTGGCGCTTCCATGGTTTGGGACGCCGAAAAGCGCGGCATCCTCAAGCCCGGCAAGGCCCTCATCGAACCCACCAGCGGCAATACCGGAATCGCTCTGGCCTTCGTGGCGGCCGCGCGCGGCTATCCCATCACCCTCAGCATGCCGGAAACCATGTCGCTCGAGCGCCGCAAGGTGCTCAAGGCCTTGGGCGCCAGCCTGGTCCTGACGGAAGGCTCCCGAGGCATGGCCGGATCCATTGCCAAGGCCGAAGAAATAGTGGCCGGGGATCCGCAGCGTTTTGTCCTTCTGCAGCAGTTCAAGAACCCGGCCAATCCCGAAATCCATTTCCGCACTACCGGCCCGGAGATCTGGGAGGACACCGAAGGCGCCGTCGATGCGCTGGTCGCCGGCATCGGCACCGGCGGCACCATCAGCGGCGTCTCGCGCTATATCAAAAAGGAAAAAAAGAAGAAGATTCTTTCGGTGGGAGTCGAACCGGCCGCCAGCCCCGTCATCACCCAGCACCTCGCGGGGGAGACCATGCGTCCCGGACCGCATAAAATTCAGGGCATCGGCGCGGGATTCATTCCCGAAACGCTGGACCTTGCCATGCTGGACCGCGTGGAATTGGCCACCGACGGAGAATCCATCGAGATGGCGCGCCGCCTGGCCAGGGAGGAAGGCATCCTGGCCGGCATTTCCGGCGGCGCCGCAGTCAGCGTAGCCGTTCGCCTGGGAAAACTTCCCGAGTTTGCCGGCAAGACCATCGTCACCATTCTGCCGGATGCCGCGGAGCGTTACCTCAGCACCGTTCTATTCGAGGGCTTGTTCGACGAAAAGGAAAATTGAAGCGGGCGCAAATTGGGTGATAGGGGTGAGTGCGCCCGCTGTCGTAACGGGGATTTAATTAGGAGACGCCCGAGAGAACCAGCGATGTTACAGGCTTCGGTCTTATTTTCGGTTAGCTCTTTAGGGCTATGCCTGCTGGGCGCAATCTACGCCCAAGATCAAGCTCCCTTGCCCGCACCCGCGCCCCCGCCGGTCCTGGAAAATCGCGGGGCGCCCCTGGTGGCGCCGTATTCCTGCTCCGCGGAAGACATTCGCGCCGGCGGTTTGAGTTGTACGGAAGACGAGCCCTGCGCA
>Ga0181521_10001196_pt1 | contig 32271 bp, 19 predicted proteins | sample PEATcosm2014_Bin_32_FD_119764 | JGI IMG/M metagenome (GOLD analysis project Ga0181521, IMG submission 119764) | Peatland microbial communities from MTU Mesocosm Facility, Houghton, MI, USA - PEATcosm2014_Bin02_60_metaG | ecosystem: Environmental > Terrestrial > Soil > Wetlands > Peat | place...
TAGCCGCGTCGGTCAAGTTTCTGCTGCCGTTCTCGTTGTTAGTCACCCTGGGGAGTCACATCGAGTGGCGGACGGCGCCCGAGATCGTCCAGCCCGTCGCCTATTTGATCGTGGAAGAGGCCAGTCAGCCGTTCATGGCCGTGCCGAAGCCTGCTGCGGCGAGAATTCCGACCACGGAAACGCTCCCTGCCGTGTGGACCCTGGGATTCCTGGTGGTTGTTCTCTACTGGGGCCGCAAGTGGTTGCGAATGCGTGCGGCGGTTCGTGCGGCATCGCCTATGCCTCTCGCATTTCCCGTCCCCGTGCGATCTTCGACCGCTCTAATGGAACCGGGCGTGTTCGGCATCTTCCGTCCGGTTTTAGTGCTGCCGGCAGGGATCGCGGACCGTCTGACACCCGTGCAACTGGAGGCGATCCTTGCGCACGAACTGTGCCACGTACGCCACCGTGACAATCTGGCTTCGACGATGCACATGTTCGTGGAAGCGATCTTCTGGTTTCATCCGCTGGTCTGGTGGCTCGGAGCGCGGCTGGTCGAAGAGCGCGAGCGTGCCTGTGACGAAGAGGTGTTGCGGCTCGGGAGTGAACCGCAGGTCTATGCCGAGGGCATTCTGACCGTTTGTGAGTTCTGCCTGGAATCGCCGCTGACCTGCGTGGCAGGAGTCACGGGCTCCGATCTCATAAAAAGAATGGAGCGAATCATGCGACATCGTGCCGCAGAGGCGCTGAACGGCTGGAAAAAGATCGTTCTGGCGACCACTGGAGCAGCGGCGCTGGCCGTGCCGGTGCTGGTGGGGACGCTGACGGCACCGCCGCGCCTGATGGCGCAATCATCGGCCACGGGCGGTAAACGGCTGGAGTTCGAAGTTGCCTCGATCAAGCCGAACAAGTCGCCGGATCTCAGCAAAGCGCTCATTCAGTGGCTTCCGAGTGGCAGATTCATTTCGACGAACGTCCCGCTTATCCGGGTGATCGCAGCTGCCTGGGACCTTCCGCTTCAATCGCAAAGGGTGACGGTGGCTTCCGGAGGAAGGATGCCGGACGATATTTACGATATCGAAGCAACCGCGGAGAAAGGCACGTTTCCACCGGGGGTATCGACAATGGCGCGCTACCACACGATGCAGTTGATGCTTCAGGCGTTGCTGGAAGACCGGTTCAAACTGAGGATTCGCCGTGAACCGAAAGAACAGCTGGTGTACGCGCTGGTGGTCGGAAAAGGTGGACCCAAACTGGAGAAGTCAAAGTTCCAGGAGCAAAACTGCAGTGATACAAGTCCGACATGGGTCAGCAATCCAGCCTGTCACTTTCTGGACGGTGGCCAGGATCGCGGCCTCCATGGGTCCGTCACGACTACCCAGGTTGTAGAGTACGTAAATAACTTTACTGACCGGCCACTCTTGGACAAGACCGGGCTGACTGGTTTCTACGACATTCAGACGGAAGGCTGGGCGCCGATGAGGGTCACGCCGGATGGCGCTCCGCAAAGCGGCGATGCCAGTGTCAATAATCCCGATCGCCCGACCCTGTTCAACGTATTCGAGAAACTCGGCCTTCGCATGGAGTCGCAAAAGGCCGTAATCGATATGTATGTGATCGATCATGTCGAAAGACCGTCGGAGAACTGACGATGGACCAGTTACTCAATCATCTATGGCAATCGACTCTATTCGCCGCCGCAGCGGGACTGCTGACGTTGGCGCTGCGAAGGAACCACGCGCGGACACGCTATTGGTTGTGGCTCGCCGCGTCAGTGAAGTTTCTAATGCCTTTTTCGTTGTTAGTCGGCGTTGGGAGTCATATCGAGTGGCGGACCGCTCCCGAGGTCGTTCAGCCCGTCGTGTACGTAATGGCGGAGGAGGTCAGTCAACCGTTCACAGCCGCGCCGACACCCGCGGCGAGAATCCCCACCACTGAAATTCTCGCAGCGGCGTGGGCCCTGGGATTCCTGGTGGTTGTTCTCTACTGGGGCCGCAAGTGGCTGCGAATGCGTGCGGCGGTTCGTGCGGCATCGCCTATGCCTCTCGCATTTCCCGTCCCCGTGCGATCTTCGAGCGCTCTGATCGAACCGGGCGTGTTCGGCATCTTCCGTCCGGTTTTAGTGCTGCCGGCAGGGATCGCGGACCGTCTGACGCCCGCACAACTGGACGCGATCCTTGCGCATGAACTGTGTCACGTGCGTCGGCGCGACAACCTGGCAGCGGCGATTCATATGTTCGTCGAGGCGATCTTCTGGTTTCACCCGCTGGTCTGGTGGCTGGGAGCGCGGCTGCTGGAAGAGCGCGAACGCGCCTGTGACGAAGAGGTGCTGCGCCTCGGCAGCGAACCGCAGGTCTACGCCGAGGGCATCCTGACCGTCTGTGAGTTCTATCTGGAATCGCCGTTGACTTGTGTGGCGGGCGTGACTGGTGCGGATCTCAGAAACAGAATGGAGCGAATTATGTGCGGCCACGACTTAGAAGCATTGAGTGGATGGAAAAAGATCATACTGGCGGCGGCCGGAGTAATAGCTCTTGCAGTGCCGGTATTGTTCGGCGCACTGACGGCGCCCTCGCGCCTGCTGGCACAATCACCCGGAGCGCGCCCCGAATTCGAAGTTGCATCCGTCAAGCTGAGTCTGGATGAAACGACGCCAGGAGTCGATTTCGAATGGCCACCCGGCGGAAGATTGAGAGCCAGAAGAAATTCTGCCTACGACTTTATCCAACACGCTTACGATGTCCGGTACTACCAGATCCTGGGTGCTCCGGACTGGATGAACTCTACCCGCTTCGATGTCGATGCGAAAGCAGACGGCAACCCGGGCCGAGAGGAGATGAACGCGATGCTTCGGACACTCCTCGAGGATCGGTTCAAGCTGAAAGTCCATCGCGAGACGAGACAATTCCCGGTGTTCAACCTGACTGTGGCTAAGGGCGGTTCCAGACTGCAAACATCGAAGGAGGCGTGTGTTGCCTTCGATCCGGACCACCCGCCCGACCATGACAGGCCGCACCCGGTCACCTGTGGCAACAACCATGTGTTCATGAAGGGGCAGAATATGGCGTGGGAAGCGACAGATATAGACATGGCGTCGCTGACATGGGCCCTCGCTGCCGCCACACGTCAAACCGTGATCGACAGGACTGGACTGATCGGAACGTTCGACGTGCACCTGGAGTGGACACCGAGTGAAACTGCGCTCGGGCCAACTGGAGACGCTGATGCATCTGGCCCCTCCCTGTTTACGGTTCTGCAGGAACAACTGGGGCTGAAACTCGAATCAGGTAAAGGACCCGTCGAGGTGCTCGTCATCGATCACGTGGAAAAGCCTTCGCCGAACTGAGCACGCGTTACCGCGCGGATAAAGCCCACATGAGCACGCCGGTACCAGCGAGAATCCGGTAGATCGCAAATGGCGTGAAGCCGCGGTTGCGCACCCACTGCATGAACCAGGCCACCACCGCATACGCCACGATAAACGAAACCACGAAGCCAATCGCCAGCAGCATCCAGCCATGTGCGTCGATGCGCAGCGGCGCGACTGCTTCGGCACCCGCGGCGTGCGAAGGCCGCAGGGTTTTCAGCAAGTCGTATCCCGTCGCCGCAATCATCGTGGGGATCGAGAGCAGGAACGAGAACTCAAGAGCCGCCGTGCGCGAAAGGCCCGCGATCTGTCCCGCCGCGATCGTGGACATCGAACGCGACGTACCCGGAAAGACGGCCGATAGGATCTGGCACAGGCCGATCCAGATGGCCTGCGGCAACGTCATTCGTTCGACTTCAGCGGCAGCGGCCTCCTCGAACGTGCCGCCCTTGCGCGCGCCGTAGATCGCGTCGACGATCCACATCACGACGCCGCCGATGATGAGCGCGCTCGCCATCAGCGTAAGGTTTTCCAGATTTTTGCCGATCATCTTATTGAGGACATATGCGGGGGCCGCCGTGCAGACGAATGCAACCATCACCAGCGCGAGCGGATGCGTAACGGCCGTCTTGTCGCCGCGCGCGCCGCCGGGGTAGGTGGCGAGAAAGCTCATGATGCGCTTCCAGAAGTAGATGGGGAGGCAGAGAATCGCGCCAAGCTGGATCACGATCGCGAACATCTTCCAGTAGCCGTCGCCAAGATCGATGCCGAGGAGAGCTTCACAGATGCGCAGGTGCGCGGTCGAGCTGACGGGCAGAAATTCGGTCAGACCTTCGATGATTCCAAGGAAGAGGGAAAGCAGGTAGTCGTTCAAACACGCCTATGTTAGCGCGTTGGTTACGCTGGTTTGGTGAAGATTCCGCCGCCGGGAAGGATGGTCGATATCGGAGGCCGACGGCTGCATTTGCAGGTGGCAGGCGCGGGGCGTCCGGTGGTGGTTCTCGAATCGGGGATCGCTGCGAGCTCTCTGAACTGGACGCTGGTCCAGCGGCTTGTGGCTGGCTTTACGACGGTGGTCAGTTACGATCGCGCGGGATTCGGTTGGAGCGACGCGGCTGCGCACGCATGCTCGGCGGCCGATGCGGCGCGCGATCTGGCGGCATTGCTCGAACACGCGGAACTCGCCGGACCGTTCGTGCTCGTCGGGCATTCCTTCGGCGGCCTGATCGTGCGCGTGTTCCAGCAGCAAAATCCGGATCGAGTGGCGGGGATGATTCTGGTGGATCCGATTGCGCGGGTTGACTGGCGGGACTTGAGCGAGCCACGGCGCAAGACGCTGGCACGCGGGGTCAGGCTCTCGCGACGGGGCGCAGTGCTGGCGCGGGCCGGCGTGGTACGGCTGGCGCTCAATGCGCTGACGAGCGGCTCGCGCGCGATCCCGAAGCTGATCGCGCGTGCTTCGGCGGGACGCGGCGCGGGCGTGATGGAACGGCTGACCGGCGAGGTGCGGAAGATGCCCGAAGAACTCTGGCCGGCCATCGCCGCGCACTGGAGCGAGCCGCGATGCTTCCGCGCCCTGGCGGATGCCCTGGAGAATCTTCCGGTCAGCGTGATGCAGATTGAAGAAGGGCGGTCGTTGGGCGACATGCCGCTCGTGGTGCTGTCGGCGGCGACGGCAAGCCCTGAGGCGCTGCGGGAGCATGAAAGCGAGGCGAAGCTGTCAACAAGGGGAGAGCAGGCCGTGGTCGCGGACGCCGGACATTGGATTCAGTTGGACGACTCGCACGCCGTGGCAGAGGCGATTGAGCGCGTCGTGGGCATCGTCCGCTCCCTCACGGTCGCGTTTCGGTAACCTTTCGTATTTTCTGAGCCGTGACCGTAAGGGAGCGGTTAGTCTTTCAGCCGGTGGATAGCGACGGGCAGGTTCTTCGGGCGCAGCGTCAGCAACGGCTGCGTTTCAGGCGGACGCTGACTTAGCAATTCCATCCCGACGTGATCCGCGATCGTCGAGAGGATAATCTGCCCTTCCATCAGCGCGAACTGATTGCCGATGCAGATGCGCCGTCCGCCGCCAAACGGGATATAAGCGAACCGCTCAATGCGGGCTTCGCGCTCGGGCAGAAAACGATCGGGATCGAAGCGCAGCGGGTCGTCGAAGAAGCGCGGATTGCGATGCAGCAGCCAGGGGGCGATAAAAACGATTTCATCTTTAGCGACGCGGAATCCGCCGATGGTCGTTTCACGCAGCGCCGAACGCGCCAGCAAGTACGCGGGCGGATACAGGCGCATGGCTTCCTTCATGACGCGCAGGGCGAACGGCGCGCCTTCTTCGCGCAGTCTCGTGAAGAATTCGGGATGTTTCGCCAGAAGATACCAGGACCAGGTCATGGCCTGCGCGGTCGTTTCATGCCCGGCGAGGAACAGCGTCATGGCCTCATCGCGCGCCTGCTCGTCCGTCAACTGCTGGTCCGTTTCCTCGTCCTTCGAAAGCAGCAGCATGGAGAGCAGATCGCCCCGGTCGACCGGGTCCGCGCGCCGTTCGCGAATCATTCGATAGATAGTTTCGTTCAGTCTGTCGAGAGAGGCTTGCGGCCGGAAAGCCCTCGGCAGCTGGATCGGAAGACGCATCTGGCGGATGGCGAAATTCTGTACCGCCGTAATGTCGCGGCCCAGCGACTCAGCCTGGTCGAGCAGGTTGACGCTGAACAGCGTCTCTCCCACGATGCCGAGCGTGAGCCGCATCATCGCCCGCGCCATGTCGAGACGCTCGCCGTCGCGCCATGCGGTTTGCGCGGCGAGGGTGTGCGCCGTCATGGTCTCGGCGTACTTCGACACGCGCTGATGCGCAAATGCCGGGGCCACCAGTTTTCTCCGCTGGCGATGCAGTTCCCCTTCGCTGGTCAGCAGCCCCTGGCCCAGCACGGGGCGCGAGAGGACGCGAAGGACGGGGCTTTTTTGATAATCGTCGACCCGGTCGATGAGGACTTCGGGAACAAGTTCGGGTGTATTCACGAGCACGACCGAGATGCGTCCGAAGCTGGCGCGGCCGATGCGCGGAATTCCGGCGCCCATCTTTTCCAGCAGCCGAATACGGTCGGACAAGAGCGCGCGGAGAATCTGAAGTAAGCCCGCCACGGCGCGCTACTGGAACTGAATCTGCGCGATCACAAGCGCCGGCAGCGCCTGATTCCACGTGTCGGCGATATCGTCGAAAGCGAGCCGGAAGGGCTTAGTCTGTCCGGGCGTCAGCGGCGCGGCGATGATCGGGACACGTTCGCGCGTCAGCTCCTTGCCATAGTAATCGCGGAAAACGCAGGTCACCTCGGCGAGCCTGATGACGCGGTCGCCGTTGTTCGTGATGTCCCCGAGGATTTCGATCACGCGCTGGTTCACCATGCTCTCGGCGGCCTGCATGTGAACGTTGGCCAGTTTCAGCTTCGGCAGATATTCTTTGGCTTCCGCGGTGAGAACGGGCGGCGGAGGCGGCGCCGGTTTGGGTCCAAAGGTGAGATATCCGAACACTCCAGCGATAAGAACAACGGCCAGCGCGATGACGATGCTCGCCGGAGAAATCTTAACGTCCGGCAACGGTCATCTCTCCGATGAGGATGGTCGGCGCGGAGACGGAACCGCGGAATTCGAGATCGCTGCCGATCTCGCCGATGCCGTTCAGCATTTCCTGGAGAGTGCTCGCGATGGTGACCTCCGAAACGGGGAACGCCAGCTCGCCGTCACGGATCCAGATGCCGACGGCGCCGCGTGAATAGTCGCCCGTAACAGTATTGACGCCGCTGCCGATCAGTTCGGTCACATAAAACGCGTTTTTCAGGCCGCGAATGATGTCTTCGGGAGCGCGCGGTCCCGCCTCGAGAAAGAAGTTGCCATGCCCGATGCCTGCGTTTCCTGTGATGCCGCGCGAGGCGTTGCCTGTGGTGGCCATGCCGAGCTTGTTGGCCGAATAAGTGTTAAGCAGGTAGCTGCGGAGCACGCCGTTTTCGATAACGGCCGTGCGTCGCGTGGGTACGCCTTCATCGTCGAAAGGAGAGGTGCCGAACAGGCCCGGAATGGTGCCGTCGTCGATGAGCGTGAAGTTGCCGACGGCCACCTTTTCACCCAGTTTTCCGGCCAGAAACGACGCCTTGCGATAGATGGAACGGCCTTCGATGGCCTCAAAGATATTACCGAGCAGCGACCGGGCAACGCGCGGCTCGAAGACAACGGGTACGCGCTGGGTTTCGACTTTGACGGCGCCCAGCCGGCGCAGCGCCCGTTCAGCGGCCTTGCGGCCGACCTCTTCGGGAGCTTCGAGACCGCGGTAATCGCGCGCGGTCGTGAACCAGTAGTCGCGTTCCATTGAATTGGCCTGGCCGCCGTTCTGCACGGCAACCGGCACCGCCGACACCGAACAGTAGCTTGATCGGTACGATCCGAGAAATCCGCGCGAGTTGGCGAACACGCGTCCGCCCACGCTGGAGTCGAACGAAGCGCCCTCGGAATTCGAGATACGCGGGTCGAAATCCAGTGCGGCGGCTTCGGCGCGCATGGCCATATCGATGCGTTGCTCGGTGGGCAGGTTTGCCGTTTCGCCGGAGAAAAGCTGCAAATCGCCTTGCAGCGAACCGAGCTGCGAGGGCTCGGGCAGGCCGGCGTGAGGGTCCTCCGTGGTCAGGGCCGCGAGGTCGATGGCCGAACGCACCATCTGGCGAATTCCTTCCGCACTCAGGTCCGAGGTGTATGACGCGCCCATGCGCTTGCCGATCAGAACGCGCAGGCCCGCGCCGCGGGAGCCGGCATCTTTCAGCGTTTCGAGTTCCCGCATGCGCACGTTGGCCGAGAACTCCTCGCCCTCCGAAATCGTACATTCGGCATCGGTCGCGCCGGCGGCCAGGGCCTGCCGGATGGTGGATTGCGCGATCTCCGGAAGAGACTCGAACGTCAAGCGGTGCCCCCGACGGTCATGCGGTCGATGCGCACGGTGGGGATGCCGACGCCGACGGGCACGCTCTGACCTTCCTTGCCGCACACGCCGATTCCTTCGTCAAGTTTGAGATCGCAGCCGACCATACTGACGCGCGTCATGGCGTCGGGGCCGTTGCCGATCAGCGTGGCGTTGCGCACGGGCCGGGTGAGCTTGCCGTCTTCGATCAGATAGCTTTCGGAAGCGGAGAAAACGAAATTGCCGCTGGTGATATCGACCTGGCCGCCGCCGAAATTGGCGCAGTAGAGCCCGCGGGGCACCGAGCGGATGATCTCCTCGGGGTCGCTTTCGCCGGCGAGCATGAAGGTGTTGGTCATGCGCGGCATCGGGATGTGTTCGTAACTCTCGCGGCGTCCATTGCCCGTCATGGTGGTCTGCGTGATGCGGCTGGAAAGTTTGTCCTGCAGGTATCCGCGCAGGATGCCATTCTCGATGAGGACGTTGCGCTGCGTCTCATTGCCCTCGTCGTCCACATTGAGCGAACCTCGGCGGCCGCCGATGGTACCGTCGTCGACCACGGTGCAGAGCGGGCTGGCGACCTGCTGGCCGATACGCCCGGAGAAGGCCGAGACACCTTTGCGATTGAAATCCGCTTCGAGCCCGTGTCCGACGGCCTCGTGCAGCAGGATGCCAGGCCAACCGGGACCGAGCACGACGGTCTGCTCGCCCGCGGGCGCTTCCACGGCGTCCAGTTGAACGATGGCCTGGCGTGCGGCTTCGCGGGCGAAATATTCGGGCGTGCGTTCCGCCCGAAAAAAATCCAGTTCGCAGCGTCCGCCGCCGCCGGAATGGCCCTGTTGCGGGACGCCGTTTCCATCCCGCGCGAGCACGACAACGCTCATGCGCGCGAGCGGCTGGCGGTCGAAGTTGAGAACGCCGTCGCTGGTCGCGACCATCACCTGGCGGAGATTGTCGGCGTAAGACACCTGCACCTGGAAAACACGCGGATCGTACTCGCGCGCGGCACGATCGGCACGCTGGGCGAGCTCGACGCGTTCCTTAAAAGCGGTGTCGCTGGGGGCAGTGATGATCGGATAGAGATTTCGTTTGTGGCCTTCTTCGAGCGGCGTTTGTTCGACCTTGGCCGGTCCGGCGGCGATGAGCGCCGCGACCTGCGCCGCGCGTTTGATTTTCTCCGGACTGAGATCGTCGCTGTAGGCGTATCCGGTGCGTTCGCCCGCGATGACGCGCACGCCGACGCCGAGAGAAACGCCCTGCGTGGCGCTCTTGACGATGGATTCGTCGATGCCGATCGAGCTGGTGGCGAGGTATTCGAAATAGAGGTCGGCGTAATCGCCGCCCCGGCTGAGGGCCTCCGAGAGATGGTTCTCCAGATCGCGCTGCGAGATGCCGAATTTAGCCGCGAAGAAGGAATCGGAGAAGCTCATAACCAGTCCCCAATGTAGCAAGTTGGGGTGGGTGGACTGGCGGGAATCTGTTGTGCGCTAAACGTGTGTCACTGACAGATGTTTGACCATTGAGTACATCACGACGCCTCGCCCGGCGGCGCTCAACGCGGGAGCCACCGGTTGAGCGGGGTTTGGGGCTAGTACTAAGTTGCAGAAGTTCACGTTACCGCTCCTTCACAGTCGCAGCTCGGAAGTCGTTGCTGAGCCGCGCGCGTGAGCAAGCGGTAACGATACGCCAATTTATGCAACTTAGCGCGACGGGAAGCCGCATGCTGAGCGCGAGTCACGGATCTTTACCACGCGGCCGCAGGGTGTTTGCTTTCAGCCCGAAGAGAATTCATAAAGGGTGAAGAAATCTGTTCGAAAGCCAACAAAAAACTTGCTTTTAGAGCCGGGGTCAAGTACTTTAAACCAAATGTCGCGATTTTAAAGGAAAACAGAGTATGAAACGGCTGACGCTGCTGTTGTTCATTATTGCCGGTGGAATGTATGCCGACAGCGCGGTAACGATTCCGGACGGCAAAGTGGGAGTCAAGCTCTCGTACCAGATCAAGATCGAGGGGGGCATCTCGCCGTATACTTTCGAGGTGAAGTCCGGCGCGCTGCCTCCGGGTTTAAGCCTGGATGGGAATTCGGGTTTGATCGCCGGCACGCCTTCGGGAACGCAGCGGGAACCATACTCGTTCGCGATCGCGATTCACGACAACGAACAGCCTTCGCAGGAACTGGATCAAACGTTCGCGTTGAAGATTGCGCCTGTCCCGATGCGGGTGGTATCGGGAGTCACGAGCATGCGTGTTGTAACCGAGGATGCGCCGACCGCGGATATCGCGAAAGCGTCTCTCCCGGCAGAGGCTATCAACCCATTCGTGACGGCGGCACCGGCGCCGGTTCCCCAGGACGCACCGCCAGGCCAAAACCCGCCTCCGCAGCCGCCGCAGACCGTTGCCGGTCAAACTACAGCTAAAACGAAGACATCCACAGCCCCGAAGAACCCGGCAGCATGGGCCATTTCACCGACAACGGCCGAGGTTTGCGTGGGCAGCAGCCTGAAATTATTTGCGACAGGCGGGAGCGGAGCAACGGCAGCCGCCCAGACTACATGGAAGGTCGATGACAATTCTGCAACAGTTAACCCGGACATGGGCGGCAGCACGGTACTGACCGTCAACAGGCAACCTTCTTCCGACAGAGAATTCACGGTTACGGCCACGGCCGGCAGCGCAACGGATACGGTGACGGTCGTAGTGCCGGACAACTGTGCCGGATTTGCGGGGAAGGAAGAGGTGGTTCGAGCGAACCTGGGATTCGAACAGGTGGGTGCGAGCGGCACGTCGAGCGGTCAGAATTTCCTGTTCGATTTTTTTATCTCCCGCCCGACATTCAACAGGATCGTGCGATGGTGGGGCGATGTGAAGGTAGCCAGTTTTCCGCAGCAGGTAAACACATCCCTCGTGACGTTTGAGCCGCAGTTCGCCTCCACGTTCGGGGGGCTCAAGGTGAATCAACTGGCGGAGAACGCAGAGTTCCTCACCGGGCCGGAGTTCCTGATTACTCCGAACGCCAGCCGATTTCAGCTGACGCTGTTCGCCGGAGGAGGCGCCATCGGTCCCAACAATCCAACCGATTCGGCGACTGTCTTCACAATCCCAGCCACGGGTACAGCGGCTTACACGACATTCACGAACCAATTCGGCGCGCCTCCGTCGGGGAGCGCGATCACCACAGCGCCAAAGAACGTGGCGTTTCTGCCGCAGTCGAGCGACCGCTTTGAGCGGCAGTGGCAGGGCGGTGTCAGGCTGTATACGTTTTACAACAACAACGCAAACGGTCCAGTCAAACCTGCCACCGTGGAGTTTTCCATCGGCCAGAACGAGTTCGTGACGAACGGGCACCTGACCGGCCTGGTCGGACACGTTGCCGCGACATATCCTTTCACGTTCACCACCGGCAGCAGTGCGGTGACGGTTTACTTTTTCGGCGAAGCGACCACCGCGTACACGCATGCAACGTATGCTCCCGCGATACCGCTCGCGCCCGCCTTATCGAATGGCAGCCCGGTTCCGCTTACAGATCCCAGTGTGTATACGATCACGGTGCCATCCAACCATCGCGACACTTATCGAATAGGGGTTGGCATGGATCTGATCACCGTCGTCAATTCGTTGTTCAAGAGCAGCCAGAAGTAAGAATCACCGAGTAACTTTCTGTGCCGATCGTTGAAGACAGAACCCGCTCTTTTGCCACTGCGTTAGCGGAAGAGCTGGTGTCGATCGAATCGGCCCGGCAGGAGAAGGAACTCTACCCCCCGGATCCCGTTGTGGGCGGGGCGGTTGGACCGATCGTCCACCATGCCGACGCGGCTCCGCATGGCGTGAGGGGAAGAGTCGCCCGTTCCCTGAGGCGCGGGATCGCGTTCGTCAGAAACTTGGTTGTGGGGCAGAAACCGCCGGAGGCGGGCGAACCTCCCTATGCGGAGGCTCTCAGCAGAGATCTGGTCGGGGTATCGATCTCCGGAGGCGGCATCCGCAGCGCGACTTTGAGCCTGGGCATTTTGCAGGGGATGGCGGCGAAGGGGTTGATCCGGCATATCGACTATCTGTCCACGGTCTCCGGCGGGGGTTATATCGGTTCGTGGCTGATCGCGTGGATGCGCCGGATTGCCGGGCCGACCGTCAGTGCGAAAGCCGCGCTCGATCATGTGGAAAGCACGATGATTCCGGACTGGCCGGATCCGGACAACGAAGACCGCGAGCCGATCCACCAGCTGCGCCGCTACAGCAACTATCTGACGCCGGACATTTCATTTCTGCAGGCGGACACATGGACATTGGCGGCCATCTGGACGCGCAACACGATATTGAACCTGTCCATTATCGTGTTCGGTATCGCGGTCCTGCTGCTGGTGCCCCGTTTTGCGGTGCTGGTTCGGCACTTGATTTCCCCGGAGACGCTGCTCAGCGCGGATTCGCATCTGGCCGGGATTCTGCTGGTGATCGCGGCGCTCGTGATTGGCTTCAACCTGTTGATGGTGGGGCGCGGCGAGGCACGCGGGGCGGGGCAATCGGGCGTGCAGGCATTCATCGTGGTGCCGGCGATCCTTGCGGCGGCAGCAATTACAGAGTGGATGCTGCGGAGACCGGATCTCTTTGTGAAGGACTGGTTGTTGATCCCCTCTATCGTGGCGGGGGTTCTGTATCTGATCGTCGCCTGGACCGCGGGTTTCCCCGGATGCTTTGTGGCGCAGAACAGACGATCGTTGCCCGGATGGATGCTCTGGCTGCTGGGATACGTGCTGGCCATTTTTGCTTCCGCGCTGGCCGGCCTGCTCACGGCTGCGTTCATGCACGGACTGGCGCTTCTGTTGCAAACGATTCCGGCGAGCTGGGAGAAGTGGGCCGCATTCTGCCTGGGGCCGCCGATGGTTTTGTGGGTGCTCTCGCTGGGGATGACGCTGCAGATCGGTCTGATGGGCCACGATCTGCCCGATGCTTCGCGGGAATGGCTGGGCCGGCTGCGAGCGTGGACGCTGATCTACAGCGGCGGCTGGCTGTTGCTTACAGGGATCTCCATCTACGGTCCGTATGCGTTGTACTGGGCCGGATCGACCACGTCGATCAGCCTTGGCGCGGTATGGAGCGCGATTACCGCGACGGGCCTTTTTGCCGGAGCGAGCGAAAAGACGGCCGGGGCAGGATCAGCGGGAATCGACTGGAAAGGGCTTTGCCTGGAGGCAGTGACTAAACTGGCGCCCTACGTTTTCATGCTGGGCTTCGCTACTCTGATTGCTTTCGGAATTCATGAGCTGGTATCACCGAAAGCCGTGGTGGGCGCCGCGCAGACGCAGGCTCGCTCCATTACACTCTCGGGTACGCCCGAGCCGGTGACGCTGACGGTTGGCGAGAAACCCAAACCGGCGGGACACTTCGAGGCGCGCAGGGAGGCGTATCCCAACGATTTGACGAATGCCGCGATCGGGTATTGGTCTGTTTCCAATATCGATTTTTTCAATCTGGGCTCGCTTTTCCTGCTGGCAGCCGTGGGCGGGATGATCCTTTCCTGGCGCGTCGATATCAATGATTTCTCGATGCATCATTTCTACAAGAACCGGCTGGTGCGGTGTTACCTCGGAGCGTCCCGGAGAGATCGCAGGCCGGATCCGTTTACAGGGTTCGACGACAGGGACGATATTCCTCTGGCGGAGTTCGCGGGTCAACAATACTGCGGGCCGTATCCAATCATCAACGGCGCGCTGAATCTGGCCGGAGGAACGGCCCTGGCATGGCAGGAGCGCAAAGCAGCGTCCTTTGTTTTCACGCCCCGGAACTGCGGTTATAACAAGCCTCAAATCGATAAGGAATCGAATAATCCGAAAAAGACAGGTCCGTTCCTGTCCGAGAACGGCTACACACCCACTGGCACTTTCGCCTATGAACAGGGGATCAAGATTGGCACCGCCATGGGGATTTCCGGGGCGGCGGCCAATCCGAATGCGGGTTACCACACCTCCCCGGCAGTGGCTTTCCTGCTGACGATCTTCAATGTGAGATTGGGATGGTGGCTGGGCAATCCGGCGCGGCTCGGGAAGGAAGACAATCCGGGACCGGCCTTCGGCTTAACCTACCTCATCACCGAGTTATTCGGGCTTGCCAGCAGCGACAAAGCCTATGTCAATGTTTCCGATGGGGGCCACTTTGAGAATCTCGGAATCTATGAGCTGGTGAGACGCCGCTGCCGATACATCATCACGTGCGACGGGGAGCAGGACGGCGATCTGAAGTTTGAAGGGCTGGCCAGCGCGATCCGCAAATGCCGAACCGATTTCGGGGTCGGAATCGACATCGACGCCGATCAGATCCGGCTGAAAAACGGCTTCAGCCATGCGCATTGCGTGGTGGGCCGCATCCGGTATCCACACGACGATCGACCGGCGTATCTGCTCTATTTGAAATCTTCATTGACCGGAAATGAAGATACCGATGTGCTGCAATACCGTTCCACGCACCCCGAATTTCCGCATCAATCGACGGCGGACCAGTGGTTCGACGAGTCGCAGTTCGAGAGCTACCGGAAGCTGGGTGTACACATTGTGGATTCGGCTTTCGGGGTGGGCGGAAGACCTCTGGAGGACCGTTACACGAGCTCCTGGTCGTACCGGAAGGCCAAAGGGGAGTTGTTTCAGGCTCTATGGGAAAAGCTGTATCCGCCGAGCGATGCGATTCAAAAGTCGTTTACCAAACACGCCGACGACTACACGAAGCTGGTGGATGAAATCGCGAAGGGCGCGAACACGACCTACCTGGACGGAACGATTTTCAGTAAGTGGGCGGCGTCGCTCCCGGCCGCGCCGAATACGCGGGAGGGGCGCTATCGCTGCATTTCTTTCCTGCAACTGGTGGAGAACGTTTATCTGGATTTGCAGTTGGACGACCCGATACAACGCGATCATCCGCACAATGCCGGATGGCTGACTCTGTTTCGGCAATGGGCGGTGAGCGACGCCTTCCGGGATGCCTGGACGATCGCGGAGCAGACCTATGGCAAGCGATTCCAGGAGTTCTACAAGGGCCTGATCGATCAGGAAAGCGGACGAATCGAGGGGACGTGGACAGCGACCGTTGCGCCGGGCGCCGTTGTTCCGGGGTTGCAGGAAATCATCCTTTTTGTGGACTACAAGAAACATGCCATTCGAGGGATGGCCGACACGGCTACGAGTTCGCTGGAGATTCTGGATGCGAGATTCAACGGGACGGATCTGACCTTCACGCTGGTAATTCCGCCAGTCCCACCCGCACCCGCAGTGCCGCTGCTGTGCCGGCTGCGTCCTGAAGACGGGGACCGCGTGGCCATTCTGACTCCCGCCGCCGGCGTGGCTCCCACCACCACCCTTGAGAGGGCCTGATACGCGATTCAGGTCGCGACATCGATAATTCGTGCCGTCGGCCGAAACGCGCTATAGTAAGAATGTACTGAATCAACCCGCCCTTAACTTTTCGTTTCGATTCCCTTCTGGCTCGCTGATTCCTGTTTTTCAAATTACCAACCAAGAATGAATAACTTTACCGATTTTCCCCTTTCGTCTGTCTTGCAGAAAAACCTGGCGCATCACGGATTCGTCCAGCCAACACCTGTGCAAGCCCAGGCCATCCCGCAACAACTCGCCGGGCACGATCTCGTGATCACGGCACAAACCGGCACGGGCAAAACCCTGGCCTTTCTGCTTCCGCTGCTCGAACGGCTGTCCAAACCAGGACGGGCGCCCGGCGTGAGCGCGCTGATCCTGAGTCCAACGCGAGAACTCGCGATACAGATCAGCGAGGTCTTTTCGAAACTTGCCGGCGGAACCGGCCTGCGCGCCGCAGTGGTAGTCGGCGGCATGAGCGAGTCGGCGCAGTTACAGGCGATTCGCAAAGGCGCGCACGTGGTCATCGCCACGCCGGGGCGGCTCTCCGACTATCTCGAACGCAAGCTCGTAAAATTGGGCGCAGTGCAGGTTCTGGTGCTGGATGAAGCGGACAGAATGCTCGACATGGGCTTCCTTCCCACCATCAAAAGAATCCTGGGAACGCTGCCCGCCGAGCGGCAGACTGTGTTCTGTTCGGCAACCATCGAATCCTCGGTTGCCCATCTGGTGCGCGAGCACCTGAGAAACCCGGTCAGAATTGCCATCGGTTCAACGACCAAGCCGCACGAAGATATCGACCTGCATCTCTATGAAGTCGAACACGACCGCAAGCTTGGCCTGCTGGAAAAGATGCTCCAGGAGGAGCAGGGCTCATTCCTTGTATTCGCCCGCACGAAGCACGGGGCGGAACGTCTGGCGAAGAAACTGGTGAGCGGCGGTTCCAAAGCCACCGCCATTCACGGAGATCGCTCGCAGTCGCAGCGTAACAGCGCACTGAAGGGATTCCAGGAAGGCAGCTATCGCGTCCTGGTGGCCACCGATGTCGCCGCGCGCGGACTGCACGTCGAAGGAATCGCGCACGTGGTCAATTACGATCTTCCGACGCTGCCCGAAGATTTTATTCACCGCGTGGGCCGAACGGGACGCGCCGGGCTTCGCGGTACGGCTTCCACATTCAGCACGCAGGGTGAGCGAGGCGAGATCCGCAAGATCGAGCGCCTGCTGGACCTCCGGCTGACGCGCCGCGGCGTTCCGTCGGGACTGACGCAGGAAACCGGACGCGGACCCAAAGAGGTCGCGGAGCAAATGATGTCGCGTGCCCCGCAAACGCGGCACTTTGCCTTTCGGGCCAAGACCGCTCGCAGACGGTACGCGTAAAAGCGGCCTCACAGACTAAAGTCCGTGCCACCTTTCAGGTGACCGACAGCGGGGCGTCGGAACGGGAAAGCTGCAGCAGCATCGATTCCCGTGTGCGATGGGCGGCGGCGACAGCCGAATCGAGTCCAACGCGGTAAAAAATCGCGCCGATGATGGCCGCGATCGTAAGCATGCCGGCGAAAATGAATTCATTTTCAAAAACCGCGCGCGCCCAGTAGGCCAGCCCGACAGGCAGAAGCAGAAAGGGCGCCACCAGGATCGTCAGCGCCTGCAGCTTATTGGACATCTGATTCATCTTTTCCGGATCCATGGCGCGCGGCAGCCGCACCGAACAGATGTTCCCCATCGAAAACCAGTAGAGCGAGGCGATCGCAATCACGACGAACGTCTCGAGAACTTTTCCGGGCGAAGACGGCATGCGGGCCGCTGCGCTGACCAGTGCGATGGCGAGAATCTGCGGCACCAGCGCCATTCCCACCGCGGCGTTCTTCGCGATGAGCGCGTCGCGGAACGGAATCGGCCACGAGAAATAGCCCTGCGCCGCCGACCGGTCAAACCCAAACGCATTCCAGTAAGTGATCTGGCCCAGCATCAGCAGACCATAGAGCGCCATAAACGGAAGCGCATTCTGCACGAAGAACGAATCCGTGCGCGGCCGCATAAGCACGGGAAAATACAGCACGATCCCGAAGAAACACGACATGAAGTACGCGACGCGGAAGCGCGATATGCGGACGAGCGTGCGCAGTTCCTTCTCGATGAGAGCGGCCATGGGATCGGGCAGGAAGTGCGCCGGGATACGGAACAGGGATTCGGCAAGGCCGCCGGAGCGCGCCTCGGGCTCGGGTTTTTTCCGACCGGTTGCATCGAAGCGAAGGGCGCGTTCGAACTGCCAGCGGCCGAAACCATACGCGATTCCGAGCCAGGCGAGGGCGACGGCGGCGCTCCAGGCGGGACGCTCACGCAGCATCAGTCGAGCCGCCGCGGCCCAGGGCCATACCACCTGCGAGGGCGCGAACCGAAGCAGCGCCGCCTTTCGCACGTTCATGAACAGGAGAATTTGCGGCGCAAGGCTTGCCGCAATGATGAGGAGGAGCATCGCTTCTTTCATGCGTGCGTGCCGGAACAATCGCTCGAGCGCGTAGCGGGCGCCGGTGGAAAAGAGGATATTCGCGGCCGCGAACATCGCCGCTCCGGAAACGATGAACGGCGACGCCCCCAGCCCGTATAAAGGATTTCGCAACAAACCGAGAGCCGCGCCCGTGAGCAGGATCAGCATTTCGGCGCAGGTCAGGATGCGCAGGAGAGCTTCGACGGTAAACAGCTGGATACGCGGAATCGGGTAAGCCAGCAGTTTGCGCAGATCGAGGGACGCACCGAAGCTGGCGGAGAGAACGGGCGCGAGTTGCCAGTAAGCGACTCCGAAGAGCAAGCCACCCGACAGCGCTGCGGTAAAGGCCGGCGCGTTCTCCGGAGCGGCGAAGAACAGCATGACGGCCCACGCTAAAACAGTCCAGAGGCCGTAGAAGACGGCGCTCGTAATCATCGAGAAGAGCGCGCCGGCGCGCCGGATGCCCCCGAACCGCATGCTGAGCAGTTGCGCCCGCAGAATAGCGGCAATCATTTGGCGTGGGCGCGGATGATATCCGAGATCAAATCGGGCTTCGATTCATCGCGCACGAGCTGGGGAAACTTCTCGCCGCCGTGATAGTCGAGGTTGTACGTTTTGTAATACTCGCCATCCTTAATTAAGAGCGCGAGCGGGGTAGTGCTGCTCACCGAGTCCTCAACTGCATGATGCAGAACGTCGGGTGTGAACTGGCGTCCGTTGACCGCGACGATTCTTGTGTTGGGAGCGACGCCGGCCTGAAACGCGGGCGAATTGAGGTGAACGTCGATGATGTCGCCGGTCTCTTTCGCGGTCACGCCGATCGACCAGGCCTCGCTGATCTCCCTGCGCGTCACTTCGCGAGACTTCTGCCACTCGGAGCGCTTGTCGGTGTAAATCAGCTTATAGCCGCCATTGAGAATGCCGTTCAGTGGCGCGTGCGCGGCGGTCGATTGCAGCCGCTCGTTCAGGAACGCCGCCCAGTCGTGCGGCTGCACGGAATTCAGCGTGCGAACGACGTCCTCGAAGGTGTACGGCTTCACCTGGGGGTCCGTGCTCGGAGGCCCGGCGAAGGCCTTGCAGAAATCGTCGAGCGATTTCGCACCCTTGCTCAGCGTACGGATCGTGACATCCACGTCGAGCCAGATCAGCGTGCCTTCCTCGTAGTAATCGACGCCGCGGCGGAAGTCGGCGTAATCGGGACGCGCGTTGTAAAGAACCTGCGCGGCGACGGCGGTGTCCGCGAGAGGACGCCACTCGCGGCCCGCCTCCCGATCCAGCCATGCCGCTTCCCAGGCGAGGGTATCGAAAAAGTCTTCGCTGGACGAGAGTCCGCTGCGGGGCGTGAGAATTTCGCCAAGATATTCAGTCAGGCCCTCGTAGACCCAGAGCAGATCGCCCTTCATGGGTTCGGCATAATCGGGCGTGGCCAGGCCGGCCGGGCGCCGGAACTTGCCGTTCCAGGAATGAACAAATTCGTGCGCCAGCAGGCCCTCGTCGGCTTTCCGCGTGTCGTAGTCGACCAGTGCTTCTTCGTCGACGCGGTCGTCGCTCGACTCGTGATGTTCGAGTCCGAAGTGGGCCACGTGATCGCTGAGCGTGTAGAGGAAATGATAGTCGCGATAGTGGCGTGCGCCGAAGAGTGTGTTGGCCTCGCGCACGAGGTCTCGATAGTGCTGCACGTCTTCGTCGGAGATGCGGGTGGCGCGTTCGCTGTCGGCGGCGATGTGCAGGTAATGCCGAACGGGGCCATCGGGACTCAGGTCGACGGTTTTGAAATTGACTCCGGTCTGGACCGGCGAATCGATGAGGGTCGTCAGCGAAGAAGGTTTGAAGGCGATTTCGTTTCCGGATTCGCTGTCGATGGGCAGGGCGGTGCCGTAGCGCCATCCGGCGGGCAATTTGAGCGTGGCCTGGTACTGAAGGTTGTCGGTGGGCGTGCCTTTCGGGTAGAGCAGAACCTGGTTCCAGCTCAGGACGGCGAGTTGCGATGTGGATGAGGCGCCGGAGGAGAAGCCATCCGAATCGGGCGCGAGGATGAAATCGAGAGCGACGTCGAGTGTGGAGACGCCGGGAGGCACGTCGATGTGGAATTCAAAGATGTTTACGTCGTCGCGATGCCACGGAATGGCCTGGCCGTTAGCGCTGATTCTGATGCCCGCGAGATCCTCAATCGGGCCGGTGGGTCCATGCTCGCCGGGAATCCATTTGGGATAGAGAAGAGACATGGGCCCGGGCTTCACGGGGAACTGTAACGTGGCGTGCAGAAGACGGCGGGGCGCAGCGGTAGCGTCGAGGTTAAGGCGCACGGGCGGGGTTTGCGCGAAAGTCAGCGCAGCGAAGACCAGCCCAAGCCCAATGTGGCGCACGCACTCGTGCGTGCCGCGTCGGCACTCATGCCGACGCTGTCTTTCTTCGCGCGAACAGGTGTCGAGAAGAGTCTCGACACGGCACGCAGGAGTGCGTGCGCCACATCTCAAGTCAGCCATTCGAGTTTGTCGTATTCCCGGCCGCCGACGGTGCGGACGAAAACGTCCTCCAGGGTTTCCGAACCGGCGCGCAGATCCTGCATGCGGCCTTCGGCGACGATCCTTCCTTTATCAATAATAGCCGCGGTATCGCAAAGCCGTTCCACTACTTCGAGGACGTGCGAAGTGAGGAAAATGGTTGCGCCGCGCCGCACCTGTTCGAGCAGAATGTCCTTCATGAGACGCGCGCCAACCGCGTCGACGCCCTCAAACGGCTCGTCCATGAGGAAGAGCTCGGGCCGGTGAATGAGGGAAGCGGCCATGGTGATTCTTTTGCGCATCCCTTTGGAGTATTCAGCGATGAGCTTGCGGCGTTCGTTCGAGAGCTCAAAGAGGTCGAGCAATTCGGCAGCGCGCTGCACGGCGAGTTCGCGCGGAAGCCGGTACATGCGGCCGACGAATTCCAGGAACTCGGCGCCGGTGAGGCGGTCGAAGAGCAGCGATTCGTCGGGCACCAGGCCGATGCGCTGCTTGATGGCCATTTCGTCGTCGGGCATGGAAAGGCCAAGCAATTCGATGACGCCGGAGGTGGGCGGGATGAGCCCGGTGAGCATGCGGATGGTGGTGGATTTGCCCGCGCCGTTGGGACCGAGGAAGCCGAAGAACGATCCGCGCGGGACGGTCAGGCTGAGGCCATCCACGACCGGTTTACCGTCGTAGACCTTGCGGAGATCGCGAACCACGATGGCGGGCGTGGCATCGGACATGAAAGATTATGGTAACTGAACGGGCTACGGGATAATGGGTTTGTATCTGTACCGGTTTATAACGATTGCATCGACTTGACAGGCTGCGGAACCGGCTAATATTCCTGTAGTGCCTCTCGTTGACGAGTCGGGGAAGCCTGTTCCATGTCAAGACTGCGATGCTCGTGGCAATGGTAAATGCTCGCGGTGCTACGGAACCGGTGAAAATCTACAACTGAATTCTCCTGAAAAAAAATGCGCGTACTGCAAGGGTACCGGGCGATGTCCGTATTGCGACGGTACTGGCGAGAATTCCTATTCGCTCACTGATCTGCTTCCGTACTGGCTTACTCGGATGTTCAGCAAGCGGTGAGCCGGGGCTAAAGGACCTGACCGCCGGACCCTGTTAATCTATTCAGTTGCATGACTAACGAAGAGATCCGCGAGCTGATCGCGCTGGTCGCGGAAACGGGCGTGGCCGAACTCGAAGTGCAGCGGGGCGAGAATCGCGTGCGCATCCGGCGCGCGTTCGGCATGGAGTCGAGCATCGTCGTGCCGGAGGTCATGGCTCCGGCCGCGACTGGCGCGCCGCCGGCTCCGAGCGCGCACGCGGCGAAAGCCGAGCCTGCAGCTGCCAAAACGCCGGAATCGGACATCGTGTATGTCCCGTCGCCGATTGTCGGAACCTTTTATGAATCCGGTTCGCCGGAATCGGCGCCTTTCGTGCGCATCGGAGAACACGTCACGCCGGGCAAAGTGCTGTGCATCATCGAATCGATGAAGCTCATGAACGAGATCGAAGCCGACGTTGCCGGCGTCATCGAGAGCAAGCTCGTGCAGAACGGCCAGCCGGTGGAATACGGAGAAAAGCTCTTTGGCATCCGAGTCCTCTGAAGATCTCGCCAAAAAAGGACCCTTCAAAAAAATCCTGATCGCCAACCGGGGAGAGATCGCGCTGCGCATCGTCTGCGCCTGCAAGGACCTCGGCATTCCCACGGTGGTGGTCTATTCCGAAGCCGACCGGCACAGTCTTCCCGTGCGCTTCGCCGATCAGGCCATCTGTATCGGACCGGCCAAGAGCGCCCGCAGCTATCTCGACATTCCGTCGATTATCAGCGCGGCCGAGATCACCAACAGCGACGCCGTCCATCCGGGTTATGGATTTCTGAGCGAGAACTCCGGCTTCGCCGAGGTCTGCCGCGTGTCGGGACTGAAGTTCATCGGACCGTCCCCCGACGTGATTGCAGCGATGGGCGTGAAAGAACGCGCCCGGGCCATCATGAAGGAACACGGCGTGCCGATTCTGCCGGGTTCCGAGGGTGTGCTGAGTACTCCCGAAGAAGCGCTCGAAACCGCGGAACGTATCGGATACCCGGTGATCCTGAAGGCCTCGGCAGGCGGCGGCGGACGCGGAATGCGCGTGGTCAACGAAGCCGCGGAATTGCCGGCGCTCCTTACACAAGCCCAGCAGGAAGCCGGAGCGGCGTTCGCCAGCGCGGACGTTTATCTGGAAAAGTACATCGCCGCACCGCGCCACATCGAGTTTCAAATCCTCGCCGATGAACACGGGCACGTCGAAATTCTCGGGGAACGCGAGTGCAGCATTCAGCGGCGGCATCAGAAGCTGCTGGAAGAATCCCCATCGCCCGCGCTGCGCCCCGAAGTGCGCAACCGCGTGACGAAGAAACTGCGGGAGGCCATCCGCTCCATTGGCTACACGAACGCGGGCACGGTCGAATTCCTGATGGATGAAAAAGGCGACCTCTATTTCATCGAAGTGAACGCGCGCATTCAGGTCGAGCATCCGGTCACCGAGGCCGTCACGGGCGTAGATTTGGTGAAATCCCAGATACTGATCGCCGCGGGGGCGAAGCTGGCGGACATTCTGGATGGCCCTGTACGATTTCAGGGGCACGCCATCGAGTGCCGGATCAATGCCGAGAATCCGGATACATTCGCGCCGTCGCCGGGCCGCATCACCGGGCTGAATCTGCCCGGAGGCGTGGGGATTCGGGTCGATACGCATGCCTATCAGGACGGCGTGATTCCGCCCTACTACGACTCGCTGGTGGCGAAACTGATCGCGCACGGGCGGGACCGCGCCGAGGCCATTCAGCGCATGAAACGCGCGCTCGATCTGTTTGTAGTAGAGGGCATACACACTTCCATTCCGCTGCACAAACGTATCCTCAACGATCCGGATTTCATCGCCGGGCGTTTCGATACGAACTTCATTAAGCGCTGGATGTAGCGCCGCGGGGCGTGAGGCATACGCCAGGCGTGTCGCATACACTAAAGGTGCAGCAGCAGTGGGCCGCTCGGTTCCACGTTTGACCAACTATGCCATTTAATATTCAGCCCGCGCGGGAATTCGTTGTTCGTCCGGCGTTGCCGCCGCAGTTATCGCGGATGTCGACACTGGCGTACAACATCCTGTGGGCCTGGGAGCCGCCGATCCGGACGCTGTTCCGGCGGCTGGATCCGGTATTGTGGAAGGAATCCCAATACAATCCTGTAGTGATGCTGGGGAGGGTGTCGCAGACCACGCTCGAGAGAGCCGCGGCCGATCCACGCTATCTGGCGCAGTATCAGCTCGCGTGCCAGAGATACGACGCGCACGTGCAGCGCCGCGCGGCGCCGGAGAATGGTGACAAGATGATCGCCTACTTTTCCGCCGAGTACGGCCTGACGGAATGCATGCCGGTTTATTCGGGCGGCCTCGGGGTCCTTTCGGGCGATCACATGAAGTCGGCCAGCGATGTCGACCTGCCGCTGGTCGGAGTCGGATTGCTCTACCAGCTGGGATATTTCCGGCAGTTTCTGAACGCGGACGGCTGGCAGCAGGAGCGCTATCTCGAGAACGACTTCTACTCCCTGCCGGTCGAGCCGGCGGCGGGCCCGGATGGCGAGCAGCGCGTCGTTTACGTGCACCTTCCCGGCGGGCCGGTGGCGATTCGAATCTGGACGATGCACGTCGGCCGGGTCGACATTTTGTTTCTGGATACGAACACTCCGCTGAACGCGCGCCTCGAAGACCGGGCCATCGCGAGCCAGCTTTACGGCGGCGACACCGACACGCGCATCCGCCAGGAGATCGTGCTGGGCATTGGCGGCCTGCGCGCGCTCGAGGCGCTCGGCTACAAGCCGACGGTTTACCACATGAACGAAGGGCACTCGGCCTTTCTGGGCATCGAGCGCATCCGTCTCTTCATCGAGCGGCAGGGCCTTTCGTTCGAAGAAGCGCTGGAGGCAACGCGCGTCAATAACGTTTTCACGACCCATACGCCTGTGCCGGCGGGCATTGACCTGTTCGATCCGGGACTCGTCTACCACTATTTCAACCAGTTCTGCCGCGACGCGAAGATCGAGTTCGAGCGTTTCATGGCGCTGGGCCGCCGCAATCCGCAGGATGCGGGCGAGCCGCTTTCGATGGCCATCCTCGCGCTGAACACCTCGTCTTACAGGAATGCCGTGAGCCGGCTGCATCGCGACGTGTCGCAGGAGATGTGGCACGCCCTGTGGCCCACGCTGCCGATCTGGGAAACGCCCATCACCTCGGTGACGAACGGAGTGCATGTCCCGAGCTGGCTGAACGGCAGTCTGGCGGACCTCTATGATCAGTATCTCGAGCCGGACTGGCGCCATCGCTGGACCGATCCCGGCGTCTGGAGCCAGATCGAGGACATTCCCGACGAAGAACTGCTGGAAGTGCACCGGCGGCGCAAACGGCGTCTGATCGCTTTTATTCGCGACCGGCAGACGGCGTCGGCATTCCGCCGAAAAGCCGCGGCCTCGGAGTTGCGGCATGCGGCGGAAGTGCTCGATCCGCACGCTCTGACGATCGGATTCGCGCGGCGCTTCGCGACCTACAAACGGGCGACGCTGCTGTTCCGCGACGTCGATCGTCTGAAGAAGATCTTGTGTGACCGCGAACGCCCGGTGCAGGTGATCATCGCCGGGAAGGCGCATCCGAAGGACCAGCCGGGCAAATCGTTCATCCGCGAGATCGTGCAGCTCTCGCGCGATCCCGACCTGTGGAAGCACATTGTCTTCATCGAAGACTACGACATGAAGATCGCGCGCGAGCTGGTGCAGGGGGTCGATCTGTGGCTCAACAATCCGCGCCGCGGCGAAGAGGCATGCGGCACCAGCGGCATGAAGGCGGCCATGAACGGCGTGCTGAATCTTTCCGTTCTCGACGGATGGTTCGACGAGGCCTACGAAATGTCGGGAGGCTGGGCGATCGGCGACCGCGAGGAATATTCGGAAGAGCAGGACGCCATTCACGCCAGCAATATTTACTACCTGCTCGAGCAGGAGATCGTGCCGATGTATTACGCGCAGTCGGAGAGCGGGCAGTCCTCCGAGTGGGTGAAGCGCATGAAGACGAGCATGATGAACCTGACGCCGGGGTTCGATGCGCGCCGCATGGTGCACGACTACGAAAAACAGCTTTACGATCCCGCGGACAGCCACTGGCGGCAGATGCGTGCCAACGATTTCGCGGACGCGAGGCAGCGCGCAAGCTGGAACGCGCGCGTGCGGGAGATCTGGCCGCAGGTGAGCTTCATCGATATGGGTCCGGCGCCCTCGGGTCCGGTGATGAGCGGACAACCCGTTTCCGTGCATGCGGAGATCCGGCTGGCGGGCTTGAAGCCGGACGAGGTGCGGGTCGAATGCGTGATCGGGCGCATCGGGTCGAGCGGCGGCCTCGAAGAAACGGAGGTCGTGACGTTGCCGAGCAAGACCATCGACGGCGACGTGGCAGTGTTCGAGAAGGACATCGTTCCGGCGCAGACCGGGCGGCTGGGATACGCGGTGCGCGTCAGCCCCAATCATTACGACGATCCGCTGACGCGGCCAGTCACGAGTTTGCTGAAGTGGGGCGGAAGGTAAAAGGGCAGGCCTCGACCTTTCAGCGACGCTTTGTCGGCAGCTCGCCGCTGGGCTGATGAAGAACTGTCATTCCGTTGTAGTTTGATCGTCACATTCTCTCTATAGAATCGCGTCTGCATGTCAAAAAAAATCATCCGTATTTCGTCCCTGCTCTGCGCATTAGGCCTTGGCGGTTCGGTCTTCGCGCAGACCTTCCCCGGTTTCACACCCGGCAACATCGTTGTGAGCCGCAGCGTTTATGGCGGCAGCGCCGCGACGCTTGCGGTCGGCCAGCCATTGCCGCCTGTGTGTCCGGCGACAGCCACAACGCAATGCAACATCCTCGCGACCGCCAGCGGAGCCTACCCGTCGACGACCAGCACCAATAACGTTTTTAATAACAACCTCGTGGACGGCAGTTTCGGTGTTACTTCGCCAGTATTTCTGGACCAGCTCACACCCACCGGAACGCTCGTCAACACGCTGGCGATTCCCACGAGCCTCGGCACCACCAGCTTCAGCTCAAAATCCGAGGTGGCGCTCAATCTTTCAACGGACGGAACCGTGATCACGTACATGCAGTACATCGCTCCGCCCAATACGGTCGACGTGTCGAATTCGAATACGCCCTATGCCTACGATCCGACGAATCCGGCCGGGGGCAGTTACTACCGGGCCGTGGTGCAGGTAGGCGCGAACGGGGCCATCCAGGTGACACCCACCAACTCTTACAGCGGCAACAACGGCCGGGCGGCGATTCTGTCCAACGGCATCTACTATATGACCGGGAACGCCAACAACGGCACCGGTACGCCGACCAACATCGTCGCCACGGCGGGGACTCAGATGGCTGTTCCGGGCCAGAGCCTCGCCACACCACCCCTTGAGATCGGACTCCTGTCGATCAGCCAGGTAATCAACCCTGTCACCGGTCTGCCCTACCCGGCGGACAAGCTGGGCAAGGATAACAATTTTCGCGGCCTTACGATTTTCAACAACACTATGTATGTTTCGAAAGGCAGCGGCAGCAACGGGTTCAACACGGTGTACCAGGTGGGCGACAAGGGAACCCTGCCCACGCCGGCTAATGCCGCCAGCGCCGGGATTACGATTCTGCCGGGATTTCCCAACACGCTGGCCAAGAGCACCACGCAGCCGGTGATGTATCCGTTCGGACTTTTTTTCGCCAATGCGACAACGCTCTATGTTGCCGATGAGGGCGACGGCACGGCGGCGGACGCGGGGACCAGCAAGACTTCCGGCCTGCAGAAATGGATACTCACTAACGGGACCTGGACACTCGCTTACGTCATGCAGAATGGTCTGAACCTCGGCACGCCGTACAGCATCAACAACTACCCCACCTCGTTGAATCCTTCTCCGGACGGCCTTCGTAATATCGCGGGTAAGGTCAACAGCAACGGCACGGTAACGATCTGGGCCATCACCTCAACCGTAAGCGCCAATGGCGATCAGGGCGCGGACCCGAATCAGCTGGTTTCGATTACCGATGTTGTTGCCAATACCAGCGCGACGGTTGGCGCGGGCGAGCAGTTTACGGTATTGGCCACGGCTCCGGCCGGTACAGTGCTGCGCGGTGTTTGTCTGACGCCGACGGCCGGTTCGACTCCGGCGGTCTACGTTCCGCTGATTCTCTCCGCATCGAATCCGAACTCGTTCTCCATTTCGCCAGGTTCGCTGGCTACCGCCGCCGGACAGAACCTGGCAACAACGACGGCGACGCCGGCGGCGCCGTTTCCGACTTCGGTTTCCGGTACCTCAGTCTCGATTCTGGACGCGGCCGGTGTGACTACCGCAGCGCCGCTGCTGGCTGTGTCACCGACGCAGATCACATTCCTCGTCCCGGCGACCGTTGCTGTCGGCACCGCGCAGGTTACGGTCACGAACGGGACCACCACGCAGACTTCCAGTAACGTCGAGATCGCAACGGTTGCGCCGGGACTTTTGACACTGAACGGCTCGGGTCTTGCAGCGGCCGAGGTCGTTCAGGTTTCGGCCAGCGGGGCGCAAACCATCCAGCAGGTTTACACGACCAATAGCTCCGGCGCCATTGTTGCGAGCCCGATTGCGATCGGGACCGGCGGCGCGAGCACGTATCTGGTTTTGTTCGGGAGCGGGATTGCCAACGCTGGAACGGCGCTTACAACCGTCACCATCAATGGTGTGGCGGAGACCGTGACTTATGCAGGACCCGCGGGCGCGGATTCCGGACTCGACCAGGTGAACGTTTTACTTCCGGCGAAGCTTGCCGGATCAGGGAATGTCAACGTGCAGCTTACGGTCGAGGCTTTGGCCGCAAACCCTGTCCAGATCACGATTCAATAACAGCCTGCTCACCGCGCGGGATCGAAAATGCGCGCGTCTGGCGGCGTCGCCGTATACGGTGTCAAATCCGGCGTGTCCGTAAACAGACCCGCCAGGCTCGCGGCCGTTGCATCCATCAGATGCAGGGGCGGCAGATTCAGCAGTTCAAAAATAGTCCGCAGCAGCCCGGGGAAGCTCGTGTTGGTGTGCGAAACGTAGTTCCGTTTGACGTACGGCCCCGCGGCGAGCAGCAGCGTGCGATGCGCGTCCACGTGATCGAGTCCGCCTTGTGCGGAATCCTCCGTGATCAGGACAGCCATGGCAGGCCACCAGGGCGAATACGACAGGTAATCCAGAATGCGGCCCAGCGCGAGGTCGTTCTCCGCGACAAATGAAGCCTCGTAGGGATAGCCGTCGGCTCGCCGCGCTTCGCCCCCTCGATCGCCTGGCAACTGGATGCTGAGGAATCGGGGCCATGGCTCGCCGTCTTTTATGTACCGGCGGTCGGCCTCGGCGATGAACTGGTCCGCGCGCTGCTGATCGGAGATGTTCAGCTCGATCCCTTCCCCGAAGTTTCGGAAGGCGACGCCATTCCGTTCGAGGTGACGCCAGAGGGTTTCCGTCTCGGGCAGCTCATCGGCGGGCGCGCGCCGTCCGCCGGCAGCGGCGAGCAATCGGGTTTCCGACGGAAGATCGGGAGCGGCGCCGGTCAGCCAGCGATCGCCTTCGGCGCTGGTGTCGCCGTCGGCGTAAAAGTTGTCGCTGAAGGCCCACCGCTGCGCGATGGCATGCTGGTTCGGAGTGACGGGCGCGTCCTGCACGCTGAGCTGGCCGCGACCTCCGTCGCCCCGGCCATGCATGCCGAAGCGTGCCAGCGAGGGACTGGCCAGGGCTTTCGGAATGTCGCCGAACACTTCGTCGAAGGAACGATTCTGTTTGACGATGAGCACGACGTATCGGATGGCGGCGGGAAGTTTTGGTGGATCGCGCGGGTCCGGCAGGAAGCCGTTGGCAGCCATCGTCATTTGGGTTTGTTGAGCCAGATCGGCGGCGCCGGGCACAATAAAGGTCGTCACCGAGCCCCGATGCAGAGAGGGCGTTTCGCCAAGATCGAGCAGAGGCCGGCGCAGGTTCGGTCCGCTGCCGCGGCCGCGCGCATTCGCGACGTAAACGCGATCACCCGAGATGGCAACACGCGTGGGAAGCCATCCGGCGGGAATGTGACCCAGTGTCTCTTTTTTCTCCGGATCGACCACGGCGACGGCATTGATTCCGGCCTCGGCGACGAGCAGCCATTTCGTCACCGGATCGTATGCCATGCCGGCGGGCATGATCCCGCGGAAGGCTTCGAGCGAGGGAATACGCAGAGGAATCCCGGCCGCAACTTTCCAGTCGCGCGCGGAGATCACAGTGATGGAATCGTCCTGCGCATTCGAGACAAACACTCGGTCGTCGACGGCTAGGACGCCTGCGGGGCCGCTGCCGGTTCTTATACAACCTGCTGCGGCCAGTTTCTGCGGATCGCGAACATCGATCGCGCAAACCGAATTCGTTTCCTGCACCGTCACATACGCCGTGCTTCCGTCCGGCGCCAGGGCGATGGCAAACGGCAGTCGGCCGACGCGTGTCGACGAGACGACTCGCCGCGTCTTTGCATTGACGGCCGCAACGCGGGAGTTGGCCTGATCGACGACGAAGAGAAAACGGCGGGCGGCATCCCAGGCAAAGTCTCCGGTATAGCTTCCCTGCCACTCCGCATCGTTCAGATTCACGGTCCCGCGGATGTCCCCGGACGCAGTATCGATCAGGCGCACCTTGCCCGAATCGCCTTCGGAGACCCAAACGGTCTTGTCGGCCTCGAAGGCGATTCCATAAGCGACGCCTCTCCATTCCGGATCGGCCCGTTCCGGAGCTTTACTGTTGGGCGTACGTGCCCAAATATGGTCGATTTGCCAGGATTTGCCCGGCGGGTCGATGATGGTGACGCCAAAGCGCTCGTAGCCGACGTCGGCAGTGGCCACGGTTCCCTTGCGACTCACGGCGAGGCCAAAAGGAGCCGGGCCGGTTTGCAGTTCCGTTCCCCAAGGCTTCAAAATGCGGCCGCCGGGGAGCACGGTTCCGGATGCCGTCACGAGCGCATACCGCTCGCCTGCCGGGGGATGAAAGTCGGCCCCCCACGCCGCGTCGGAGGCAAAAAATGCGCTCAGGACTAAAAAAAAGCGAAAAACGTGCAATTCGTACACTCTCACGATCACTGGTAGATTGCTGAACATTCGAGAGCCGAACCTGTCGCCGGAACTAAGATTCCACGTCAAACAATTGAAACTGAGTACATTATCCATGCATCGGAGTAGTGGTCAGCAGTATGGAATCACACTTGCAACTTCTTGCGCCGGCCAGTGTTCTCTAGAGCACAGCCCGGCGATTTAGGCGGTACTATTAGTACCGGATTTTTATTTTTAGTGCAATAATTCCAAGGAGGCACATTACATGGGAACGACGGGATCGAGTTTCGTATCGGCACCGGCGCCTGCTCCGCCACAGTCAAGACCACTTGAGGATCCACTGGCACATCTGCCCTGCTCGACGATCCTTGAATACCGCAAAGGTCAAACGGTTTACAGCCATGATCAGCCATCTTTGAGTATCTACCTCGTGATCGACGGCAAAGTGAAAGTGTGCCGTCTGGCCGACGACGGTCGCCAGGTGGTAGTCGACCTTTATCAGCCCGACGAATTTTTTGGTGAATCGGCCTTTGTCGGTCAGTCGCAGGGCACCGAGCTTGCGGTTGCTCTGGAGAACACCAAACTGATGACCTGGACGACGACTGAGATCGAAGACATCGCCGCCAGACGTCCCAAGCTTGCGATCGCGCTGCTGCAGTTGCTGGTGCAGCGGTCGATGGATTTCGGCAGCCGGATCGAGAGTTTTTCCGTGGACAACATCGCCCGGCGCCTGGCGCGCGCCCTGATCCGTTTCTCGGAGCGGCTCGGGCACGAGGCGGAAGACGGTTCGGTGCAGATGATCCCGTTCACGCATGAACTGCTGTCGCAGTATGTGGGAACATCGCGCGAAATCGTGACGCACTACATGAACCAGTTCCGGCGGCAGGGTTATCTGCGTTATTCGCGTAAAGGAATCTTGCTGCACCGCGACGCGATGCGGGAATGGCTGCGGCACGAATCCGCGGCCGCCTGACATCAACGAGGCAGGCAGGCGGAACCGCCTGCCCCACAACTGCAAACCAGGACTTCTTTTTGTGGCGCAGGCGGTTCCGCCTGCGCTCATACCGGACGGATCAGAAGTACGGTGACATTATCCGGGCTGCCCGCGGCATGCGCGGCAGAAATCAATTCCCGGCATTTTTCTTCGAGGCCTTCGGAATCGCTGAGGATGCCTTCGATTTCCTCTTCCCCTACTACGCCGTGCAGCCCGTCGCTGGACAGCATGATCAGAGTTCCCGGCTTCAGCGCGATGGCGTAGTACCGGATGCGCACGGCCGCGCCCACGCCGATCGCCATGGTGAGGACATGGCGCATGGGATGGCTCTTAAGGCTGACTTCATCCAGACCGAGAGGGCGGCCGACCTCCTGCACCCACGACTGGTCTACGGTGATCGCGCGTAACTTGCCGTCCTCAAGGATATAGGCGCGGCTGTCGCCCACGCTGGCGATGGCGACATCGTTTTCCCGTGTTTCCAGCGCGGCCACCAGCGTCGTGCCCATCCCCTCGAA
>Ga0181521_10001197_pt1 | contig 32268 bp, 33 predicted proteins | sample PEATcosm2014_Bin_32_FD_119764 | JGI IMG/M metagenome (GOLD analysis project Ga0181521, IMG submission 119764) | Peatland microbial communities from MTU Mesocosm Facility, Houghton, MI, USA - PEATcosm2014_Bin02_60_metaG | ecosystem: Environmental > Terrestrial > Soil > Wetlands > Peat | place...
CTACAGAAGGCGCCGCGGCAGGCTCTCCTTCGGATACACCCCTCGCCGCTACCGCGCCGCAGCCAACGCCGAAGCCTTCGCCCCCTGAGAACAGCACTGCCCCGAGTGGGGGAAACGGATCGGCCAAGCCACCGGTGGAAGGGGCCGCGGCATCAAAGCTGATGGCGAAGCCTTCGTTCCCTGCAAACAACGCGACCCCGAATGGTGGGAATAGATCTGCCACGCCACCCGCCGAGGGGGCTGCCTCGCCTCCTGCGCACAACAACGGGAACGGTTCGGCGGGAAATTCGGGGTTCAACCAGCTTCGAAACGATTTCCTGACGGCGGCACGCCGTGTGGCCACAACCAAGAAGCAAGCCATCGGCGAGGTAGTTGAATGGGCAAGTGGCGGCGCCTTCAAGTACGGCGACGTCGGCCGCATGACGGAAGCCGACACCCCGAAGCTGCGGGCGGCCACTGAACTCATGGCGTCAGCGCTCGCTGGCGTGGCTCGCTAACGGAGAACATCCTTTCGGGCAGCAGGCTTCATCACACCTGCAAGACTGGCCACTTTCCCATCGCGCTAACGGAGCCGAATCGGGTTTGCTCTCACTACAGCTCGCGGGTTCGCCTCCCAGAGCTTTGCCGGTCGGATTGCTCATTCCCGCGTCTGGTCGGCTACCTGTTGTATGGGCAATTACGGGGTAAGATCCTTTCAGGTTACGAGATCAGCCAGGCTTGTCCTGCACGTGCCCGGTCCGCGTTACGCTTGCTCATCCCCATTCTACTATTAGACTTTATCCGGTATTTTGAATCGCTTGGTGGCCCGGAAGCATGTACCAGTTTCAATTTCCATTGGTAACCTTCAGAATAATGTTGTTATCGGCATCGGCGAAGTAGAGATTTCCGCTCGTGTCCGTGAGCAATCCGGTAGGATACGAGAGATTGACGCTCAGGCTCTGGCCAGGATACAAGTCGCTCTGCGTTCCTCCTCCGCCTACCACACCTACCACAGTAACAATGTCACCCGGCTGGATCGGCACTCCGAGCAAAGTGGCCGGGCTGGATTGCATGTTGACAGCCCGGATCACTCGGTTTCCCAGGTCGGCGATGTACACGTTGCCGGAGGCATCAAGGATCACGCTGATCGGACCACTGAGCTCCGCGTTTGCGGCTGCACCCCCGTCGCCTTGGTAGCCCGCAGCGCCGTTGCCCGCAAGCGTCGTGATGATACCGCTTGAACGGTTTACCAATCGTACGCGGTTATTATTATAGTCGGAGATATACATGTTGCCAGCAGAATCGAGGGCAACACGTGAGGGGAAGTTAAGCTCGGCGCTTGTGGCTAAGATATTATCACCGTTATAGCCGCCTGTCCCGTTGCCCGCAACCGTGTTGATGACGCCGTTGGTTGTCACTACACGGATGCGGTTGTTGCTGGCATCGGCGATGTAAAGGTTGCCCGCTGCGTCGAAGGCGAGGGCGTCAGGGAAATTCAGCATGGCTTGTGTGGCATCCTGATTGTCCCCGTTGAAGCCGGCTTCTCCGGTCCCAGCGACGGTGGTGATGATGCCCTCCGTTGTAACCTTGCGGACGACGTTGTTCTCAGTATCGGCGATGTAGAGGTTGTAATCAGCGTCAAAAACGACTTGAGCGGGGTGATTAAGAGTCGCGGCGGTGGCCGGACCATTATCGCCCGTGTATCCCGCAGTTCCGGTGCCCGCGAAGGTGGTGACCTGTTGGGGGGCAGCGGCGCTCAACTCGCGAACCACGCTGTTGCCGTCATCGTCAAAATAGACGTTCCCGCTGCCGTCGAGGGCTATTCCCGTCGGCGAATTAAGCTCAATGCTGAGCGCTGGACCGTTACTGTAACCCTGGTAACCGTTCCCGGCAATCGGTGCGACGGCTGCGCCTGAGGACGGGGCCGTGGTGGATTTCGCGAGGTCGCAATAGGTAACGAAGTAATCGAGAGGGTTATCGGAGGGCTCAATGCTTAGCTGGACCAGCTCCTCCGCTGTAGCTGCAGAAGGGAAAAAATAGCTGGTCAGTGCGCCCAATACAAATTCCGCGCATTCCGGCGCAAGTGTCGTTGCCGTTAGTTCCACGGTTGCGGCGCAGATAGCGTCGGTAGTGCCAGCCGAAATCACCGAACCGATTCCCGTCGCCGCAGTGGCGCACGAGATGACTGTTACCGCCGTCCCGAGGCATTCGCCAATATCGACGGCTGTGTCCGCGACAGTTGCGGCACGGCAGGCAGCCTTAAATGGATTTGAAGGCTGGAGCGATATGTTCTGCGCCTGGAATAGCGCGGCACATTGGGCGGTCTCCGTGGTGGAGAGAGCGGCACTGGTATAGCAATAGTTGGGAGCGGCAAAGGGGGTAGTGCTTCCCGGGGCAGCGGTGCTTATGCCGATTGCTAGTGGAACAATCGTTGGCGGGTCAGCGATCTTCGGAATTGCTTTAGCCCCAAGTTTGGCTCGAAGAAGCGCGGCGGAATTTCCGGGTGGAATATTCGCGGTCGAAATGCCTGTAAACGCAAGGCTGGTGCTGACCGATTGGCCGCCGATCGTCGCGGTGAGGCCCACAGCCGCGGTAGCCGCGATTCCGGCAGGTGGAGTAATGGTCGTTGAGAAGGAGCCGTTGGCATCGGTCAATCCCTGGCTCACACTGAGCGTGCCTTGACTTGCCGTCATGGTGACGGGCAGCCCCGCGAGGGGGTTGCCGGATGCATCTTCAGCTACGACAAATGCCACCCACGGACCACTGGGAGTTGTGGCATCGGCCGGTGCGGCAAGCAATGCCAAGGAAGCCACGGACCAAAGCTGAAGCGCGACGGGTGAGCTGGTGCCTCCGCCAGGAGGTGCGTTGGTAACTGCAACGGAAACCGAAGTTCCAGAGGCGAGGAAGGATGCGGGAACTGTCGCGGTCAATTCGGAGGAAGAAACAAACGTGGTCGGGGTGGAGCCACCGTTAAGCAGGATTTGTGATGTCGCTACAAAATTGCCACCGTCAACTGTAATGGTGGTAGCCGGCGATCCGTTTGCGAGGGTGTCGGGTGAAAGAGAGGTAATCTGGGGCGTTGGATTGTTGACGGTAAAGTTGACCGAATTCGAAGCTCCCCCACCCGGCGCCGGATTCGTTACCACGACCGGGTAGTTCCCTGCTGCTGCCTGATCACTGGCGGTGAGTGGGATGGTCAACTGGCTCGCACTGACGTAGGTAGCTGTGGTCGCGACACCGTTGTAGGTCACCGTCGAGCTCGAGAGGAAGCCCGTGCCATTGATCGTCAGTGTCTGTGCCCCGGCTCCCGCCGTCACCGAGGAAGGCGAAACTGTGGTGATACTAGGAACGGGGTTGGGCGAAGGGGCAGGAGAGCTGCTCGACCCCCCACCACCACATCCGAACCAGCTCAGAATGAGCGTGAAAAGAAATAGGACCAAAAGTAGAGTCGACTTTCTCAGGATCCTTTTGTTTGGCATGTTTAACCTCCTCATGATCTCTTGTTCATCCGAGTCATTTCTTTGCGACTTCACTGTCGAGAACGGATGGAAGTTAAAAATTCCATAAAACTTTGCTGATCGTAGTGGAATTTTTATTTCTGAGGCTCCAGCTGTCCAATCTTGTCGGACACCATCTCATAAACTGCAGTAGCCGTAGGCCGCATATCGTGAAGCCGGCTGCGGTCAAAATCCACGCTCCCTCCGGCTGCCGGCGTCTGGGCGTTCGTTACGCCGCTTCCATCCTTCAATCTATAGCGGACCCCCTGAACAACCAAGTCGGTAACTGCGAGCGAAGTCTGGCCTTGGATCCTCGTTCCTACCCCGATGACCTCCGCGCCAGGGTCGAGAGGAACCGGTCCAGGTTGAGCGACCGGAAGCAACAATATCCCGTGGAGTTGAAAACTTCCGTCCGGCTTACGACTGATGGAACTCAGCACAATCGAGAGGCGACCAGCGGGGTCAAGCCAAAGCTTAGGCGGATGACTGATGGCCGCCGCCGACGCTCCGTTTTGGGGAAGGGAGGGTTGCGCAGGGAGGCTTTTGGCACCAAACGCAGTAGCTCCACTCCGGGGGGATGCCACTGGCATGCTCAATGCTGGAGCCGTCGGACGCGCCGCAGCCGACGACGATTCCTTCGCCCCCCGGGAACAGCACTGCCCCGGCAGGAAAGTACGACGGGCATTGCTTGCTCTCCGAAGCTACTCCTCAATAAAGCGCGCTAAATCCCAGTCTTGCTGTTTTGGCGAGACGCGGACGCGTGCCACCACTCATTCGAACCCGCCTTCGTACTTGTGTGGCGCCCAGTAATGGGAAACGGTTTCTCCGATCGTGGGAACATCCAGTGGAGACTGATGATTTCCCGCGCTCCCAAGCCCGTGCGTCTGGTTCGGAGCGGAGGCAACTACCGCCTCGTCGACCATGACGAATTGGCCTTGGCTGCCATAACTGATCCCAATCGCGTGCCATTCACCGAAACGGAACTTTGTGCCATGCGCTTGCGTCGGCGAGGCCGCGGGCTGGTTGTATTTGCTCCTGGCTATCAAGAGGGAAACGTCTCCGTCTCGCGAGACCTCGTGCTTGTGGCCTGAACCAGGATGTAGAACCCAGAACACAAAGACCACGCCATGACTAACAGCTCAGTAGTCCGCGGGTGCTATAACCTCCACACCTGGTCGAGAGCACTTGATCTTGATGCGATTTCCTTCTTTGCCAGGCGACACACCAGCCGGCTGGTATTCCAGTGCGTACTGGGCCCGGAGGAGTTCGGCAATCGAGTTGAAGGCCGGTTCCATTTCGCGCTTATTGGAGGTCGGGATGAACGCGCCGCCAGTTGCGTCTGCCATCGAACGAAGCACTCTTATGGAATGAAGCATAATCGGGACGTTACGAGCTGACTCAGGACCTGTTCCGATTACATACAGTTGGGTACCCGTCCTTCCGACCACGGCCATGGCCCGATCTAGTGGATACCGGCTCGCATCATCCATGCCGTCAGTAATCAGCACCAGCGCCCGGTGAGTGGGTCCACCCGCCTCCCGCGGGTAGCATGCCGCCACGATGGCGTCGTAAAGCGCGGTGCCTCCATAAGGATGCACCGACGCCAGACGTTCCAGGCCTTGATCAAGGACCCTTAAGTCGTCAGTTAGTTGAGCATCCGTGTAATATACATCATTAAAATGTATAATGAACGCTTGGTCTCCAGGACAGATCACGCGTCTGAAAAAGTCAACAGCAAGACTAATTGCGGGACTCGGCCACTGGGCTTTTTGGCTTCCGCTCATGTCAACGAGTAGCCCCACCCTGAGTGCCTCGGGCGGATTGAAGGCAAGGACCGATATCGACTGTTTCTGTTTGCCGATCCAGAGTTGGAGGTCCTCTCTCGTGAGGTCGGAAACCGGGTGTCCATTCTTGGTCGCGGTGATCCAGTACCTCACCGTCCCCGCCGCCAGTGGAGCGTTACCCTGGGCGTACATTTCCACCGAGCAAGCGAGGGCGGCGAGGAATATTAAGCTCAGCGGGTAGAGCCTTCTCTTGTTCACGCCATACCCCCTCCACTATTTGGCACGGATTTCCGTTTTCATTTTCCGACTGAGAGACAACGTACACCCGACCGCCTCTCAATGCAAGGTCCAGTCGAGTGGCCCTCCAGGCTGCCCGCACGTCCCACCCGCGCCAGCCGATCCCGGCGGGTAGCGCCGCCGTCAAAATGTATATCCCCTTCTCATAGGCCAGTTGCGCCAAACTCTTCGAGTTCATTGGTCCACGGCGTTTCTCCTCGCTTTCCAAGGCTTGGCCCGAGTTACAGGCGTCGATGACCAAAACTATGTGGTCAGCGTCGATAGGCTCGATGGTCTTCTCAAGGTCGTTGTCGGAGATGCTGTGGCGCTTTAGGCCCTTTGCCAGCAAGGATATCTGCGAGCAGTCCTGGGTAATAGAATTCATTGAAGAACCGTTCCACAGGCGCCACATCAAACATGCTGCTTGAGAAACGCCAAAGAACCTTCCCCCACGCAGCGTTTGATCCATCAAAGAGGCCGTCGGGTGTGACAACGAGCCAGTCAGCCCCTTCCCGCAGAGACAACAAGGTGGCGACTAGTTCACCTTCCTTCGGATCCCAGATTCGGACCGTGCCATCTGAGCCCGCTGAGACAACCCAACGTGCGCCGAATTCAAAACTCGCGCTATTTACCCGTCCGGTGTGCCCAACCAGATTAAGTACCGTCTGCCCTGTCGCAACTTCCCAAACCTTGACCAACTTGTCCCATCCGGCCGAGACCAGCCAACGTCCATCAGGGCTGAACTTGACGCCTCTGACCTGCGCAGTATGGCCATGGAAAGTTCGCAATTCCTGTCCCGTTTCGACGTCGAAAAGAATAATTGTCCCGTCGTCACCTGCCGACGCCAGCAGCCGATCATCAGGGCTAAAAGCGAGCCCTCCAACTGCGAAACCCCGGAAAGTGTCGGGCCCGGTTCTCTGGATATGCCCCCTGAACTCGTGCGCCTTTTTCCCCGTGGACAAGTCCCAGAGTGTGTTGCCCGCTGCCAACCAGCGGCCGTTGTGGCTGAATGCGACGGCTAAGGGGAACCCGGCAAACTCCTGGAGGTCTTGCACTGTGCCCCCGGTATTCGGATCATAAACTTTGACCCTTTGCCGCCAGCACCAAGCAAGCAAATTGCCGTCGGCACTGAAGGCAACGCTTGCGAAGGAATTTGTGTCCCCAGTCGGATGCAGATTTAGCACTTGTCTTCCAGAAGATAACTCCCAAATGCTCAACGTTCCGTCATTGCCCGCTGAAGCCAAACGATGACCGTCAGGGCTGATATCCAAGCCAGTGATCCAGCCCGCGTTCCCTTGAAGACTCTTCGCTTGTTTTCCGGAGGAACTGTCCCACACTCTTACGGTACCGCCCTCGCCGGCGGAGGCTCCCCAGTGACCATCGTGGCTGAAAGCAGCAATGCTCACCTGGGTGAATGAACCTGTTAAGCTCCGCAGGACCTGTCCTGTCTTCACTTCCCATAATTTGAGTGTTTTGTCGACGCTAGCAGAAACGAGTGTGAGTCCATCCGGGCTAAAGGCCACAGCCGTAACCGAGCCAGAATGTGCAGCCAGACTTCTTAGTTCTCTACCCGCGGTAGGGTCCCACAGCTTAACCGTCTTGTCTTCGCTTGCTGATGCCAAGAGGAGGCCATCGGGGCTGAAAGTGACATCTGTAATTGCCCCTGTATGGCCGGACAGAGTGTGTACTTCCTTCCCGTTTGGAACATCCCAGAGCTTTACAGTTCCGTCCTTGCTTCCCGTGGCGAGGCCCTGCCCACTCAGGCTGAAGGCCACGCTGGTGGTGGGACTGGATTGGCCCCCGCATAAAGGGAGCTGTTTACCCGTCTTGATGTTCCATAGGTTCACGCCGTCGGTTCCATTAGCCGCCGATGCCAACAATTCTCCGTTTGGACTCAAGGCCAAGGAAGCGAATGTCCTGGCACCTCCACCAATGACGTGGTGAATGCCGGAGTCAAAAGTTCGCACTTCGCGACCCGTATCCACCTCCCAAAGTGAGATCTGGCCGTCCCAATTCCCCGAGGCGAGCCAAACTCCGTCACGACTAAACGCGAGAGTCTCCACTTCGAGTCTAAATTGAGCTTGCCCCACGGTGGTCGTGTCACCAGTAATGGTCCGGATTTCGCGACCCGTTTCCACATCCCAGATTGTAATCGAGATGCCTCCGCCTGCAGCGGCCAGTCGCCGCCCGTCGGGACTGATAGCGACCGCCCGAACAGGCCCCACGTGCTCGCTCAAGCTACGCAACTCGTGTCCGGTTGCAGGGTCCCACAAAATGACCGTTTGGTCTTCAGACCCCGAGGCCAGCCAGCGACCGTCGGGACTATATGCAACACTCGTCACCGCGTTTGCGTGGCCCGTCTGCAGAATAAGTTCGGGTTTCCTTTCGGAAATTTCGTGGCTGACCGCGTGCTTCGTAGCAGAATGCAGAATTCCTGGAGTGCTCACAGGGAGAACAGCTTCAGAAGGAACCAAGGGCCGTGAGCCGACATCGTGAGCGGGATATCCTCCGATTGCGTCATGGAGCTCACCGCAGAGCCAATTCCTACGGGGCAAGGGCTCCGCCGGCAACGGCACTTTGAGAGTCATGGGGGGAAAGTCGTAGGTGTCTCCGTGCTTTAAGGTAACATTGTTGAAAGAGACCATAACGGACCCGGGACCGCGCGGCGAAATGTCCCAGGCCCCATTCTCAGAGACCCGAGAACACACCCCAAGCTGCAGATTGCGAAGCCGATGGACCTCGTTTACAGGTCGAGAGTCAGATATCCTTGCTGAGCCAGACTGAATCTTGACGATAACTTCGTCGGGCCGCACTTCGTAGGTACCATCGACACTATATAGAATGGCCCAGAAGGCAGAGCCCCCCTGCTGCATCAAATGGAAATTACCTAGGCGGGCGAGGGATCTCTGGGCCGGAAGCGCGTCTTGCGGAGGCGGTACGGGGGGCGGAGTGGCTTGAAGCGCCGATTGGTCGGGGGAACTCAAATTGGGTTGGCGAAAGTCAGGCGTAACGCCGCGCGCGAGATACCAGTCCTTTTGAGCGCTAGAAGCTCGGAACAGAGCGACTGTGCCGTTAAAGCCTCCGTCGTACCGACGCAGAGCCCAGAAGTGTGAAACGGTCTCTCCGATTGTGGGAATATCCAGCGGTGCTTGGTGATTTCCGGCAGCTCCCAGCGTCTGTGTTTGCGCGGGTGCGCTTGCCATCACCCTGCCATCGACCATGATAAGTTCGCCTTGGCTGCCATAGCTCACACCGACGGCGTGCCAGGAATTGAATCTGAAAGGCGTCCCTTTGAATTCAATTGGTCGTACGGGTGGTTGGTTGTATTTGCTCGTCGCTATAAAAAGGGATACGTCGCCGTTTGCGGAAACGAAGAGCTTCGCGGCTCCCGGCCATGTGACGTCCCCTCCGTACGAATCAGTCGAGAATATTAGGGCCTGATCCTCGTTGGCCTGGGAGCGGAAATCGTGATAGGAATAACCGTTTGCGACGTTGATCCACCATTCCAACGTGCCCTCGCTGGGAATACCCTGCCGGTATTCGATGCGACTGTGCGAATTCTGGCTGAACGACGCGCCGTGCTCGGATGGCTGCGCTCCGGGAAGCTGGACGTACGTGACGCCAAAGGCCTGACCTGCAGAGGACCCGTTGAAATTGTCTAGGATGGTTGTGTTGGGCGGAACACCGAGATTCGGGTCTGCCGACGTATATGCCGGCGGGTTGGGGAAGACGTAGGCTGAACTAGGTTGCGCCGGAACGGAATACCTACGCGCGAGAAGGTCATGGGAAATCAAGTTGGGCCGGCCCGCGTCGTGAGCGTAATAAGCGCTTCTTCCATTCTTCTCCATTACGAGACTGCACAGCCAGTTGGGGGCGGGCGGAATCTTCGGTAGTGGAATCCGTATGGTCGCGGGTGGCAGCTTGTATGTCTGCCCGGCCTTCAGCACAGCGTCGTTCAAAGAAAGAGCTGGATTCTGGGGTGAAAGGAGCGGCCCGAACCAACGCCCGCCATCCGATGGCAAGGGCGATTGATAACAGACGCCGACCTGCAGCGAGTGCAATACTGGATTTGAAGGCTGCTCGCGTGACGCGCTGGCGAAACCGGACTCGATAGTGACAGCTACATAATCCCGTTGCACGGTGTAGGTGCCGCTGAGGCTGTACGTCACCCATAGTGCTGTGGCTGACTCCGAGTTGCTTTCATCCGTGAGATGGAACTGCCCTGAGCGAGGAATATTCCCATCGGATGCACCGGCCTGCGATGGAGCATCTGGAGGCGCTTGTGCCAAGCCAGGGAGCGCCCCCGGCGCGGCACCGGGGCGAATTACATTCATCGTCGCTAAAACGCCATCCTTGGTTGTTGCCTTGGCGACCGCATCACTCGAGTCGAAATCCGCATTGAACCAAAGATACTGGGTCTGGTTTGTGGCTGGATCAAGCACTAGCAAGCGGTCATAGAAATGGCCGTCTTTTCTCACCCAGCTTTGGGATTTCCCCTGGAGGTGTAGGACGCGATTCAGAAAAATGTATTCCTCCTGAACCGCGACGACGAAGTAGGCGGTCTCCGGGCTCTTGCCGTCACCGGATTGGCGAATCGAGTCAAGCAGCGCATTTAGGATCTTCTCGTGGACGGCCGCCTCATCTGCCTGTTGTAGCTTCTGGGAGGCGACCATCGCGTCGAAGTGGGCAATGGGACTTGCGTAGTTCCGGTCGAGCGCCCGCTTCGCCGAATCCAGAGCGCCCGTCCAATCGCCCGAAACCGTGATGTTGCGAAACGCGGTGCGCTCCTCCGTTTCGAGTTGACTGGCGTGAGGACCGGACCTTAGTGCTCCCGCGACTCGAAAGGCGCGAAAGTCTACGGTCATGTCCCCTTGCTGAACGCGTGCGAGCATCTCGGAGTATTCATGCTCGGCTTTCTGTTGTTCCGCGCTCGGAGCAGTGGGAACGCTCTGCGCCCTCACGTGGCTGCCCACTAGAAGCCCTCCGAGCAGAGCCACGCAAGCTTGAATGACAAATGCTGATCGCGAATAAATCATGACGTGACCTCTTTCACCTCAGCTAGGATTTGGGTTTGGCATCCTAGTAATAACCTGGTTAAGTTCGAGCCATCACGAAGGAACTATTCATTTGAGAGCCGCAGCGTTTGAACTGCACGAACTCGACCCGCTTCTGGGTGCGCCGCCGTGTGGCGGGCTCCACCGTGCGCCTTGCGCTCCCTTGGTTGCCGCCGACATTTCCGCGCGACTTCTCTATTGTCGGAAACGCAGCAAAATGAAGAATTCCATACATCCCTGCCCAGGCAGGCGATTTTCTTATTATTGAGTAGGAATCCTATAGCGATGTTCTCCGCAGGTGCGCATACATTGGCTCGTGTGTATGCGGCACCGGGGGTTGCCGACATAAACGGCGCTGTCGGCGCCACCCGCGATCCCCCAGAGCCCCGGTTCCGTCTCAACGGTGATGACCCCCATGATTCCCTGCGACTGCGCCTGTAACTTAGCGCGGATGAACTTGATCAAAGGAATGACCGGGACCGAGCCTCCTGCAATGATTTGAAGCGCCGCCGGGGCCGGAGAAACCTGCCGTCCCTTGGGAAGGGGGATTGCCAGGACTAACACGAGGTCCGGCAGGACCAGAAACACACGGGCGTCTCCGCCCATATGTTGCCCCATCATGTTGATCCCCGCCGCTGGATTTCGACCGCGTACCTGCCCCGCTCTCTGGCCTCCACAGCTCACCTGGAACCACGGCAGGAGTCGGCGCAAGCTCCTTCCGCATCCCAGGATTTAGAGCTAGTGTGGTGCGTCATAAATAGCTATACAATGAGAACGGATTCTGTTATGCTCGCCCCACTATGTGGAGCTCTGCCCGACGTTTGCTTTTGGCCTTGGAGGATCGCGATCTCCTCGAAGGCCTGGTGCGCGGCCGTAATACCGCGCAGAAGGTGGCCCTTCGCGCTCGGATCATCCTGGGAGCGGCGGAGGGGGTTTCCAATAATCACTTGGCTAAGCAATTGGGCGTCACCCGCCCGACGATTTTGTTGTGGCGTCAGCGCTATGGTCAGGTTGGCGTGGCCGGACTGTTGCGTGACGCCCCTCGGCCCGGGCGTCGCAAGCGCATCGGGGCTCAGCAGGTGGAGGCGATCGTGAACGCCACGCTGCACACCACACCTCGGGGTGCCACGCATTGGAGCACCCGCACCCTGGCGCGTGCGCAAGGAGTGAGCGAGGCCACCGTGCGGCGCATCTGGCGGGCCCACGGCCTGCAGCCGCATCGCACCGAAACCTTCAAGCTGAGCCGAGATCCCGATTTTGTACACAAGTTGCGGGATGTGGTGGGGTTGTACCTGAATCCGCCCGACAAGGCCCTGGTGCTGTCCGTGGATGAAAAGGGCCAGATCCAAGCCTTGGATCGAACTCAACCGGTGCTGCCGTTGCGACCGGGAATCCCCGCCCGGCAAACGCACGATTACATCCGCCACGGTACCACGACCTTGTTTGCCGCGCTCAACGTGTTGGAGGGAACGGTGATCGGCAGTTGTCTGCCCCGGCAGCGCCACATCGAGTTCCTGGCGTTTCTGGAACGGATCGAGCGGGCCACGCCGCGTCGGCGGGACATCCACATGATCCTTGACAACTACGGCACGCATACCCACCCCAAGGTGCATGCGTGGTTCGCCCTCCACCCGCGCTATCATTTGCACTTCACACCCACCGGCGCCTCGTGGCTGAACATGGTGGAGCGCTGGTTTGCCGAAATCACCCGCAAGCGCCTCCGGCGCGGAACGTTTCACAGCGTCAGCGAGCTCAACCGGGCCATCTCGGAATACGTCCGGCAGAACAACCGGAATCCTCGTCCATTCATCTGGACGGCGACCGCCACAAGCATCATGAAGAAGATCAAACATTGTAAAGAAGCGTTAGACGCATGACACTAGCGTGGAAAGGCGGGGCAGGCAACGCAGGGTTCCCTCTCTCGCCTCCCCGCCATGCCGAGCGCCTTTCCTCCTTCGTTGAGACACGGCCCGAGACGCCACGGCTGCCCGGCGCAGAGCGGATGACGGATTCAACAACAAAAGCCTTGAAATGCCCCGGGACTCAGAAACGGGGCCCTACGCCAAGCGAGCTACTCTGCGGGGTTGATACCGAAGTCGTAAGGGCCGGCCCCGAAATCCAGAGCGTATTCACCGGCATCCAGCGGCGTTTTGGGCACGACCGAAAGAACGTCGTCCGATATGTGCGCCACAGAGACATCTCGGAGATCGCTAGACTTATAGCCAACGCCGGAATTCAATATGTTACCGGAGCTCACCTGAAGCTCGCGTCGGTCTTTCTTCTTGTCCATTCGTACGATAACTATTCCCCGTCCGGAGCCCGTGAGTCCCCGCACATAGAACGTGGGACTCGGTTCATGGATTCGGACAGGTGCCTCTGCGCCCTTGTAGACCTGAACAATTTGTGGGGATTTAAGTCCTCCGGTAGCAATCCCGAGTCCCATGCCCTTACTCTTCGTTCGCGCGGCTGGGGCTTGCTCTAGAGCGACCCAACCCTTGGCAGGGTCTTTGTAGTAGGCACCGTATTGGCTGGGCAGCCCAGGTACAGGCGCTGTCGCCGGCGCTGGGGAGCCAAGCGCGGGCGCTACCGAGTTCGTAGGGGGTGTCGGTGTCGGGGCCGCGCTTTCGGCCATGGCTTGAAGGACGGCGTCGCTGACCCCGGCGGATTTCAGCTTGATGAGCGTGTCGGCGCTCGTATCAAATTTGCAGGGTGAAGATTTTATCTTGGCAACGACAACCGCGTCCGGTAGCTTCGCCTGCACCATCCTGATTACGTCATCGTTTGTGAGAGGCGCTGTCCCTGCTGCCTGCCCCCCGCTTGCAAGGGCTGTGGCTTGGAAGAAGAAAAGCAACACGAGGAGAAACGAGCCAAAACCTGCGATAGCACGTTTGAGGGTTTGCATTTTAACCTCCATGATATGACTTGATGAAATATGCCACTTCTTAGCACGCAGGTGAATGGAGATGGCATGAGCTGGCCAGTCGCCGATTAGCGGCCGCCCTCAGATGGCAGAGACCCGCTGGGCGGTGGGGCGCGAAAGAATCTACCTACTGGAGTAGTTACATCTGGCGCAGCGGTAAAAGGCTTTCCCCTTGCCACCCCACCTTATGACGAAGCCGACAATAAAGATGGGAACGCCCAACCCAAATAGCGGGGTGAGAGCAATCCCCAAAAGGACCAGAAACAACCCGAATCCTGATCGCTTGATCTGGACTGCGAGCCCAGCCCCACAATGTGGGCAACTGCTCGCGACCAGCCTCGCGTCATGGGCTCCGTCCAGAACATAGGGCCGCAGTTTAGACTGGAGCATCGGGACCCAGCCATTGCCGCCGACCTCCTGTACGTCGTCATGGACGGAGAGCCGGCCCAGGCGCACCCACGTCGCTACATCCTCAGCCCTCAGTGGTCCGTACCTCCGCTGGTCCGCGCCATGAATGACGTAATACTCCGCCCCTACAGGAGTGGCAGTCACGACCTGAATCGGCGGCGAGAGGGCAGCCAAAGATGTTGTCGTTGCTATTTGCTTTCCACACCTCTGACAGTACCGACTGTCTTCCGGGTTCTCTGTCCCGCACTGTGCGCACTTAGGCATTTCGTCCTCCGGTTTTCCTGCGGTTACGGTTGGTTACTCCAGCCGCCAGCCATCGTCGTAAAGTTGGAATCCGGCCACGGAACTCTCCTCCACGTGAGGCTTGGCAATGGCATTGGCCACAAACTCCCTCATTTTCGCCACCACTTTGCACTCCGCCGATTGGTCAAGCTTGGCGCCCAAGGGACCCTGCTGTGCCTTTTGAAGCGCGCCCGAGGAGTTGCTCTCGATTTGAAACCTTTGGCCGCCGCCGGGATCAGTGAGTACGTAAACTCACTCCTGCCAATAGGACTGTCGGACTGAGGCTGGCACGATTTTTGGACCACTCAAACGGACATGGAATTGGTCGAAAGACTCAAGCCACCGCTTCAGTTGTGCAGGGTCCCAATCGGTCACAACGTCATAGAGCGCATGTCGGGCTGTCGCCGAAGAGATTTGAATGCCCGTCATGCGCACCTTCTCCTTGCAGAACGCGGCTTCCTTCAAGGCCTGGAACTCAGGTTTGTTCGGGAGAGCAGGGCTTAAGAAACAAGCCGACTTAAACTGGCCGGAGAAGTGATCCTGAAGAGTGTTTCTTGCACTGTGACGAGAGAGGTCCCCGCCGCATGATGTCGCGAATGCCGAAACGAACACGGCGAAAACAACCTCCAAGTGCCTGCTACGCATAGTCACCTCCGAATAACAAAACCTCCCGGCGGACCTGGATGCCACCGCATCGAAAGAGAGAACCGCAGACCTCGAGCAGCAGGAGGTCCGCGCTGCTCGTCCATCCTCTCGTGGCGTGGTTTCAGTCGCCCTTCAATCGTTGGTGGACGTATCTGGAACCATTCCATTTGAGGCTACCACCGGCAGACTTACACCAGTACTCCAACTGTCTCCGTTTGGGGTGAAATAGCATGCCATCGAAACACACCCCAAAGGTGTCTCGTCCGGCGATGACGGGGGCATAGGTGCCGCTTTGGCGTCCCTCAAATACTACAAGCAACCACTCTCTCCAGCCCCACTTGTTGACTTGGCGGTTGCTGAAGAACGGGAGGACAAAATCAAGCAGTCCGTCGCTATTAAAATCGCCCCATGCAGCGAAGGGATACTGAGGCGTGGCCCCCTGTTCGCGGACGATCTGCTGCCATTGCTGGTAGCCTGACTGCGCGTTGGACTCATCCAGTCCTAGTGTTCGATAGCTGGCGAGATGGAACCCAGGATGAGAATGCACGAAGTCATCAACTGCCTGCTGCTGAGCCGGGTTCAGCCGAAGGACATGCACTCCGTTGGGCTGTTCTACAACGGTGGGGGGCACAAGCGACGCGGCCGACCTAGCGGCAAGCGACCCGCCTTGCTGTGCTGCGAGAGCCCCTGCCGACAGCATAAAAAAGAGGAGCGGTAAAAAAGAAAGGCTGTTACGGCGTGCTACCATTGCGCACCTCCTGGGCCGGAATGGCCAAAGCGAAATTGAACAATGCGCCTGACAGAGCGTGTGGTGCAGGGTCTCACTGTCCAGAAAGTCTGCGGCTGTCTTTTGAGAGGGAGAAGCGCAGACTTCGAACCGCAGGAAGTCTGCGTTACCCGGTACGGTATGGACACCGTGAACCGCCTGCACGACAGCCTGCCGGCCCTTCCGATCACTCGACTTCGAACAGGAACACCGGTTCGGCCGGTGGCAAATTGAAACCCACAATGCTACGCGGTATCTGGGCGTAGGCGTATCTCCCTGACTTAAGAGAGACCGTTCGAACAAGCAAGCCTCCGACATTCTCAGATTTCTCCCCGATAAATAGAAATGCGCTATTACCGACACCGTTAAAAGCCTCTCTTCGCAGGCCAAGAAGGTTTGGCCCCGCGAGCCTGATCAACGCCATCGCCTGTGGCATGTTATCCGCAAATCGATACGACTCCGTACGGGGCAGCTTCGTAAAGTTTCCGCTGACGTAAAATGCTTTGTCGTAGACCCAGGCGAACTTGGACAGATCACCCCCGGTGATTGTTAGCTTTCCTTGTCCCAGGCCGACGTAGTCGTGTTCAGCGAAGAGCCAAATGCCGGGCGCGGAGGGTAGCTTGTATAGAACCACCCGTTGTAGCGGCACCTGGGTTTCCGTGGCGACTTCTTGGTTCAGCGAAGCACCTGTATAGCCGTCCTTCCTGAAATTGACCACGAACTTGCCCGGTATGTAGCGTAATTTGAATTCTCCGTCCGAACCCGTCGCCGTCTTGAGGTCCGTTGTTGCAATGGAAACCTGCACGGCCTTTAGTGGCTCCCCGAACCCGTCTGCCACTTTGCCCCGTAGCTGCGCCGTTGGACCACAGCCACAGAGTCCAAGAACGGCTAAGAGAATGAAACCGGCCAGCCTTGAAAACATGCGCGAAATCACGACTCCTCCTGTTCGCAACCGCTTGATCTTGTACGTGCCAACGCCCACAAGGCCTCATCCGGTTGAGCCATGGATGCCCCACCTTGGTTGCGCATGTGTGCGACTCCACCCGGTTAGGGTAATTGGTACGTGCATCGAGGGCCGTTTCATTGCACATCCGAGACGTTGCTGTTAACGAAGGTGACTTTCGGGTTTTTGCAAGCGTCGATTGGCTTTGACCCCAGATTGACGGTCTACGCGCGGCGGTCTATTTCCCGGCTTCGACCATCGCCTTTAATACGGCCGCAGTGACGCCGCTTTGCTTCAGCCGGATAAGGGCATCTGTTGAGGTGTCAAACTGGCATTTGGAACTGGTAATCTTCGCGATGATAATCGCATCGTCGAAACCAGCTTTGGCCATTTTGATGACGTCCTCGTTCTGGAGCACCGTTCCACCAGGAGGAGTTCCTGCCGATTGTTCCCGCAAAACCCACGTCTGGCCGCTGCTGTCCGTGAGGTTGTTGCCCTGGAGCGTGGCCGTGGTTTTGGTGTTCGATTCGCTGATGGTGAGTTCCAAGGTGTTGCCATTGACGGCAAAGGTCCCGTGATAGGCCTGGCCGGCTTCTTGCAGCGAGAATGAATTGTCGGCGTTCAATTGGAGTTGGTCCGCTGGAGCTTGAGGATTGGCGTAAGTGGCAGGAAGCCTTAGTACCGCGGGAGGCGCTGCAACCGGGGCGGGCCTTGTCGATGGTCCCGGCGTTTGCTCTGGTCCCTGGCTGGCCATAGCGGTATCAATGGCGAACACCTGCCCGATCGTTTCCTGGATATCTTTGAAAGTGCTGGCGTTCAAATAGCCCTTTCCAAGCTGAAAGCTCACCTCCGCGCGATAGGGAATATCGTTCTGGTTAGCTCCGCCGCAGGACTGAAGACCGAAGACGACATTCGCATCCTTGATGTCCATCTGCGCGAGGTATACCTTCTCTCCAACTTGGAGAAAACGCAATTCCTCACGATTTACCTTCGATATGCCAGATTTTGCGGTCATCATTGGTTGCTTGACTCGTCCGGCATCCTTTTTGTAGTTATTGGGCCAAAACAGTGAATACGAGGCGGGATTAGCCTTGATCCCGTCTGCCTGGACTATTAGGACCGTTCCAGCCTGCACGACCACGCCGTTGCCGCCCACTCGCGTGAGTGCGTATTGCTTCCGCAATTGCTGCTCGATACTCGGGCTCGGCGCTTGGCCGTGAAGCCCGGCCAAGCTTCCGCTTAGAACAACTGCGCCGATGAGTGCGACAAACGGCTGAGATTTATTCATATTTGGACCTCCTCGAATAATTTCGGACATTCTCCCAAGTACGCCCTACGTGAAGCGCATATGATCGGTAAACCCTTCAATCAATAACCTACTTTCCGCCATTGAGCATCGTCTTGATCACCGCTGCGCTGACGCCGCTTTGCTTCAGCCGGATGAGAGCATCAGTTGATGTATCAAACTGGCATTTGGAACTGCTTATCTTCGCGATGATGGTGGCATCATCGAAACCAGCTTTGGCCATTTTGATGACGTCCTCGTTCTGGAGCAGGGCAGCACCAGGAGCCGTTCCCGCGGATGACTCCCGCAAAGCCCACGTCTGACCGCTGCTGTCCGTGAGGTTGTTGCCCTGGAGCGTGGCCGTGGTTTTGGTGTTCGATTCGCTGATACTGAGTTCCAAGGTGTTGCCATTGATGGCAAAGGTGCCGTGATAGGACTGGCCGGCTTCTTGCAGCGAGAATGAATTGTCAGCGTTCAACTGGAGTTGGTCCGTCGGGGCTTGAGCGCTGGCATAGGTCGCGGGAAGTTTCAACGACGCCGCGGGCACTGGTGCATCCCCCTGCCGAGTCAACCATGCGAAGCCGTGGGTGTAGATCTTGCCCCCTTGAATTTGGAAAGTATAGGGGGTTGCACTCGCGAGATACGTCAACACCAACGTATCGCCATTGACCGTGTAGTGACCGGGGCTGACTTGACCGTTCGGGGAGTGCTGGGAGAATGAGCCATCGGGATTGAGCTGGAGTTGCGTGCCCGCTTGGTCGACATACAACCCAGGGATGGGGGCCTGTTGGGGGCCTGGTGCGGGGTTGGGCTCTGGGCTGATCGCAGCGGGGGTTAAGATCTGACTGATCGTGTCCTGGATCTCTTTGAAGTTCATTGAACCCTGATAGCCCTTGGCAAATTGGAATGAAATAGACGCCTTATACGGAACCTCGTTGCTGGCGGCCGTCTGTAGCTTGAAAACAATTTCGGCGGGCTTAAGCTGAATCGCTGTAAGGTAGACCTGCCCACCCACCTGGAGATGGACTTGCTGGTCTTTACTCGTGCTGTAGTTAATCGCGCACATAGCAGACGACTTGATGTGGCCGGACGGTTTGTAGGTGTTACACGGATATTCGGCCGGCGCCGCAAGTGCTGTTATTCCGTCCTGCTGAATAACCAAGACGGTTCCGGCTTGGACGACTACGCCGTTGGCGCCCACGCGTGTGACAGGATACTGAGACCTGAGTTGCTGCTCGAGGCCCGCGCTCGGAGTTTGCCCGCGAAGCAGTGACAGCGCCCCTCCAAAAGCTAGACAGCTAATGAATGCGACTAATATCCTGGTTCTATTCATGGTTAAAACCTCCTCAACGCGCTTAAATGCGCTCTGCTCACGTCTGTGTCAGGGGTCGGCTAGTTGGCGCTCCCGCCTTGTCCCACCTGAGCCTCCAGCTTGGCGGCGTCATTTTCTTGTGCTGCGAGTTGGGATTCTGCCTCCGGGGTGGGCGCTGCAGTCCCTCCCGGCACCTGACGTGTCCCGGCCTCCGGCCCTTTCGGCACGCCTTTGGCCTGATTCTCGGCTAAAGTCTTAAGCCCGGAGTCAAGCTGCTCCTGGAAGCTGTTATGCATCTCTTGCAAGTCCTCGACGGCGAGCATGGGTTTAGCACCGACACTGCAATCGTCTTGCTTGCTGCTCACCACCTTTACGAGCACCTTGTTGTTATTATCTGGCGTGTCGTCGATGCGAAAGATAACGTCCCCCGGCGTGAGCTCGCATTGCTGACCGTCCGCCGTGGCCACACCGAGATTACTGGACACCACGAAATGACTCTGTTTGGGATCCAGCGCGGCCGGTGGTGCTTCGCCGCGCGCCGCCTGAGCTTGGGAGGACGCGGGTGCAACCGCATCCGCACTCTCTGCCTTAAGCTGCTGCCGGACCTCGTCGGCGATCGCCGCCTTCACCTCTGGCGAAAGCGCAGCGGCGGTGGGTTGCGCGCCGCTTGGAGGTGGTGGGGCTTGACCTGCATAGGCTGCCTGCTCGTTTTCGTAAGCGAGTCTCAAGTTCTCCGCAAGCAGGTAGTCTGTCAACCACAAATCCGGGGAAGCGTAGACCGGATACGGAGTGAAGTAGCCACTATAGAAGCCGAACCAGGGTGCCGGCGTCGCCATCCCAAACCATGCATAATGGACGGGTACGCCCCAGGGGGTGACGGCCCATCCGTAGAACCGCCGGCTATAGTAGACGCCGGGCACGTAACGGTAGTATGCCATATTGTGGTAGCGGTACTCACGATACACGTGCGCATAGGAATGCCCGCCGCGCACGTACGTGCGCGAAATGTAGCCCGGCCGCAACGGGCGTTCCACGAATCCTCGATTTGGCCCGTAGCTGACTACGCGAGCGCCAGGACGACCGGTTTCCACTACCCTCCCTCCACGGGCTCCGCGATTGATCACCATCTTGCTGCCGCCGGCCAAGCCGCGAGGAACTTCAATACGCTGCACCTCGCCCCGCGCGTTCGTGGTGACCGTCTGACCGTTGGCGTTGCGGAACTCTGTTCGCCCTCCCGCTAGGACCTTCGCTTGGTCACCCGGACGGTTCCGGTAAGGGATGGGACCCGGGCCACCGCGACCGGTGTTTCCGCCGCCACCCGCCAAACCCCCACCGCCGCGACCAGCGTTTCCTCCGGCAACACCGCCAGCGCGACCGGCGTTTCCGCTACCGCCCGTCACGCCACGGTTAGGAGGCGGGGGAGGCGTTCGCCGCGTCGGTGCCGGGGCAGCTTTCGCTTGCGGGGCGGGTTTGGAGGGCGGCGGCGCGCTCGTCTTCTTTTGGTCGCCCCCCCAAGCGAGCGCAGAAAAGATTATCAGGACGAAAAGTACCGTCGACTTTTTCAGTATCCTTTTGTTTGGCATGTTTAAGCTCCTCACGATCTCTTATTTGACTGAGCCAACTCTTTGCGACTTCACTATCGAAAACGGAGGGAAATTAGAAATTCCATAAAGTTCTGCTAACGGTCGTGAATTTTTTATTTCCGCGACTCTGGCGGTTCGATCGGGTCGGACACCTTCTCATAAACGGCGATCGCCGTAGGCCACATTTCGAGAACCTGGCTGCGGTCAAGATGCACCCCCCCTCCGGCTCCCGGCGTCTGGGCGTTCATTACGCCGCTTCCATCCTTCAATGTGTAGCGGACTCCCTGAATAACCAGGTCGGTAACTGCGAGCGAGGTCTGGCCTTGGCTCGTCGTCCCTGCGCCAATGACCTCCGCGCCACGGTCGAGAGGAGCCGATCCAGGTTGAGCAAACGGAAGCAACAATGTCCCGTGGAATTGAAAACTTCCGTCCGGCTTGGGACTGATCGAACTGAGCACAATCAAGAGGCGACCAGCGGGGTCAAGCCGCAGCGTAGCCGGATGACCGATAGCTGCCGCTGATGCTCCGTTTCGCTGAGGTCCGCGTTGCGCAGCCTGCGCCACAGCCGTGGCCGTGTCAACAGGAATGACTCTGGCGATCGTATCTTCGACATCCGGCAGGTTGGCAGTTTCCAGATAGCCTTTTGGAAACTGAAAGGACACCGCGGCCTTGTATGGGGAGAGTTCGCTGGCTCCGTTGCATTCGCCACATTCGACGATCACAAACCCGATCCTGTCATTCTTCATATTAACGTCAATCTTGGAAACGTAGACTTTGACCCCGACTGGTAACGGTCGAAAGTCTTTTCCACTTGTCTCCGAACTGGGGCGAGTTGTGGACTGGAGCAACGAGGCACCAAAGCTTGACTTTTTGCTAGGTGGATGCAGCACACCATCCTTATATACAACCGGGGCCATGGCCAGGTCGCTCAGCGGGACACCCAGAATCCCGGCCTGTTGAATGACAAGTACAGTTCCTGGCTCTGTAACCGCGATCTGCCCGGAGTTGAGAGCCAGCTTTGCCAATTTGTACTGCGCCTCGAGCTGCCCTTTAAGGGTAGGGGGCGGTGGCACCGTGGCCTGTGCAGCCTCAGGTGGGAGATTGTGGCCCGGGGGAGCAGAAGGTAAGCCTGCGTTCAGAGGCAGTGGCGGTGTGCCCTCTGTAATCTGGCTGGGCAGATTGCGGTCCGCAGGGGCAGCGCTTAAGGCTGGTGCGAGCGGCACTCTTACCACGCGCCCGTTAGGTCTAATTGTGCTTCCTGCCCTTGAAGGAAGGTTCTTCCCAGCCTTCGGCAAGCCCTCCTCATGTGGCGTTATTCTTGGCTTCTCTGTGCTTTTCACGGGTGGCTTTTCTACGGGCGTGGGAACCGCAGGCGCCTGCGGAGGAACCGTTGCGCGGGCTGCCACCTGCATCTGATGAAGCTGCGCTCGTTTGTATTCCAGCAGCAGGACGCCATCCACGATCAGAACGAGCGCCGCAGCCACACCCAGCGCCCAGACGATCTTCCTGGGAGTGAATAAGTTCGAAAGACTCTCCCAGGCGGAAACCCTCCGGGACGGCTTGCCCCCTTTTGAAGAGCGGGATTGTGCTGCCTCTGAGCGGAGGAAGCCCTCCAGCCAGTTATCAAGCCGAGTCCGCGTCTGCTTCCACACGGCCTCGGGCTCGGGCGGACTTACACTGTCGAAGTTCTCGAAGTTGAGGAGGCGACTCCGAAGTTCGGCGCATGACGCGCACTGCGATAAGTGTTCAATTACGGCGTCCCGCTCCGGCCCACGAGCCTCTCCCTCGATTACCGCGCAGAGCGTCTCGGCGTCGGGGCAGGGATCAATTGCCCCGCCGGACTTTTGCCGCAGTTTCGGCGTCAGCTTTTCCAAGAAGTTGTCCTCGTTCCAATCGATCATCTCTGTTGACCGATCCCCTTTATTTTCAGCCAGAGCCTCCGCCGCCCGTTTTGTAGATGGGATTTCACAGCTTCAATCGAAAGACCCGTACGAGTCGCGGTTTCCTCATAGGAGTAGCCCTGGATTTTCATTTCCAGGCAAAGTCGTTGGTCGGGGGGAAGGAAAGTCATTTCTTTCCACACTTCCTCAACCATCAAGTGCAAATCGGGCGTTCTTTCCGGCGCCCCCACGGCGGACCCTTCGGGCAAGGGTGCATCGTCAATTCCTGTTTCCGGACGGCGTTTCCGCCACTGGTCGATGCAAACATTCTTCGCGATCCGCATGAGCCAGCCCGAGAAGTTGCCACCCTGAAAGCTGTGGATCTTCTGGTATGTGCGGAGGAAGGTTTCTTGCGTTGCGTCTTCCGCGGCGGCGCTATCGGCAAAGAACCCTCGGCACGCCATGTATACCCTTTTGCGATGCCTCGCGAAGAGTTCCGCAAAGCAGTCGCTGCTCCCGGTCTCCTGAAAACGGCGCACGATTTCTTCATCAGGAATCGCGGGCGCCACTTGTGCGCTACTAGCCATAACGTATGAAATTCGAAAATTCCATAAGGCAGAGGCCACAAACGTGACCCGCCACCTTAGTGCCGCCGTCTCGGCGGCTTACGCGCTCAGAAGGAAGGCGGTGCAGGAACAGGTCCGTCTCTTGGCCCGGCTGGTCCGAGGGAACTGTGTCGCACGCCTCCCATATCGTCCATGTAATAATGCTCGCCCCAAGTCACACCAGGTGTCACTGGATTTGCATGCACCGAGTAAGTATGGAGCCCGAGCATGTGCGGAGGAGCAGTAAGATGCTGACAGCAAGAATAGTGGGTCGGAGTGAAAAGCGGAAGTCGGTGCGTAAGCACCTCCGATCATTGACCCTTAGGGAAGTAAAGTCCCTAACCTACTACCATGATGGGTGACCGCAGTCAATAGACATAGTGTCCTTGCCAGTCTGCCACGCGCCTGTCGCACGCTCCTGCTGCGCACGTTCCCCGTGCCGAAGGTGAGAAGGCCCCGTATGATGCTGCTAGCTCTGCGAATTCACACCGACGAATGGAGGAGAACCAAGATGTTCGGCCAAATGCAAGTCACTCGGATGTTTCAATTAAGCAAACTGGATACAGCAGACGAAGCCGTAGCCAAGCTGTTGGAGTTTGCTGAGTACCCCAAAATTTTTCGCTGGTTCCAATTCCCCACGGCCCTGGTGGTTTTTGTCGCCCACGCTGACTCCCCAGATTCCGGAGCAGTCTACGTGTATGACCGGAAACAGTGTGTCTGGCTTTGGGTGGATTTCAACGACCAGAACCACGGCGGGTACAGCCCGTCAGAGTTCGATGTGCTGATTAACCAATGCCACTTCTTCAGGCTCGCGGAATCCCCCGCGTTGCTCGAATCGCCCGTGCAATGGTTCGTCGCACCCGGCCAGAGACCCACGGTTTTGGGAAGACTCCCAGCTTGAGGACTGGTCTCCCCGCAAAGATCACAGCGCGGCCTTCGGCCGATATGCAAATTTCAGATTGCAAATTGCAGAGTCAGAGCCTTCAACGAATCCCCCACCTGTAAGTAATTGAAAACACAAAACCGCCCCGACTCGCAGCCAGCCCATTTGACGGAAAATATTTCTCGTTTTATTTCCAATCAGTATGGACTTGTGGCGGCCACCGGGTTTCACGGAGGAGAAGATGCAGCGGCTTCGTATGAAAGCGCCGGCTGACGTGGTGGAGGACTATTTCCACCTCTTCGTGAACCGGCGGGCGTACACCCTCCAGTCCGACCGGCCGCACCCGGAAAGCGGTCGGCACTACTACTACCGGCCCACAGACAAGACGACCGGTCAGGGCCTTCACCTGACCTCAGACACGATCCGACGGCACCTCGAGGGCGAAATCACCATCGGCGTCTATGCCATCAACCCGGCCACCCAGCGGTGCAAGTGGGTCGCGATCGACGCTGATTACAAAGGCGCCATGGAGGACTTGGTGAAGCTCCAGTACTACCTGAGCGAAGACCAGGTCCGGGCGGCCTTGGAGATGAGCAAGCGGGGCGGACATTTATGGATCTTCTTAGAGACACCACTCCTGGCCCGAGACTGCCGGATCTACATCCACAACCTGGCGTCGCGCCTTGGTGTGCCGGTGAAAGGAAACGGACTGGCCGAAGGAATCGAAATCTTCCCCAAGCACGATGAACTGGGGCCGGGCGAGTTCGGAAACGCGATCCGAGGGCCGCTCGGGATTCATCGCGGGGCCAGTCGCCGGTTCTGGTTCTACGGGGCTGAATACGAGCCGGAAAGGCAGATGGCCTATCTGAAGCAGTTAAAAAAGGTCAGCGAGGAAGAGATGAGGCGTTTCATAGCGGGGAAAACACTGCCTGCGGAAGCGATCCGCCGCTCGCGCTGCCCCGAACCTGCGGTACCGCGTGGGAGCTCTGGTGGGCCAGAATTCCGCATTCTCGAGCACGTAGGGAAGGTTCGCAAGGTCGGCCGGAATTACGTCACTCGTTGCCCCTCCTGCGCGGAGGCGGGGCATGACCGAAGCGGTGACAACCTGGCGATACGGATCGACGATCCGCGATTTTACAAGTGCTGGGCGGGTTGCACGAAGGAGATGATCCGCGAGGCGGTTGGCTGCCCAATCCGCGTGCGGCAGTAGGTCTAAGGCGTTGTGACGCGGACGGGACTTGATACGGAGGCCAAGAGATGAAGGGCGGAAGTCAAGGCACATCGCACCGGGGTCTCGACATGCCCGCGCACGTGCGCAGGCAGCTACGGCAGGTTGGAATTCTTGCTCGGCCGGAAGTGGGTTTGGAGAACCAACATCTGGCGCAGCGCTACGTGATCCGGGGAGTGGAATCGGGCGGCGCTATTCGCGAGATGGGTCACTACGTGACCTTCTCCGGCGAAGATGGCGAATCGTTGGCTTACCTCCATCCCATTGATGCCATTGGTGTGAATGGAGTTCATGCCGTGGTGGTCGCTCCCGTCCTGGTGCGGGTGGAAATGCTGCGGACCGGACGCACATACGAGCTCCTCATCACAGGCTACCGCATTGGAGAAGCTGAAAACGGCCGTCGCCCGCCTCTGGAGAGCCAGGTTCTGTTCCGGGGAGTGCATGGCTACCTGGAGCTTGAGCTCTGGGGGAAGGACAAGGAGAGCGCCGGGGCAGTTCTGCCAACCTTCTACTCGCGCGGAGGAGAACGTCTGGAAGTGCCCGCGAAATTCGCAGCGGTAACTCGTGCCATCACAAAAGCGGTGGCTTGTTGCGGATGCGCACATTCGCACTATCTGGTACCGGCCCTGGTGGTCCCCTCACCGAAATCCTTGGAGGGGCACGCGTGACAGCCGTCGGCGATATCGAAATTGAAATCGTTTTCCGGATTGCTATGCGAGGGCGAACGAGTGACCTTGCAATGCTATTGGAGGCAATGAATAAGGCAGAAGCGGCCGTGATTAGCGTCGTTGAGAAGCCTACTGCCTCGGAAGAGCAGTGCCAAAACGGTGTAACAACAACAGTGGGAGGTTTTTCTGGATGAGAGTCGGGACCAAGAGCGTGATTTTTGGGGTGCATTCGATTCTGGTCCACCCGTTCTTCGTTGCCAGGGCCTGGTCAAGGTTATACGGCTTCCCCTGGGATCCCAGGCTGTGGCTAGCCTTCCTCGTCCATGACATAGGCTACGTGGGAAAAGCCAACATGGAGGGCTCTGAGGGGCAGCAGCATGTTGTCCTGGGCGGCCGGATCATGGGCTGGCTTTGTGGTCCCGAATGGCGCGACTTCGCTTTCGGCCATTCGAGGCATTGGGCGGAAAGAGTTGGTAAGAAGTGCTCGAAGCTATGCCTGGCGGACAAGCTTGCCTTCGTTCTGACTCCCGCATGGCTTTATCTCTCCATGGCACGGTTGAGTGGCGAGCTTTATGAGTACATGCGTGTGTCGAGCGAACGACAGTTGGGTGGTAGGGTCAGTAATTTCGAACTGAGCCTGCTCAAATCCGGCAACCCGCAGGTATGGTTGGAAGGACTCAAGCTCTATACGCGGCGCTGGATCGAGCTGCATCGAAATGGCTTTCGAGACCCCTGGACCGCAGTGCGCTCGCAGGGCTTTCAAGGGCATGTCCTCGACAGCCGGGCACATGGAAATCCCGGCCATGGGAGGCGCTTCGCCAAAATTGATATTGATTCGAGCTTCGAGTACGAGAAAACGCCGTTATTGGCACGATGCGGAGTTTACTGAGAGGACTGTATGCCTGAAATCGAAGAAGCCGTGGCTGCGCAACCCATTCGGAGGCGCCTACCCGACGAGCGTAAGGCCATAGTCCATCACTTCAACGTTGGCGGGTACGAAGGCTATCTGACTGTCGGGTTTTACGACGATGGGCGCCCTGGGGAAATGTTCATCACCACAGCGAAGGAAGGCTCGACGGTATCCGGCCTTATGGATTGTTTTGCCACCGCAGTGTCGCTCGCCCTTCAGTACGGTGTGCCGCTTAAGGTGCTTTGCGACAAGTTCAGCCACACCCGATTCGAACCGAGTGGATGGTCAGGGAACCCGGAAATTGGATACGCAAAGTCCCTTATGGATTATCTCTTCCGCTGGTTAGGAATCAGGTTTCTCCCGCCTAATTCTCCTTCCCCAACGGGCGCCGAAGACAAAGCCAAGGCTTTGGCGCCCGCCCACCTCTTGGGAGACGGATCTGGCACGGACCAGACGGATGCGCCGGTATGTAAGGAATGCGGAGCCATTATGACCCGCAGCGGATCGTGCTACCGCTGCGCGAACTGCGGGAGTACGAGCGGCGGTTAGCGACTACGTTTCCGGCGGTCAGCCTATCGGAGGTGACGTGAGGGCCGATTGCCAACAGGGCGGAGAACGGAATGAAAGCGGCTGTGGGTCTGATTCTGGTGGGCATCGCGGCCACTGCTGTTTTCGAGATTGGGCGCTACCGCGCTCGCGCAGACGCTCTGGCGGCGACAGCCGGATTCAGTGGAGAGCGAGCCTTTAATGATCTGCGCCAACTCGTGCAGTTCGGGCCTCGGCCTGCCGGCTCCGAGAACTTGGAGCGGACACGCGCATACATTGAGCATCAGTTATCCTCCGCCGGGTTGGAGATTCGGGATGACCCCTTCCTGGCCACGACGCCCCTGGGTGACATCCCCATGACCAACGTGATCGGCGTACTTCATGGAGAGAACCCGACCGTTGTCATTCTCGCCGGCCACTACGACACCGCCACGATCAACGGCGTGCGGTTCGGGGGAGCGAACGATGGCGGGTCCAGCGCCGCGTTCCTTTTGGAAATGGCCCGAGTTCTGAGTAACCGGAAGAACACGTTCACCCACTGGGTCGTGTTTTTCGACGGCGAGGAAGCTCTCAAGCAGTGGTCAGCCAGCGACAGTCTATACGGCAGCCGGCATCTGGCCGAAAAACTGTCGCGTGAAGGGAAGTTGGAGCAGATCAAGGCGTTGATTCTTTTGGACATGGTCGCGGACCGGCATTTGAGCTTCCTGCGCGAGTCGAATTCGACTGGGTGGTTGAGCGACATGGTGTTCAGAAGCGCGCACATACTGGGTTACGGAAGGTTGTTCAACGGGGGCACGTTTCCTGTTGAGGATGATCATATGCCGTTCTTGGCCAGGGGCATTCCTTCAGTTGACATCATCGATTTGACGCCGTTCAGAAGCTATCATCACACCGCGCAGGATTCGATTGATAAGTGTAGCCCTGAAAGTCTGGCAGTGGTGGGCCGAGTGGTGCTCGCGACCCTCGCGGAGCTGGAGCGGACGGGTTAGTTCCATCTCGTGGCGTAAGAGTCCCCCTGGCACGTCGCTTACCAACTTTTTTTCACGGGTCGACAAATGTGAGAACCGAAGCCTGCAGTTCCGACCTTCGCTTTTATTGATCCTCCCGCCACCCCCCAATTCTGTGTTCTTGTGGTTCTGCCAGAAAGGAAATCGCCATGAAAGCATCCGCCGTACCCGACGCCTTGCGTGTCCTCGTGGGAGCTCGGCAACCTGTGTTTATTTGGGGAGGACCTGGAGTAGGGAAGAGTGCCATTGTCCGTCAGCTTGCCGAAGCTTTGAAAATTACGCTCCAGGATGTACGGGCACTCTTGCTCGATCCGGACGACCTACGCGGCCTTCCGTTCCTAGGAAGCGACGGCCGGTCGAAGTGGGCGACGCCGGAGTTCTTGCCGCAGGACGGAACGGGCATTCTCTTCCTGGACGAACTGAACGCGGCGCCAGCCATGGTGCAGGCCAGTTGCTACCAGTTGGTCCTGGACCGCAAGCTCGGGGAATACGCCCTGCCTGAAGGGTGGGCCATTATCGCTGCCGGGAACCGCGATTCGGACCGGGCCGTGACGACACGGATGCCGACTCCGCTCCGGAATCGTTTCGTGCATTTGGAGTTTGAGGTAGATGTACAGGATTGGTCGGAATGGGCGATTCAGGCGGGGATCCGTCCTGAGGTAATTGCTTTCCTTCGGTTTCGGCCGGAGTTGCTGAGCGCTTTCGACCGCGACGCCAACGCCTTCCCATCACCGCGCTCCTGGGAGTTTGTCTCACGCATTCTCGATTCCCTCGACTCGCAAGCGAATCCAACGATTGAGCACGAAGTCATAGCAGGAGCGGTGGGCAGCGGCGCGGCCACGGAATTCTCGGCCTTTTTGCGGATGTTTCGGGAATTGCCCAACATTGATGCCATTCTGCTGAACCCAACCCAGGAAACGGTTCCGGAAAATGCAGCCGCGCAGTACGCTGTGGCTTCAGCCCTCGCCCGATGTGCTTCCGACACCAACTTCGACCGCATCTGCCTGTATCTGAATCGCCTGCCAACGGAATTTCGTGTGCTGTGTGTCCGTGACGCCACCCTCCGCCAGCCAGCCATTCGCTTCACCGCTGGCTACACCAAGTGGGCTGTCGAGAACCACCATGCCATCGCTTAGCATAGGGGTTCCGGTATTCTGCGCTCGTATTACGAGCGACAGATTCTGGGCGCCTGTTGTCGCTGGCGGTCAAGCTGCGGTAGTTTTCGAGTCAGCCATCCAAGCACGACCGTTAGAGATGACAGCGCAGACCATGACTACGCTTTGACTAATCGTCGAGTGCCTGCAGGTTGCGGGGGACAGTAAACCATTGTTGGGTAGCACTCTTTCACCGTTTTCCATCTTCCGACTTGAAAATCGGCGCTATTGCGAGGATAGTTGCTCGGTGTTACAGAATTCGTCAGGATTGGTGAGAAACATGCCCAGGCCTGCCAAGTACGTACAGCCGATACATTTTGAGGACTTTGACGGTTCCCAGTTCGAGCGCCTCGTGTTCGCATACCACGCACGCGCAGAAAAATGGAAGTCGCTTGAATGGTACGGCCAGGCGGGAAGCGACCTTGGGCGTGATATCTGGGGCGTGCGCGAGAATGGGAGCAAAGACGGCGAATCGGTTTGTATCCAGTGCGTCAACCGCAAGAATCTGACGGTTTCCAAGGCTGAGGGGGACATTTCGAAGGTTCTAGAGGCAGATAACGGCGTACCGCAGCACTTTCGCATTGTGGCTCGCTCGAACATCTCCGCCAAAATGCGGGATAGGATTAAGAAGTGGGTCAAATCTTGTGGCGTACGTGAATGTGATACTTGGTCGGGCGCGGAATTCGAAGAATTCTTACGGTCCGGAGCCGAATCGCTTCTAAAGCGGTTCATCGAAGGTGAAACATTTCCCGATGCGGCCCCTGATTTGATGACATTCGCCATAGCTGACGGGCAGATGAACGACAATGACGCTCTCGCCTTAATGGCGAGGTTATTCGACCGCCCCGCTTTTTATACGCCCATACACGAGGAGAGCAACCTCGCAGATTTCAAGCAGGCAATCACCGACACGATCCAAGCTTTAGGGACAGGCATCTGGAAGGCGCGCGACGGTCATGTGATTGGCCGCCTTCCCTCCCGGCAACAATTACAAGCAGATGCCCTTCGTAAGAAAATTCAAGATGTCGAGAAGGCTCTTGCAAAGCTGCGCGCGAAATTTGACGACTTAATCCGGTCCGGTGTTGTTCGCCACTGCGGATGCAATAATGCAACCTGTGCGGTTTATTTCATGCCGCCGCATGCCGCGTGTGAATTGGAACAACTGCGCGGCGACGTGCTCAGATTGTTTCATGCTGCGCATCCCGCATTCGAGGAGCCGTCAACTTGGCGACGCTGAGCATACAATCCTTGCAGAATTCATGAACACACGGGGGGCTAGATATGGGCTTGTACGTCCATTCGCTTGGAGAGATACCGACCGGCGCAGAACGTGCGTATTACGTGTACTTGCTGGATTACGGCTGGGAAGAAGCGCTCGGCAATGCGGTTCGTGCGAACCTGCCGAGAATGGCCGATCTGGCCTCACGGTTTGACGCAGTCGTGGTCCACGGCCCCCGAGGAGTACATTTCGAGGATGAAGTCCTCTCGTGGCACCACGTTAACGGACAAGATGCGAAAGACATCCTTCCGGCAATCCTCATTACCACGCGACATCCTTCAACATTTCGCGAATCCTTCGACACAAAGAAATCAAAAGAAGAGAGCAGGGATGCCCTCCTCCTTGTTCCATTACGGAAGGTCTGTAAGTCTTCAGACGATGTTGTTGAGCTGATTCAACGCGTATTCGAGGACATCAAAGGCCAGAAACGCTTATCCGAATTCCGGGCAGCCAAACGGATGCGGCGCGGCGTGGCTGGAGCATTGGTGGATGCGGTCATATTGCAACCGAACGTCGGCGGGATTGGCTTTGATTTGAAGAAGTTTTTCGGCGGTGGCTAAAACGTGAAACCCGATCTTTTCACATTCGTGGCCGAGACTGCCGTCGAACGCGGTGACCCAATTCCCATCACATGCAACTGCGGCAGCGTAATTACTATCATGCCGCCCCTACAGGAAGAACTTGTAGTTTGCCCAGGCTGCGAGTTACGGATTAAGCTGCTGGTGTTAACTGATGATCCCGGATATGTCGTGGGGCGTGCCCCGAATGGCGAGCCGATGCTGATTCCAGTCCAGGGTAGCTCCCCGGAAAAGCTGGCAATATCGGATGAGGAACGGCAAAACATGCTGGAGAAAATTAGAAAAGATTGGGGAAACACGAATCACTGAGCAGCATGAGCGATAAACCAATCCTCTTCAATTCAAAGCGTGAACGGGTCGATGTAGACGCACTCATCGATAGCTGCCGCTCAGATCCTAATCGCATACTGGCGGATGATGAAGTCGGCCTTGTGGTGTATGTCGGTGACTTGGATATTTATAGCATCAGCGCCTTGGGACACCCGGAGACGGGTAATCCACCCCCAGATCCGAGTGGGCACTGGGCAGAGAAAGTGAACGAGATCTCCGTTATTCGTTTTGGCGAGAGCGTTCGGCGACAGATCGGCTCAGTCGTGAAGACGCTGTCCGCCGACAGCGTTTTGGTAATTCGGGATGGAGACACACTCCGAAAGGTTAGGGCCGCAGACCTAACACCCGGCATGATCCTGCGCAGTGGTGAGAAGGTTTACTGGTGACATTCAAGAATGAACTTGAAAGACGAACGTTTGAAATCGCCCAAAGAGTATGTGGTGCAGCTGCCCTAATCGAGCACAAC
>Ga0181521_10001198_pt1 | contig 32256 bp, 29 predicted proteins | sample PEATcosm2014_Bin_32_FD_119764 | JGI IMG/M metagenome (GOLD analysis project Ga0181521, IMG submission 119764) | Peatland microbial communities from MTU Mesocosm Facility, Houghton, MI, USA - PEATcosm2014_Bin02_60_metaG | ecosystem: Environmental > Terrestrial > Soil > Wetlands > Peat | place...
AAGCGCAGCTTCGCCATCGGATGCTTCATCGAGATTTTGGTATCCTAATTGCGTCAAAAGCTTCCGGACGACGCTTCTGACTGCTCCGCTGTCGTCCACAATCAAAATACTGCTGAAGTGATGAATAGTCATTTCCCGTCCCCTTGACCTGGCTATCCGGAGTGGTTCGCACGTGCACGCGACGGCTTCGGCAAATTACGGCCGGCGCGATGTAATCAAAACTGCCGACTTTTGAGCCCCAGCCACTCGGAAATGCAACAGACCCATGCAATAGTCCGTTTAACATGATGCGCCACACCCGTTGAGAGAACCTTAATTCGCGCGGCCATAGTACAATTTCAGCTCCAGGCCCGGCGGCGAGGTGCCAGCTGCCAGGTCATGGGGCTTCTAAATGGCTGACAACCGGAACACTCAACGCCACCGCGTTCTCAAGCCCGGAACGATTTCATTCAATCGTGGCGGAGGCATTGACTGCACGGTACGGAATCTAGCGGGTACCGGGGCTTGTCTTGAAGTCGCCAGCCCATTTGGCATCCCAGATGAGTTTATCCTGATGATCGGGGGCGATCACGATCGGCATCCATGCCGTGGCGTATGGAGCAGCGAAAAACGGATTGGCATTGCCTTCAAATAGCAAAGGGGTATTGGTGCAATTTCATCCTTTGTGGTAATGTCCGATGGTGCGATGGGAGACAGTGGCGTGGCGTCAATTCTGCCGTTCATCAGGCCCGACGACGGCTCGTTCGATGACGAGATGACGCGCAACATGGGCGAAGCTTTCAACGCGACGGTCAAGTTGCTCCGGCGCACCGCGCAGCCCGCCGTAGTTTACGCCAGCATTGCAGCTCGCATCATTGAGGCGGCCGGTCGCGGCGAATGCGACCCTGCGCGCTTGCGGCAAGCGGGTTTGATGGCCCTCGAAGGCCATACCTAACAGCCGAGTGGCACGGCCACTGAAGTGTGCGAACACACTATAATGTCTAAAGCGAATGCTTTGATAGGCAAAAGCCCTGCGAAAACAATTGGCTGGGGAACTAGGATTCGAACCTAGATTGACGGAGTCAGAGTCCGCAGTTCTACCGTTGAACTATTCCCCAAAACCCTTGAACATCCGAGACTTTTTGCGTTCTGCAAAAGTTCTTAGCCTCTGAATAGCCTCTGGCGCTTCTGTGCAGGCGTGGTGCACCATTTAGGGCATTTAGGGCCGGTTTCCAAGGCCGCATTCGATGCCTAGGCGGCATTCTCCAAAAGCGTTCGTACCTCCGTCACCGACTGCCGAAGCGCCCACGGCGAACGCTGAAATATGCTCGGAAAGGCGTAGCACTGAACATCCTTCTCTTGAGGGGCACGTTCATATTTTTCGGTCAGGTGCGTCACGTGGGAAGCCCGCAACCAGAGCTTCAGGAGGCTACCTTCGCAGCTCGCGTCACCGAGGTAGACAAACTGGTCAGACAGACCAACGCGTTCTAAGAACGCTTCTGGATCATCCGGAATATGGGTGAAGCAGCCGGGGTCGAGACCCCAGACGAACGTGGCAATCGGACCCCATTCGGGACTGCCGTCCTTGCCCACAAGGGGAATGGGTTGGCGCACAACGGCGCGTATCTTGTCCGTGTTGAACGTGTAGACAATGCCGGTCTCGACCTCGGTGAGTTCCGCGAACGTCATGGTTGGTCCTCCATTGAAGCCGGCAGAGTAACGTAGCGGCGGGGGAAAGGAATCCCTCTCAACGCTTATGCGGAGGGTCGGGATGCTCGCTGATGAGCATAATTCCCTGCCGCAGCGTGAGCTTTTGGTCGGGCCACTGCTTCACTGCTTCCTCGAAAGCGGCGCGCGCAAGAAACACAGATCCCGCAGCGGCGATGACCCAGCGGATATGCAGCGCGTGCTGGTCCCATAGTTCGACACGGAAGCTCATGTTGCGGATGTCGTGCAGGTTCGGGTTCTCGATCTCCCGCAGCAATTTGTCCACGCGTTCGTACAGGCCACCATACGCCCCGCGCACAAGGTTAGCCTCGGAGCGCAAGCGCTCCAGCAGGCCGAGCGTGTGGAGCTGGCCGTCCTCGTCGCCGGGGTCTTGACTCATGAGAACAAAATGAGAACATTAGGGGCAAGAGTCAAGAGTATCGAGGCGTGCGATGACCCATGAAATGACCGCAGAGCTTAAGGAGCGGCTGCATTATTCCGCGATCTGGTTCCTCGAAAAGGGCGAATACAGCCCGCTGACGGACGAAGAAAAAAGGAGCGTCAAAACGTTTTACACGCTCGAAGAATCCGTCGATGCGGCTTCAGCTACCGTGATTGAGCATATGCTGGAGCTGAACGAGAAGCATCCCGAGCTATTCGAGTTAGGCTTTCTTACGATAGTCGCCCGCGTAAGCGATAAATTCCGGCCGGCGACAGCTGGCGAGTTCGTGGGGTCGCTGAACGACTTCATCCACGATCTCGTGGAAAAGACGAAGTGTCCGAAGTGCGGCGAACAGCTAAAGCCGGAAATTAGGCCGCTTGATCCTCCGCGCTTTCATTGCGGGACGTGCGGGTTTAGCGCCGTAGCGGCCAACTAGGCCACCGACTATATTCCGCTCATGTGCGGGCGTGCCACCTACAAGCTGACTTGGGAAGAGATCGTTGCGCTGTACCGGCTCACGCTGGGACCGCCGCCGCACAATTTCCAACCGCGTTTCAACGTTTGCCCGACCACTACCATTGACGCGATCGTGGTCGAGGACGGGAAGCGGGAGCTGATCCGCGCTCGCTGGGGTATCGTGCCGGGGTGGTGGCCGAAGCCGCTCAAGGAATTGAAGCTGGCGACATTCAACGCGCGTGCGGAAACTGTCGATGAAAAGCCGATGTTCCGAAACGCGTTCAAACGCAAGCGCTGCCTGATCCCGGTCTCGGGCTACTACGAATGGCAGGACACGCCGGGAGGCAAACAGCCTTGGTACTTCACCGCGCGGGATGGGTCGCCGGCACTGACGATCGCGGGCCTGTGGGACGAGTGGACGGACAAAGAGACCCTTAACCGGCTTAAATCCTGCGCGATGATCATTACCGAGCCCAACAAATTCGTCGCGGAAGTCCATGACCGAATGCCGGTGCTGCTCAGTGAGGAGCAATTCGATCCGTGGCTGAGCGGGGAGGCGGGCGTCGAATATTTGAAGCCAGCGGCCAATGATTTTCTGCAAAAATGGGCCGTGTCAAAGCGTGTGAATAGTTCCCGTGCGAGTGACGATGATCCAACACTCATCGAACCAATAAAGGAGAGGGTGTAGCGCCCAATTGACAGGTATCGAGCACGCGAGCTTGAGAACAAAGTAGGAACATTTGCCAAATAGGTCAAGAGGCCACGCGTTGTACTCCGCCTGCGAGGGCATATTGGAGGTTGCGGAATGCCTGTAGAGTGGCGCCCGCCAGGAGGGGGAATGGGTACCGTCAACGTCGGCGACCTGGGCGGCGATCAGATTGTTATTCATTTTGGTGGCGCTCTTACGAGCGTTGACGCCTATACGTTTGGCAATTCCCTCATTGCGTTCGCCGATACCGTTCGCGCGGTGAACGGTGTCCTGAACCCTGAGCAGAATATTGAAGTCCGCCTTGAAGCGGTCGGTCCGGGAAGTTTCCGCGCAGTAATCAAGCGAATGAAGAAGGGTTTCGGCGGCTTCTTCGCTCGCGGCGCTGAGGCGGTGTTTTGGGGAATCATTGCAACGCTGATTTACGAGAACCTGCTGAAGCGTGATCCGCACACGACGATACGAGTCGAGCCGAATGAGGTGATAATCGAGAAAGGCGGCGACACCATCATCATTCCTCGGACCATCTATGACCAAATGCCGGCGGTGCGAGCGAATCCGGAAGTACAGAAGAATCTAAGCCGCACATTCCAGGTCATTGAGGAAGATTCGGCCATTGAGAATTTCGGTCTGACGCCGAACCTGCAAGATGAGAAGCCGCTCGTGCAGGTCTCGCGTACGGAATTTCAGGTGCTCGCTGCCACGGATTATGCACTGGAAGTGACGGAGGACACGCGGCGCCGGATCAGAACCGAACGGGTCCGACTTGTAATTCTGAAAGCATGGTTTGTTTCAGGGAATAGGAAGTGGTCGTTCGAGTGGAACGGTGTTCCACTCTCGGCGCCGATTATGGACCAGACATTTTTCGATAAACTAGCATCGCATGAAATTCTAATAGGCCAAGGCGACGCGTTGGATGTTGAGTTGACATACGAGCAAAACTACGATGACGCGTTGGGCTTGTATGTAAACGATCCTCATACATTTCAGGTGATGAAAGTGTTTGCGCCAGTGCCGCGGGCGCGACAGATGAGATTACCAGGGGGCGATTAGTGTAGTTTCCAACAGGAAGGGGGCTTCGCAAGCTTAGGGGTAGATAATGGTGATCGACGGCTCACAATTCGACGTCCAAACATGGTAGTATGATTTTGTCGCACTGAACCCGCAATCTTTCCGTATCCGCCCATTCATCACTAGAAATCGGACCTCATGCTGACACCTGGTACCCCAATTGCGCCAAAAAAATTCCTGACAAACCAGGGTGAAAACACCCTGAGTAAACGCTTGGAAAAAATCCTGCCCCTGACCGAAGGTTTTGATTGTCTGGTGGGGTACTTCTTTATTAGCGGCTTTTTCCGCCTCTATCCCGCACTCGAAAGTGTCAGCAAAGTACGCATCCTGATCGGGCTAAAGAACGAGCAGGTTATCCACGGACTAATTCGAATTGCCAACGACTCGGAGGATAGCGCCCCATCGACCGCTGAGATCAAACAAACATTTGGCGGGATGATGCGGAGCGAGCTCATTGAGGCGCAGGACTCGCTCGCAATAGAAACCGGTATCCGAAAATTCATTGAATGGATTCGATCGGGAAAGCTGGAAGTGAAGCTATATCGGGAGCAAAATATTCACGCGAAAGTTTATATTATGACGCCGGCGCATCCGGTGCCCGATGTGAACCATGGGTACGTCATAACCGGGTCAAGCAATTTTTCACACAGTGGCCTGGAGGGGAATTTAGAGTTTAACGTCTTGCTCGCGGAGCCGGAGGAGCACGACTACGCACTGCATCGTTTCAACGAATTGTGGGCGGATGCCGTAGACGTAAAAGACGTTCACGATACGATCATTGCCACGGTGGAAGAGGAATCTCCCTTTGCCTTTTTCACTCCGTTCGAACTGTATCTGAAGTTTCTCGCCGACTATTTTCGTGATTATTTGGGTGATCGCTCGAAGCTAAACACCGAAAATCTGCCGCAGAATTTCAAGAAGCTGCAATACCAGGAAGACGCCGTCTTCACGGCACAGCAGATGTTGAAGACCTATGGGGGCGTCTTTTTGTCCGACGTTGTTGGTCTGGGCAAAACTTTCATGTCGGCTCTACTGGCTCTACAACTTGACGGGCGCTGTCTCGTGATTGCGTCGCCAAGCCTCCTCGATGAGAACAGCCCCGGCTCCTGGCCCCGCGTGTTTCGCGACTTCTGTATTCCAGGGCATAAGTGCGTTTCCATCGGAAAGCTCGAAGAAGTGCTGGAGCAAGGCGTTGAATTCTACAAATACGTATTCATCGATGAATCCCACCGTTTTAAGGGTGACTCCACGCAACGTTACGAGTTGCTGACGCGCATCTGCCAAAACAAGGGAGTAATCTTGGTTTCAGCTACTCCGTACAACAACACACTCGATGACATCTACAGTCAGCTGAAGCTGTTTCAGCCTCCGCGTAACAGCACCGTCCCCGGCCTCCGCAATTTGGAGGCGTTCTTCGACAAGCTCCGAAACCGCATCAAGGGATTGCATCGCCTCGACGACGCTGAGAAGTACATTACTGCGGTAGAAGAGAATGCCCAAGAGCTGCGGGATCGAGTGCTTAAATATATTATGGTGCGCCGAACACGTCGAGAGATAGAGAAGTTCTATGCCGACGATCTGAAAAGGCAGAAGATTTGGTTTCCCAAGGTCAATGATCCCGTTCCGCTGCTTTATCAACTCAACCGAGTCGAGAGCGCGGTCTTCACGAGCACATTGGAGAGCATCACGAGTTCAGACTTTCACTACGCCAGATACCAACAATTGAATCCGCTCTATTACACTGGGCAGATAGAGGATCGGGCGGTGCAGGGACAGCGCAACTTGGCCACGTTCATGAAAATTCTCTTGGTCAAGCGGCTGGAAAGCAGCTTCCACGCATTCCAGGAAACCCTCGGCAGGTTTATCAAATCTCACGAACTGGTGCTACAAGCCTTCGACGACGGGTTCGTTTATACGAGCCAGAAGCACAGCCGAAAGGTATTGGAGTTCCTAGAGGAGGGTGACGACGATGCAATCGACGATCTTATTCAGGAAGAAAAGGCCGAAAAGTTCTCCGCGTCGAAATTCACTCCGATCTTTCGTGAGCACATCGCGTCGGACCTAGCCGCATTGCGTGCGATCCGGCGGTCTTGGATTGGTATCAAGCGAGATCCAAAATGGACGGAGTTTAAGCGCGAACTCACGACCCTGCCGATATTTAAGACCGGCAAGCTAATTATTTTCAGCGAATTCGCGGACACTGCCGAATATCTGGCGGAGCGGATCAAAAAGGAGGTGGAGGAGAAGACGCTGCTTTTCAGCTCTGCATCGAGTCCTGAGCTTCGTCGCGCAGTTATTGCGAATTTTGATCCCAATACGAGAGATCCTCGGGACGATTATCGCATTCTCGTCACCACCGATGTTCTGGCGGAGGGTGTCAACCTGCATCGCTCAGCCACGGTCATTAATTACGATATTCCGTGGAACCCAAGCCGCATGATGCAACGTGTAGGGCGCGTCAACCGCGTCGGCACCAAGTTTAAGAATCTTTTCACTTACAATTTTTTTCCAACCGATGAAGGTAACGACGAGATCGCTCTAACCGAAGCGGCCAAGTCGAAGATTCACGCATTCATTGCTCTACTGGGTAACGATGCGCGCCTACTTACCGGCGACGAGAAAATCACCTCGCATAACCTCTTTGACCGCATTAATTCCAAGGAGGCGGTTGAGGGCGATGCCGCCGAGCCGAAGAGCGAATTAAAATATCTGCGTCAGATTCTCGACGTAAAGGAAAAGCAACCTGAGCTTTTCCGACGCATTCTTGCCCTGCCGCGGAAGGCGCGTTCGACGCGCTCCCACGTGCCGGAACCTGCGCCGGCGGATCATCCGGACGCTGCGCCGCCCGCAGACCGCCCCGCGCTCATTACCTATTTCCGGCAAGGCCGTCTCGATAAATTCTTTCTATCGCACGGCGGCAGTCAGTATGCCGACGAACTCGACTTTTTCACAACAGCCGAAACCCTGGAAACGACGGCCAGGGAGCGGAGGCAAGAAATACCGCCCGAGCAGTTCTACCCGTTACTGGATAAAAACAAGAAAGGCTTTCAGTCAGCTACAACACCTAGCATCGAAACATTGCTTCCTGCGACTGCCTCCGGCAGTGGTAACGAGGCTATTATCTTGAAGAGGCTTCGCGCCAAGAGTTTCCGAAGATCTGATGCGTTGAGGCCGGAGGACCGGAAATTTGCGGCTTCCGTTCACCAAATTATTTCGGATGGGCGCGTCGGTAAGGCCACCATTCGAAAAGTGAAAGAGGCCTTCGATAAAACCGCTGATCCCGTCGAGATGGTGGCGATCCTTCGAAAAGAGGTCGCGAGCCAATATCTTGTGGGCGCCGGTGAAAAACCGGATAAGAATGTGGCACCCGCGCCGCGGGAAGTCATTCTCTCTTCTTATCTGGCCTAACCATGGACAAGGCGACAGCCCAACGCATCGTTCGCTACACGTTCAAGGCGGGATTCGATCGTAAGCGTTACCGCGATTTTATCAATGAAGTCTGTAACGGGTTCGATGAATCTACCGCACAAAATATGGGTGTGCCGGCGGCCTTCACCCCGCACATCAAATCGTGCCAGCGCTTAGGAACCTTTGAATCGCCGGAGGGCGAACTGGCCGATGTGCTTATTGTTCAGCTGACCGAATCATACAAACTGGAGCGTACTCGCACAGCACTTCGTGATTTCGTAGCACACGCGCTCAAACGCGGCGAGGGTGGTGAGAATTTGTACAAAGAGGCCGGCCTCGTCGCATTCGTTGCTCCGGACTCTGAATCGTGGCGCTTTTCGTATGTCCGCATGGAATACGAGACCAAGCGCAACCCGAAGACCGGCAAGATTAGGGCTGAAGAACGCCTGACGCCTGCGCGTCGTTATTCCTACCTCGTCGGCGCTGATGAGGAATGCCACACAGCGCAGACCCGTTTTCTTGTCCTTCTTCAAAACACCAGCGACAGTCCGACGCTCGCCCAGATTGAAGAGGCCTTCAGCGTCGAGTCCGTCACTAAGGAGTTTTTCCGCGAGTACGCGAGGCTCTTCGAAGACACCGAGGGCGAACTGGCCGCTATCGTGAAGCGTAACAAATCCGTTCGCGACGAGTTCAAGGCCAAGGGTGTCAACACCGTGGACTTTTCGAAGAAGCTTCTCGGCCAGATCGTGTTTCTCTACTTCGTGCAGAAAAAGGGCTGGCTGGGCGTCGCCAAGGGAGGAAAGTGGGGCGATGGTCCGCGCAATTTCATGCGCGTGCTCTCCGATCGAGCTATGCAAGAAAAGAAGCATCTTTTCACGGATATCCTCGAACCGTTGTTTTACGACACCTTAGCCACGGATCGGGGTCATGAGGCTTGGTGCGCTACGTTCCAGTGCCGCATCCCATTCCTGAACGGCGGTCTGTTCGAGCCTCTTGCCGGTTATGAATGGGAAACGGCGGACATTGATCTGCCGAACACTCTGTTTACGAACAAGCAGCTCTCGCTAGCGGGCGATACCGGTACCGGCATTCTCGACGTATTCGATCGTTACAATTTCACGGTGAACGAAGCTGAGCCACTTGAAAAAGAAGTCGCCATCGACCCCGAGATGCTCGGCAAAGTATTTGAAAATTTGATTGAGGAAAACAGGCGCAAAGGTCTCGGCGCCTATTATACTCCGCGCGAAATCGTTCATTACATGTGTCAGGAAAGTCTTATCAACTATCTCGATAATGGGTTGAACTGTCCTACCAAACCTATTGGCGCCGCGACGCCACCACCGGAAAATCAGCCGCCGCTTTTTATTAATTCTGCCGAGAAGCGGAAGCCGAAGCTCGGCCAACTGGAATTTACCGAACCGGGAAGCCGCACTGTGGTTTCGCGCGCTGACCTGGTGATTTGGATCCAACAGAGCGACCAATTCGCGCACTACGCCGCCGCCATCGCGGCTGGCACAAAGGGGGATCATTATCCCAAGCCTCCCGATTCGATTCGCAAATATGCTCAAGAGATAGACGCTCTGCTCCGAGACATCACTGTTTGCGATCCGGCCATAGGTTCCGGGGCTTTTCCGGTCGGCATGATGACTGAGATCATCCGCGCACGCACCGCGCTGACGCCCTATTTTAAAGACCTGGCAGAACGAAGTGTCTACCATTTGAAACGCCATACCATTCAGAATTCGCTTTATGGCGTCGACATCGACATAGGCGCGGTTGAGATTGCCAAGCTACGCCTTTGGCTCTCGCTGGTGGTCGATGAGGAGGACGTGCAGAATATTCAACCACTACCAAACCTCGATTATAAGATCGTGGCGGGAAATTCGCTGCTCGGCGTCGAAAAGACGCTCTTTAACCAAGAGAAGTTCAATCGTCTGGAGGAGCTAAAGCCGAAGTTTTTTAATGAGTCCGATCGGAAGAAAAAAGCGCAGTTCAAGAGGCAAATCGAGGCGCTGATCCACGAGTTAACCAACGGCCGGGAGGATTTCGACTTTGAGATATATTTCTCCGAGGTCTTCCACGCCAAAAACGGCTTCGACGTGGTGATAGCGAATCCGCCATATGTTTCCGTTGAGAAGTTTGCACGGACCGCTCTGCAGACCGAGTGGAAGCGTAAATTCAAAACTTATGCGTCACGGGGTGACATCTATTGCTTCTTCTATGAAAAAGGCCTCTCGTTGCTCCATGAAGGCGGGCTCCTGACTTTCATTAGCTCCAACAAATTCCAACGCGCCGGATACGGGAAGGGCTTGCGCCAACTCCTGACTTCCCAACGGATTCGTACTTTGATTGATTTTTGTGAGCTGCCGGTTTTTGCAGCAGCTACCGACCCAATGATCGTTATCGTCGAGAAGGCTGCAGGAGCGCCTCCCGTGGGAATTTCCGTTTTGGTTGTTAAAGATCAAGCTGAGTTTGGCTCACTCCAGCAATCGGTCACGTCTCGGGCGTCTCGGTATATGCCGGACCAGTTAAGGGCCGAAGGCTGGTCACTTGAAGGGGTCGACGGCCTCGCGCTCGTCGAGAAGCTCCGGGCTAACGGTACGGCATTGATCACTTATGTGAAGCGGAGAATCTATTACGGCATTAAGACCGGTCTAAACGAAGCGTTTGTTATCGACCGCGATACGCGAGCCCGCTTGATCCGGGAAGATCGCAAGTCGGCTGAACTCATTAAGCCGTGGATTCGCGGCAAGGACATCAAGCGGTGGACTCACGAGTTCCATGATCTCTATGTCATCGTTTTCCCTCACGGCTTCCACTCGGAGCTAAAGAAGTATCCAGCCATTCTGCGGCACCTCACCGTGTTCCAGACCAAACTTAAGGCGCGCGGCCAGTGCAAAACATCCCGTGGGAGTGCAGATGAGGGACAGCATCACTGGCTGGAATTGGATAACAACCCCTCAAAATCCTACATCGAAGCGTTCGACGAGCCAAAAATCGTCTTCAACGAAACGTCGAAACGGCTGCATGCCTATCTTGATAGCGAAGGCAACGCCATCAATAAAACGGGCTTCATTATTTTGTCGCCGGAGGCACATTTTGTTTTGGCCGTGCTGAATAGTACGCCGTTGGATTGGTTATACAGGTCCACATTTCCGTCCTGGGGCGATCCTTGGAATGCAGGTCGTGTCCAATTTCGCGGAAATCTCATGAACCAAGTGCCAATCCCTGCTGCTAGTCCGGCTGATAAAGCGCGTCTTACAAAACTAGCCGAGCGCGCCGCCAAGTTGGCGAAAGGAGGCGACGTGACAGCGCTTGCAACCGTGGAGAAAGAAATCGACGATATTGTATACCGTCTCTTTGACCTGACAACCGGCGAAATGGCTCAAATCGAAACCGCCTTGGAGATGACTCACGCTGGTATCTCGGAAGACGAGGAGAGTGACGAAGAGTAGCTGTGACGGGGCTACGTACCGCCTTGGGTCGGAAACTAATAACCTGGTCTAGCGGCCGCGAAGATGACTCATGATTCCGATTTCAAAAACAACCTTCCTCCAATTCCAAATGTGTCCAAAAGACACTTGGCTGCTACTGCATAAACCAGAGTTGGTTGAGAAATTTGTCCTCACCGAATTTGAGAAGCACCTTTTCGAACAGGGAAATGAGGTTGAGGAGTGCGCGCGTAAATTGTTTCCCGATGGCGTCAGCGTCTCAGCGACCGGTGACGCAGCGATCGAGGAAACGCGGTGGCTGATGGCAAGTGATGCCAAGACTATCTTTCAGGCTACCGTTCTGGCTGATGGATTTTTCGCTAAATGCGACGTGCTTCAGCGGAGCGCTGTGGCTGGATCGTGGGATATATACGAAATCAAAGGGACTAATTCCAAGAAGGAGGGGAGCGAGGACCGGGATCACATCTCCGATCTTACATTCCAGAAGCTACTCTTGGAATTTGCGGGGGTCACCGTCGGGCGTACCCATATCGTGCACCTGAACAAGGAATACGTCAGGGCGGGATCGCTCGACATAAAGGCGCTGTTCATCTTGGATGATAGCACTGAGCAGGTCAACGCGTTGGCCGGCGCCTTGCTCGCAGAGATGCGCGCAGCTCAGGAATACCTCAACCAAGAGAGTGAGCCGAAAGTTGGGTGCGATTGCCATTTGAGCGGACGTAGCCGTCACTGCCGGACGTTCTCATACTGTCATCCGGAAATTCCAGACTACTCCGTACATGACATTGTCCGGATCGGTTCGAGTAAGAAAAAACTCGAATATTTTATGGATCAACGCATTTACGCTATCGAAGATGTGCCAGACGATTACAAGCTCGGAGATGCGCAAAAGTTGCAGGTGAGCGCGCATAAAAGCCAAAGGCCGATTATTGACCGCGGCGCTATCGCAACGGCGCTGAGCGCGTATGTATTTCCGTTGTACTTTTTCGACTATGAAACATATGCGCCCGCCATTCCGGCGTTTGATGGGTATTCACCGTATCGGAAAATTCCGTTTCAGTTTTCATTGCATATCCTGCGCGAGAAAGGCTGTGAGCCGGAGCACGTGGAATTTCTGCATCCCAAGCGCAGCGATCCAACGCGCCTGGTTGCCGAGTTACTGGATGGACACATTAAGCCCGGTGGAACAGTCGTCGTTTGGTATGCTCCTTTTGAAAAGGAGGTGAACAAGGAAGTTGGTGAGCGTCTTCGGACCCATAGCGCCTTAATGGAGCGGATTAATGACCAGGTGCAAGACCTGCGAGACATTTTTGCGAAGCAGTACTACGTAGATCCGAAATTTCGCGGCAGTACGTCAATCAAGGCAGTGATGCCGGTGCTCGCGCCAGAGCTTTCCTACGACGATCTGGCGATCAGTGAGGGGGCTACTGCTTCAGAGCAATGGTGGAAAATGACCGCCGATGATACCGCGGTGGGCGATCGACAGGGGATTGAGACGTCGCTGCGGGAATATTGTGGACTGGATTCGTACGCGATGTACGCGATTTGGAAAAAGCTTCATCGCGTAGTTAGCGGTGAGGCATGAGAGGATAGTGTGAGTTTCGGCAGCCAAAATCCACGTCCTCGCGGAGTGCCGCTCGGTAGTCTGCAGGAGCTGCTTAAGCCGACGTCACTCAAGACCAGTCGGGAAGGGGACTCGCTGGTCGTTAGGCATGAAAATCTCATCTCTCGTGTCGAGGTAACGGCGCCGGCTAACCCAGAATTGGATGCAAACAAAATAAGTGCGATCGTCACGATCAAAACGCTGTTGCCAAAGGATGTAGAATCGCTCTTGGGCCCGCCGGGTATGACGATTTCTTTGAATATACTGGCCACGCTGAGCGCGTTATACCGGGAGCAAAACGGCCTTTATATCGGCTCCCGGTTGACCGTGTACGAGCGCGACGATGCTTGGAACATGCAGGTACCACTGCTTCTATTGTCGATCATTGCCGGAGTCGATACTCTCCTTGGTGGAATTCGGCGGGTATTCTCGAAGGAGAGTCCAAAGGGAGGTTACTCTGAATGGACCGAAGGCGATTTTGATTTCATCCGTTCATATTTGTCGAGATTAAGTGTTTGCACCGGCGGCGGTCTGGGACTCTCAGCGGAATTTGGACTAAAGACCGGGGAGTTCGCCGCAATAGGTGGTCATCGCAATACGGCGTTGTGGGAGATGTCCGCGGAGCAGCCGCACCCAGAAATGGGCGGTGGGCTTTTCTGCCTTCTTCAATTGCCGTACCAATTTTCGGACCAAACGAAATTAGATCGCATCATTAATGAACTAAACAACATGGAAATGGAGCCCCACGACCTTCCGCCGCACTTCGGTGCTTGGTGCAGAGGCCGGTCAAATAGCAATCCTGCCTATGTGTCATTCCTTCCTAACGCTCTGCATTCTGTGTCGGGCATAGGTGTCAATTTCTCGATTTGGGCAATGGCGAGAGCACACTGGGCCGACGCGATGTTGATCACAATGGGTGCGCGGTAAGAGCGCGGCAGCTCGCAGGGCGCCTACGATCATTGGCAAGCCGCGATTGATCATTGTTCGAGCCACCGAGCATATGCGCGCACGTTGATCATCGGAACGGTCGCAAGCTCCTGGAGACGGGCGATGAGTTCTAGAAGGAATGCCGTTGCAGGCTTCTTTTCGGCGACAACGACGAATTGGTCGTCGGCTCGATAGAAAATGCCGTGCGCCGCTACGCACCCGATGTCCAACCGCGAAGCCGCGTCGCCGCCGGAGAGCGCCTTTTGAAGGGGGTCCCCGAGCGGCGCCTTCCAGTCGCTTTCGAACGTGAGGATGCCGCCGAGGATAGGCTTCGGTGGCTTCGGGTCATACGTGCCCCCGGCATGCGGAATCGGCAAGCTCGTCCGACGAAGCGTCCTCACGCTGGCGCATTTCTCCCGCGCGTAGCGAACCAAATCGGCATTGATGGTCTGCTTCGCCTCAAAAACCGCGTATACGCTTTCCGCAGGAATGATCTTCTGGCCTTCGAACGTAAAAATGAACGGGGAATACTGTCGATCGAAGATAACGACATGGATCTGATCACTAAAGTTTCCTTCGCTGTCGACGACGTGCGCGGATGCGGCCTGGTATCGTTGCGGCAGGTATGTCGTCAGGAGATCGAGCCATACGCTTTCGCTCGCGTCGCCCTTGCTTGGGGCGTGCCCAAACGACGAGCGCGCGGTCGAAAGGCGACGCTCGATGTCCTCGTGAAGGTTAGACAAAAGTCGCGCTAAGGACCAGTCATTCATACTACTATCTGTTCCCACTGAGTCGCTTTAAGGGCTTGGCCGGCAGCCGTCGCAATTTTGGTCTTGTCGGCAGCGGAGAGATCGTCCGATATGATGTTGTTGGTGTTGGCGGGGTCAACGACGCGGGCATTGGGAAAGCGGTCCCGCAAATATTCGAGCGCGGTCCACACGTTTTGCGACAGCGTTCCGCGCGCACCGGAGAGGGCGGCGATCACCGTGAGTTCGAGATAGAAGGACGGGAAATCGAGCTGCTTCTGATTGCGCCATAACTTGAGGACTCGCGATTCCAAGGTTCTGCCGGCTCTGGTCACCGTCGCGATGTGCTGTTGGACGTTGGTTTGTGTCCACGTATCCTTGCGGCGGCGGTAGAGGCTGTGGTCCTGCGAACTGCCGCCCTGGTGTTTGGCTGGGACCAGATCAACATCGTAGCCACCCACCCGGATATTTAGCGAGACGTTCTGCTGCTTCGGAGCGTATCCCTTCTCCTTCAATTTGTTGAATAGCGTGGTGTAGATTTCTTTGAGCGTGTTTGTCGTGTCGCTCTTCAGCGAGACGAAGAGGTCGATATCCGTCCCACTGTGATTTGCCGTTCCTTTTGCGAATGAGCCGCTTGGCTGGACTGAGCGTAGCTGCCTGCCGGCCCACTCGTTGAGCGCCGGCCGCAGAACGGTTTGCACGTCGCGAACTGGTGATGTCGCGCTGGTATCGACAGCTTCCCGGCGGAGTATGGCGTATAAATATTCGTCGGCCGTCATGGTGGTTCGCGTAGTATAACTTACCCATTTCCCGGCGTGAGCATATCGATTAACAGTCGCCAAAGCGATTTCTTTGGCTTCGCATGAATTGCTCTGTGCTTTTCAGCGATCTCATGACGTCCTGTAACGACAAACCCGCCGTGATCGCCAAGGGCGACGAGAGACGGGTATAGGCACGTCGGCTCGCAGACCTGGAATAGAGGTTTGTCGAATATGGCTGGAACGAAATGGTAGCTTTGTTGTCCAGGGTCAGAAATGCCCATGGGGGCGATAACCATGCTCAGCATTTGAAGTACCTCAAAGCTGGCCACGTTCATGCTGAACGCAATTACATTTTCGTTTCGCTTTAGGGGATGGTCGTCTGGAAGGCCTTTTATGTATTTGGGATCGTCCAGATATCCCTCGCGCTCAGCCTGAACTAGCCCGGGATTGTACTGCTCCAAGCATTCAAGGCACCGTCGCCCCGGCATGACAGTGTGCATTTTCCAGTCCGCACGCCGCAAAGTCTGTGCAGGGGTAACTTCGACAAGAATGCCGCCATCAATGACGGGAATAAGATGTGCAGTAGCGATGTAGTTAAGGACGGCGCGAGCCCAAGGACGATCAACGCAGCTGAAGATCACATCGCAATCCAAAGCCGCGCGATATCCTTTTTCCTCGGCGACGCTGTAATCGAATTCCAGAACGTTGAATTTGTCCGCGGTCGCCCCTTTCCGTATACCCGCAGCCAACGAGCTCACCTTGGATTCCTTCCGTTCAGCTGTTGCTGTTGTCGCGTGCAACAATCGGTCAAGGTTCAGATTTTCCACTGTGTCAAAGTCGATTAACGAGATGTTTTGAATGCCGCTGCGTGCGAGCGTCTCGGCAATGATCGTACCGACACTGCCGGCGCCCACAATGCCAACGCGTAAGCGGGCGAATCTTGCCTGGGCTTCCTTGCCCCACGAAGAAATTGTGCGCCGCAGCTCCTCTTTAAACCGGGGCGGCGGCCGCAATTGGTCTGCGTACGTGACACCGAATGGGTCGCCGACGACGCGAACATTCTCGCACCAACGTCTTTCGTACTTTTTTGGTCCCGTCTTCTCCCAGAAACGTGCGCTCCAGGCGCCATCGGTGCCTAGGGTGAGCCCGACAAGAGGAAGGCCCGTTGCGCCCTTGGTGGGTGCCGCGTGTCCCTCCTCCGCTCGGACATCATCGCTGCTCATCCCTTGCCAGCCCGGGACAGGGTGGCTGTGCAGGAATGCGAGGCCTCCTTGTGCCTCTACGGCCTCGCCTAAGGCACGCTCAAAGTATTCGGGAGAGAAGCTTACGTTGCCGTGAACGGCGCGCTCGCCTGGTCGCGGAAGGATAAGGCGATGAAGCAGAGCAGTCGTGCGCGCACGCCCTTCACTTGGATGCCAAACAGCAAAACACAGATCCTCCTGATGATCTGCACGAATGAGATGGCTGGCCGCTTGCGCGTACAGGTCAAAGGTAAATGCGCTGCTGAAAATCTGGGTCATTGTGTATCGAAGAGGTGCCTAACGTGGGCGAGAACGTCCTTTACGGTTCGTTGGGTCTGAGCCCAGTGTTGGAGCGGCCTGCTCCAATACTGCCAATCAGACCCAAAGGGGCTGTTGTCCTGAACGCCGTGATTGGGGTGCGGTCCGGCATTGGGGTTGGCGGGTAAGAGTTTCGGCGTGATATGCGGGCCAGTTGGCGGCGTCAGGTTGAAGTCTGGCGGGACCGCAAATCCTAACCTGATTGCTGTGTCCGCGAACTTTCCGACGGGAACGACGTAGGGGAAGCTGACTTTGTTTTCCCCGTGATCCGTCACATCGTAGCCGAGCGCTTTCAACTGGTCGATGAAGTCGGAGAGTGGCATTAGTCTGAGACAGGAGTTGGCCCGGTCGAGACGGAGATAAATTTCATCCCGTTGCGCATTCTGATTTCTTTATTCGGATCGTCCTTATAGGAGATGCGTTCTTTGCCTTTTATTTGCACGAGATAGTGGTTCTTTGGATCAATCTTGGCGTGGTCCAGTATCTCGGTCGCCGTCAGCTCCTCTTCGTCCGTCTCCTGACGTTCATCGTCGACAAAATAGTGAATTCGTCCGAAGGATACGGATAGGAAGTGCATCCCATCGTGAAGTTTGATTTTCTGATCAGGATTGTCCTTGAACGAAATTCGCTCCTCGCCCCTTAGCTCGACAAGGTAGTATTGTTCCGGATCGATATTGGCATGGCGCAGAATCTCACGGGCCGTGAGCTCTTCACTCTCGGTCGTCTGCGATTCGTGATCGACGTGGTAATGAATTTCAGCCATGCGATTCCATTATGTGATGCCTCTAGCTTATACAGCACGCGCAAGTTGTCAATAAAAGGACGGCGCCACGGGAGCGGCCGGCATAGAAAGGCTGGCTAGCCGAGCCCTAAAACCCCCTCCCAAAATAGTCGGCGCAGCGGTTGCCGCAGGCGGCAGGCGTCGCAGGCGATTGCCGGCGCGGCGTCCAGCCCAGGCGGGATGTGTTCGGCCCACCCCCGCCGGAGAGGCGGCGGGGGCCGGTGTGTTCGTGTCGTGCTACAATTCAGTCAGGCTATCCAACCAGGCGTTCCAAGTCCTTCGCAAGCGAACCAAACAGGCTTTGCGTGTCGGCGTGGTCAGCGAAGAGCTTGATGACGTAGCTACGCTTCAGCGTAGCCAGTGAGCGGCGCATTTCGTCCGCTCGGTCATCGAATTCCACGAGTTGCTTTGTTTTCGTGCCGGACGTGTTGACCGTAAGGTCTCCGTGGTAGCCGACATCGTATCCGAGCGCGTCGAGCCTCTCTTCTAATTCCTCTCGCTGCTTCACCGCGAGATTGCGACGCGCGAACAGCGCCTTCGCGTCTGCGGAAGGTGCGCGCTCAAGTCGTTCGATGAGCGCCTTTCGTTCTTCGTTGGTAATCACGTCGTAGCGCGCTGCTGCCGAGTCAATGTCTTCAATCAGCAGCTTTTCGAGCTTGCGCTTTTCCTCCATGTTGAGCTTGCGGGACTCTGGTGCCTCCGTTGTTTCCTCTTGCTTCTCACTCTTTGGTTTTTCCATAAGGATGATTGTGTTTATTTTCTAATTTCGACCGTTGCCGCCCTCTCGCCGCGACATACCTGTGGCAGCGCGCGTCGCCGGCGCGGCGTCACGAGGCAGGCCCCGATGAGGGCGAGCAATAGGGCTCCGTAGCCCCGAGCGAACAATCGCGAGATACGAGACAGAGGTGCCTTGACGCCGCGACGCGATGCGCGATCATAAAATTGCGGCGAGAGGTTTTGAGTTTAAAAAGGTCCTTGGACATCAGCGGAAGCATGCCTTACCCGCCCCGTCAGGGGCGGGTAGGAGCAGGCTAGTAGCTTGCGATGATACGGCAGGGCTCACCGGTCGCCGCCTCCTTGCGCTCGCACAGCTCGACGAAGTCGACGAACGACTTCTGCACTGACGGAAGGACGCCGGAGGCGATGAGATTTTTCGCAGTCTCCAGACTATCGTCCGTCAGGGTCTCGACGAATGCGAGGTGCGACATGTCGGGTACCTCGTTCTCGAAGATGCCGACAACGCATTTGAGCAGCGCGCTGGCGTCGGAACCGGCATCGAGTTTCAATGCCTCCGGATCGCCTTGGCCATACACCTTGTGCTCGCGGTACATCGACATAAGGACCGCTGCCGGCAATCGCTCGCGTAAGACGCTTGCGGGTATCTCGGCTTCACCTGTCGCGCTGTTGAACGCCTCGGCCACGAGGTACTTCGTCACGTAGGGTGCGCCGTGATACGCCTCGCGTAGGTAGCCGACACAGCCGTGCTCGATGCTGAAGCCGGTAATTTGCGCAGCCTCCTCGGCCTCGGTTTGGTCCGTCCACTCGGCGTAGATATCAATTCCCATACGATTGATGATGAGGGCTAATAAGTTCGAGCTCTCACTCGCGCCAGCGCCGGCCTCTGCCGATGTACGGATTGGCCGGCTTCGGAAGGTCGGTGCGCGGCACATACTTCGCACAGCCGCACCCCGACACCAGGCATCTCCCGCGCAGGCGCCTCGGATGTCCGGACTGGCAGTCGCACTCGGTCGCCGAGCACGGGGGAGAGGTCCAGTCGTGATGCAGGCCGCTGTGCGGGCACAAAGCGCAGATGGGCATAAGCTGGATGGATGAGAGCTGATAAGGTCGACCTCTCGCAGCGTGTTCGCTCCGCGAGACGCTCTCTGGCGCAGCGGGCGACTAAGACCGCAGTCAAGGGCTTGTCCCTTGACGGCGGGCTGCGCCCGCTACCATGAGAGAGCGTGCGGAGCGAACCCTCGGTCTACGCGCGCATTTCCTGCCGGGGATCCTTTAAAGCGGCGGCACGGAGGTTCGTCGCCGCAGGCGACCTCCTCCGGGCCGAAGCGCTGTGCCCGACGCATCGGGCGCGACGGCGGAGCCGACGCGCGGGCGGCGGGCACCTTGATGGGCGGGCTGGGCGGCAGGCGTGAGACAGCGCGTAACGCGACGCCCGCGGCGGACTATCGGACGGCTCTGCTGTCCGATAGCCCGTAACGCGGGTGTTCGTTATGCTCCGCTTGTATCCCGGCGATCACGTCTTTCCCCGGTCGTCCTTCGCGCGTCAACCGAGGGCCCCGACCTTTAGGTCGAGGGCCCGAGGCACCGAAGGTGCCGAGGTTCGGATTCAACTCCGAACTTCAATCTTCCAACTTTCCGCCTGTCGGCAGCGAACGCGAAACAAAAACAAATCAATCAATAACAACCCCAGTCGCGGCCAGAAACTACGCGAGGCGATTTGAGATCACGTTGAAATATCGAAGATTTTTGCGGCTACCCTATGGATACTGGCTATGGATACGGTAGCAACGTGCGTATCCACAATAGTAGGAAGACGGTAAGCAGGGCAGGGGAGCCACTTCAGGCTCGTTCCACGCCTCGCCTCCAAAACGCAACAGCGGATATATGAAAAAGAGCCGTCGGGATTGCCGGCGGCTCTTGAGTCTGCCTCGCCTCTGTGGCGGGCGGCTACCGGCGTCGAGAGCCGGATTTATTGTTTTGACTGGTGCGCTCCTGCGGTTGGGGTTCGTCATCGCCCTTCGGCGGACGCAAAACGATCTTGCACTGGCCGTCCCCGTTAGGGATCGGCAAGGCTTGCAGGACCACGTTGAACCCGTCGCCTGACTGGTGCGCAAAGGCCGCACCAATGGCGAGCCAAAAGTCATCTTGGCCTTCGCCACGTTTGACGACGGTGTAGGCACGATATGCGGGTTGCTGGTTGGCCATTGCTGGCCTCCTTTCGGTTTCAGTTGGGGTTAGTACTCGTCGGCGCGCATAATGGTGAGAACGCGCGCCGTCTTCTCCGGGTCGGCGGGATCTTCCGAGCCGCCGTCCATGTCGAGGGCGTAGTAGTCCATTTTAAAGAAGTAGCTTTCGCCCTCGATCTCGAAGCTGCCGAAGTCGTGCTCGCGGTGCGGGTCGTTGTCCTCGCTAAATTTGTCGAAGGATTGAACGGCCAAGAGCACGCGAGCTTTCGTTGCGAGCGGCAACCCCGCGACGCCTTGCGTCATGACAACCTGGCCGCCGATGAGCGTCGTGCGGAAATTGTCATTGAGAAGCCGGATACGGTCTGCCGTTTTGAAGGCGACAGTGTTATTCATCGCCGCCTCCTCAACTGAGGTTGGCGGGAATGCGATCCGGAACGACACGGACGTGCGTTCGGATGAGCGCGATAATGTCGTCGATCGAGGCGACACGATCGCAGGCGATCTCTTGATCGAGGAGCTGGGGTTCTTGTTCGTCGACGGTCGTAGCCGTCAGCGAAACAAGAATCTTGCCGTCAATGAGGGGCGCGAGTTCCATTCTGAAGAACTCAGCGTTTCGAATGACGGGAGGTTGGCAACCCGCGGATGCGCGGGTGTGTATGTCAAGCATCTATTCCTCCGTCTTGCTCCGCCGAAGCCCGAACAATTCAGGCGGCGGCGTACAAGGCGGAGGGCTGTCAAAACTATACACCTGACTATCAAGTGCACAATCCACAGCAGGGGAGCGGGGACGGGTTACAATAATGACATGTACTTGGAGACGAGAGCACGGGGACGATTATTCGAGCGACCAGCGCAGCCACGGCCGCTTCGAATAACGGAGCGCGATCTAGGTCTTTTGCGGAATCTATCGCACTTGCGGTTGGCGTCGGCCGGGCAATTGGCGGCGCTCGACGGCGGGAGCGAACAGAATGTATCTCGATCACTGCTCGCATTGTGGGAGCACGCCTATGTCGAGCGTGCGATCGGCCAAGTCGAGAGCCGGCTGTTATACAAAGGCTCGTATCCGACAATCTACGGATTGACCCGCAAAGGGGCATGGCTACTTCGGAAAAACGGATACGAAGTGCGGCGCCGCCTTCTGTACGAAATCGACAAGCAACGCGACGCCGGTTGGCGGTTCATTGAGCATCGGGTCGAGATCACCGCGTTCATGGTGAGCCTTCAACTCGCGGCTCGCGGCCGAACCGATATCGCCGTGCTCGATCGGAAGGAAATTCTTGAAAATGCGCCCAAGACGCGCCGCGACCGGCGGGTCCGCCTGCCGGCCAAAGTGCGGATAGACGGCGCGCTTGTGCAGCACTCAGCTGATCCCGACGAGTTGTTTGGATTGCGGTCCCTTGAGACAAAGGAAGAGAGTTACTTCATGTTTGAGCGCGATAGGGGAGAGATGCCTGTGCATCGGCGCAAGAGCAAGGATCAAACGTACTACGCAAAGAAAATGCTGATCTATTATGAGGCATTCAAAGCAGGGGAGCATCGTCGCAAACTCGCGATCGATAACTTTCGCGTTGCCACGGTAACGACGACGCCGGAGCGAGTGGCGCAAATGATCGATGCCCAAAAGGAAATGACAAACGGGCGCGGATCAAATATGTTTCTGTTTATAGACGAAGCCACATTGGCGGCAAGCAATCCGCTCGATGTCTATTGGACGACAGGAAAAGGGGAGAGGGCACGACTCATCGACTAGACCTTCTCACAGGCTTCGTCTTCGACCGGCCTAACGGATCGCCTGCATCGACTATTTCGGCGGGGGATTTGCCATTCAGGGAAACGTGCGGGAAATAATGCCAGACAGCGACCATGACGAGGAACAGCGCGTCTTTGTCAACGGCCGCGGGCGCCTTGGCAAACATGGAAGTCATTTGCGCGAAGAAAGTATTGAACCGCGAGTGGTGATAAGACGAAACAACAAATTGGACCATCTCGAATGTCTCGATCGATTGGGTGAACTGTGCCCGCTGAAGTAAACGCAGTAAGCGGGTCTTAGTAAGTTTTCGGTGGCTGGAAACGTCGGCGAGCAGGTCCGCATCAATTCCCATATTTAATTGTGCGACTTGCGACGAGCGGCGCCAGTTGTCCGAACGGTTATGCTCAAAGAAACAGGGTACTTGCCGGCGGCTTCGACGGGGAGTGGGTCGCCGCGCGCTGCGAGCGTGCGGATATAAAGTGCAACAGCATCCTGGGCGTGCTTGACGGCGTCCTCGTAGGTCATGCCCCAGCTGTGACAGCCCGGCAACGCCGGGAACGTGGCTAAATAGCCATCGGGATGTTTTTCGATTGTGAGCGAGAAAGTGTGCGTCATGCGATGGCTAATAGGTGCTCGAACCCCGACGTTTAATCGCGGTAACGATAATCAGCTTCTTGGGTTCAATGAGTTCGAAAAGGATGCGCCAATCGCCGACCCTTCGTCGGAAGCTTTTCAGGCCGCCCAATGCCTTTACATCGCGGTCGAACGGGTCCGCGCACATTTCGGTGAATGCGGCATCAATGGCATCGCGGTCTTTGGACGGGAGCCGGTGAAATTGCCGCTTTGCCCGGCTACCGATCACGAGACCCCATTTCATGGCGTAGTTGTTCGAGCGTAACAAAATCGCCGTTTTGGAAATCGCTGCGGCCTGCAGCAACAGCTTCGCGATCTCCTGGTTCCGGCTCTTCCTCTAACTGCAGGATCACGGCACGTGCAGCGCTGTCCTGCATCGGCGTCGGCAATTGTCGTAAACGATGAATCGCTTCCTCAAGTAATTTTGTCATGGAGAGATCATAGCATAATGACGCGCAGGCGGCACGTCGGTTGCAACTTCGTAAAACAGATATTGTGCGTAGTTCTGAAAGTGGCTCTGTTGAGCCATTCCCTGCCAAGTAAGTTCATGGCAAAATTTATTAGCGACTCATGGAAATCGGACGGTGTCGATGATTTTGGTGAGCCACGAGCCAAGATTGGGGTAGGTTAGAATTTCAAACAGATAGCCATCGTGGGTGAACCATAGGTGCCGCGTCGGACCGAAATCAGGAAGGTCGGTTGCGAAGGCGACGGCCGCGGTGCCGGTCGCAATGGTCAAGCTTTGCGTCCCCTCCATTTTGAGCGTCGGAAAATCAAGCTCGATATCTCCCGGTGTTAGTGGGTCATCTCCCGGGTCAGGCGTTATAAACATCTGAAAGCCAACATGGTCGTTTGGTTTTTGAAATACGATCGATTTGGTGCCGCCTCCCTCGTCATATTCGGAAACCAATAAATTGGACGGGTACGTGAGAGAGAAATCGAACGTGGAGTTGGTATAGATGCGTGTGCTGATGGGCGCGTTTTGTACTTGCGAAGTAGTCGCGGCACGCGGTGAAGACGCGGATGCGTCGGTAGACGAAGAGATTTCAGTAGCTTCAGCGGCCGCGGCGGGTTGCGGTGATGAAGCCCAGCTTTCTTTGATAAATACAAAACCAATCAGAGCAACGACACAAGAAACCACAAGAAATGCCTGATAAGCGCGTGTCATTCAACATATTGTACAGGAGAGGAAGGATACTCCCAATGTTGATGTGATCAGTAGCCGGGTGACACAGGAGATGTCCCGCCCAAGCGCACGCCGCCGACAATGCGCAGGCCGCCGACGAGACGGATGACGCGGCCGGTGGTGGCGGGCGGCGAGGCAGCCTGGATGGCATCGCCGATCATGAACCACCCATCACCGCTCGTGAGGGGCGCGCCGAGCTCGGCAGGGATATTGGATTGTGCCGATGATACTAATTCATATTCGGCAAAAGTAGAGGCAGCAAAAGCGCAGGCACCGAACAAACTAGAATCGATGCTTGTATAGCCGCTACCGTCTACGAAGGGGGCGGCGTCATCATCGCTTCCATACGAGCCGGTCCCCATGAAGCCGAGTATCATCGTATTCGCTTCAGCGGTCGAAATACCCGACACTGATGGTGTAGACACGCCGCTGGCACTCGAAGCAATGGTCGGCAAGGAGCCATTGGTATCCCAGGGGGTCGCAGTGTTAGCTCCATTTACTCCAAAGGCGACGTACGAAATGCAGTCGGTCGTACCGCTTAGCGTTGGGACAATGGTATCCGAACTGAGCTGGGCGGGCGCGTGAGCCCACCATATCTCCATATCGGTTGCATTCACGCCTTCATCTGCATATTGCTGCATGGCTGGAGATGTGGTTGCCGTACGTAAGTGCCAGGTCAGACCCGCACTGTCGCTAACGGAGGATACCGTCGTCGGTATGTTTGAACCGTCGTTCTCATTAAATATTTCGAAAACGACGACGTCGTTCGCGTCAGTAGTTGTGAGCGTTACCCCCGCCCCAGAAAATGGGGCGCCATCATCGCCGCCGTTGGCGTGGCCGTCGAGACTCAGGGCGGCGAATGCTGAGTGCGGCGCAACCGACAAGGCGGCCAGTAAACTGAAAGCGATTATGAAGAGACTCTTTCCCCCTCGCATCCTGAAAGTATAACTCGTTCTTCGCATCTATCACGGGAATGCCGTCGGATTGACCGTGTTGAGGAACGAATGCAAGAGGCTGTAGAGATTGCTCACGTCGCTTGAGGTAAGCCCGGCGCCGTCGCCGCCGGCGGCAAGATTGCCACCAAAGAAAGATGTAAGTCCTCCCCCAGCGAGGAAGAGGATGTGCGCACTCGGCACGGCGACCGACGTGTTGGAAGAAGATGAGCCGAGGTCGGTGCTGTTCTTATAGATATCGACTTGCGCACCGGACGTGCGACTGACCGTATAGAAACCCGCTCCAGCTGTACTGTACCCACCCGGAACACTCTCGGTAAGGACCGATCCCGAGTTGACGGCTGCGCCGGTACTTGCCCCAAAACTGTACGGTTGAAGGTAAACATCAAAGTCGTTGGAATCGGATATGCCGACCGCCGCACCGTTATCGACGCTCGTTTCGGTTGACCAGGCAAACAATGACGCGGAATTTCGCGAATAGTTGGTGGCATTGGTCGAGACGTTGTAATTGCTGTCAATGTAAGTGGAACTCCCGTTTCCTGCATAACCGGTGTCGGCGGTAAAGGTCGGGCTGCTCGAAGTCGAAGCGGTAAAGCTGCTGCTGACAAGGTTCTGGAGCGCGGCGCCGCTGTTTTGGGTTGCGAAGACGTACAACGTGTCGAGTTTGCTCCAGACTCCATCGCCGACCAGCCCGCAGATAAGCGACTTGTACGCATTCTGATGCGTGGCATCCACCGTGACGCGTGAGAGGAATTGTGTCCCTTGCGAGCAGTTGTTCGAGACCGGGAGCGTCGTGGTGGCAAACACGGTTGAGGAGGCGGATTCGTTGCTGGACGTGTCAACCGCGGTAACGTAGTAGGAATACGAAGTGTTCGCGAGAAGGCCGCTGTCGTCGTAGGTTATCTGCGACGTCGAAGCGAGCTTGGTACTGTTGCGATAGATGTTGTAGAAGGCGACCGCGACGTTATCCGTGGAGCTCGCCCACGACAGATTGATGTCATTGGTTGATACGATACCGGTGAGGCCGGTCGGTGCCGAGGGCGGCGTCGTGTCGGGCGTGCCGGTGGTGAAGGTCTGGTCGCTTGAGGTGGACGTATTGCCGAACGTATCAGCCGACACGACCGCGTAATGATAGGTTGTGGAAGACAAAAGTCCGGAGAGGGAGATCGAGTGCGAAGTAACAAGAGATGCGCTGCTTGATGCCGAGCCGTAGCCTGCGGTCGTGCCGTAGACGACCTTCGAAGAGGCCGTATCGTTGGTCGTCCAGGTAACAATGGCGCTCGTCGTGCCCGGCGTTCCGGACGATATCGACGAGATGACTGGCGGTGAATTTTGCACAGTGACGCTTTCGCTGGAGGTTGCATAGAGGCTGCTGTTGTCCAGGGCGACCGCATAGAGCGTATGCGCGCCGTCGGAGACGCCTGTCGAATCCCACGTGACGCTGTAAGGCGAACTCGAATCGGTGCTGATGGTTGTGCCGTCGACCATAAACTTCACTTGAGTAATGGTCCCGATAGAATCCGATGCGGTCGCCGACACGGTGACAGATGAGCCGTGGACTGTTGCGCCGTTCGAAGGTGCGGTGAGCGATACGGATGGGCCGGAGACCGTCGGTAGTGCGGGCTGCGTCGTAATGTAAGACGAGAATGCATTTGCCGTCGCAGTGATCTGCGGACTCATTACGCGCTCGATGATCGTCCCCGTGTTGCTCCAAGGATACCCGCGGTAAATACCCGCCTTCAGATACGCGCCCGTGTCGTTGTCCCAGAGGGTGGTCGGGCCGACGCTGCAGATCTGTGGAAGTGTCGTGCCATTAGGTCCCGCATTGATCGTAAGCGTGTCGCTGGTGTGGTTGGACGACCAGAACCCAGTGCCCACCACGGCATACGTCGTACCGGGAGTGATCGTGAATGGGGATCCGCAATTCGTCACTACCGGATTCCCGCTCACGGTACGCTGCGTCTGGAATTGCCCCTGATCCCCTTTGCAGCTCAAGGTGACAATATCCGGCGCGTCGGCCCCGGAAAGCGCGTTGTTGTAGTGGATCTGAGCGGTGTAACACCAGTCGCCCTGTTGGTTAGGAAGCTGTTCAAAGTCAAACTGGTAAAAGAATGAGAAGCTGTTCCCGGGCGTCACATACACGGTCGATTCCGCGACCTCGGTGCGCTCAGCCTCGGTTATGTTGATGTCGCTGTCTCCCGGCGCATCGATGAACCGCCACATGGTCGCCGTGTTGCCGATATTGGTGGCATACGCGATCGATGGCCACGTGTAGCCGCCGGATTGCGGGTTCCACGTCAGACCAAATACGTCGGGACCGACTGAAGAGCTGCCGAACGCGTTGTTGGGAGCGGACGTGTAGCCCGGCAAATAATCGGCAGTCATATTGAAGCCGTCAGTCGTACTCGTTGCAAACGGGAACGAAATGCTGTCTTCAGTCATTAGGCTCTGGGCCATCGTCGTGCGCGAAGCTTCGGTGTTCGGGAAGAGCACCATCGTTTCGAAACAACTATTGCTCGTGCTTTCGCTGCCGTTGGTATCGGAGAACAACGACATCCCGACGTTAGTCGAGTACGTGACGTTGGCGGTGGTATTGGTGAGCTTGCCGAGGCTGACGCCGTCGTAGTCGAGCTGGGTCGTATTCGTATCGTAATCGTAGACGGCCCATTGCCCGCGCATGCCCTGCCCGATAACGCTTTGATATTCCGATTGGTATCCGATGGTTCCGTTGCGCGGGGCAACCCAGTCGCTCGGGAACGCATCATCGCCGGCTCCGACACCCACGCCCCAATATGCGGTCGAATCATAGCTGGAACTTGCCGGACCGTTGACGATCCACGCGCCGGGGATGACCGCGTTGTGGACGGTCAGCGTATCGCCGTTTTGCGAGCCGGTCGGCGACTGGTCGCCGGGAGCGAACCCGACCGTAGCGGTGGAGCCGGAGGGCAGCGCCGAGATGTAAGCGGCGATCGGCAGGAATCCGCCCGAATCGGTTATGCCGGGTTCCGAAGGATCCTCAGCAGCCGTTGAGATACCCACCTCGGTCGAGAGCGCTGTGATCGTAGCTGAACCGTTGCTGACGTTTCCCGTAATGCTGAAGGACGGAGTCGTCGACTGGGACCAGCGGCTGTCGTCGTAATTGAGCTGGGCGACCGCGAACACCTGAACCTTCGGCGTATTCACCGTACTGCTGTACGAAGTCGCCATCGATGACGTCGGCTGCGGACACACTGCCAATGTCCCGTTCGTATCGACGATCACCCGCGGCATCTTCGAGAACGTCGTCTGCGTGGCGTTGATGCCATTGACCTGATCGTTGAGCGTCGTCACGTAACAATTGGTGTTCGAGCAGAAGGAATTGAACGCCGCGACATTGACGTTGCCGTTGGACAGGAAGCCGATGGTGGTCGTCGCGCCGTCGCTTTGCCGGACAATGCTGCCCCAATTCCCCGCATACGCATTGCTCAGTTTGTACGAGGAGAAGCCCCACGTCGCGCCAAGACTGCTATAGGTGTCGAGAAAGCCGGTGTAGCCGCTAGAGGCCGTCGTAAAGGTCTGATCCGTCGATGTGGATGTGTTGCCCTGACCGTCGGCGGACACCACTGCAAAGTGATACGTAGTCGAAGGCGAAAGTCCGGAGAGCCCGATCGAGTGCGATGTCACCAGTGACGCAGTGGATGACGATGAGCCGTAACTCGTGGTCGTGCCCCACACGACTTTCGAACTCGAATTCTCGTCAGTCGTCCATGTGAGGGTCGCGGTCGTGTTGGCTGTCGAAGAGGCGATGAATGAGATCACGGGCGGCGTGTTGTCATCCGTCACCGTGATCGATGAGGATGTCGCGTAGTTGTTCGATGTGTCTCGCGCAACCGCAAAGATGATCTTGCTGCCGCTCGATGTCGCGGTGGAGTCCCACACAATTGAATACGGAGCGGATGTATCCTCGCTGCCCTGCTTCACGCCGTTTATATAGAAGGTGACGCCCGCGACTGCGACGTTGTCGGATGCGTTCGCCGAAGCAGTCACTGATGTGCCGGACACCGTCGCACCGTTTGACGGCGCGGTCATGGCAACGGTCGGCGGCGTTGTGTCAGGAGTGTTCGTCGTGGTTAGCGTCTGATCCGTGGAAGTCGAGGTGTCGCCTCCCGAATCCGCGGAGACGGCGGCGAAATGATACACGGTCGAGGAAGTGAGGCCGGAAAGGATGACCGAGTGTGAGGTAACGAGTGTGGAGCTAAGCGTTGAAGCCGAGCCGTAACTTACCGTCGTACCGTAGAACACCTGTGAACCCGAAGGACGATCCGTCGTCCAGGTGACCGTGGCGCTCGTCTGCCCGGTCGATGAGGCGATCGAGGAAATAATCGGATCTGCAAGTGTCGTGGTGGCGACGGCGCCCGATTGCGATGAAACATTGTCGGACGTGTCGACCGCTGCAACGGTGTATGAGTAGGAGGTGTTGGGTGTGAGACCAATGTCGTCGTATGTTGTGGCGGCGGGTGTTGCAATCTGCACGCTATTCCTGAGGACCTGATAGTTTTGTACTGCGACATTATCGGTACTGGCCGTCCACGAAAGATCTATTTCGCTTTTGGAGATCGGCGTTGCTGCAAGATTGCTTGGCGTGCTCGGAGGCGTCGTATCGGAACTTCCTCCTCCTCCGCCGCCACCACCACCACCGCCGCCGCCGAGAATGGTGACCGTTGTCGTGGTTGCTGTTGATGTTGCCGTCGTTTGCTGTGTAGGAGTTGCGAGCGAAAAAGCCGGAGGACTTCCCCCGACACACGAAGAGATCAGTGAGGAGATCCGCGCTCTCGTTTTTGGTCCGACAACTCCGTAGCCGGTGGTCGAAGCGGCCCCCGATGAAACAATGTTGTACGTTCGCTGGAACGATTTAACGGCAGTCTGCGTGAGCGTGCCGAAATATCCCGTTGCCGATACGTGCAAATCCCCTTGGTCGATCAGAAATTCCTGAAGCGGCGTCACCTGTTGGCCGGTAGAACCGAGTGAGAGTGTTTGAGTGATCGCAACGCAGGATGACGGTGCGAAAGAACCTTCAAGCTGCGCGATCTCCGCTTCGAGTACCGCGAGCTCCGCGTAGAGCGATTGAATGAGCGCTGCATTGGAAGAAGTTGCGGTAATTGCGGTTGTCGTCGGGGTTGGGACGGGAGGCATTACCGCCTGCGGAATGATGGCATTTTGCGGAACGAGGTTGGCGCCAAAAACAATCAGTGGTGGCAGAGAGACGCCGACGGGTACGGAATTTTGCGGCGCGCTCGTGCTCGCAGCGATCGGGGCGGTGTATTGCGTCGGTGCGGGAGACTGGAGGGATTGCAGGAGGAGCTGTGCCGCGGTGAGCTGACTGGTGCTCGTTGGGTTGGCGGAAACGAAGGTTGGCGAAACGGTGGTAACAGCAAAAAAGAGAATCGTCGGCAGGATCAATAGTCGCGATTTCACATGGGAATTATGACCTGCATAGACTCGGTAAATGCGATAGGAATGGGGATAACTGGTGAAGCCACGATGGAGGACCTGGTCGTTGCGCGGACATGAGGCCGGTAACAGGCCGGCGAGAGATGCTGCATTGTTCAAGCATCTCGATAGGGCGGAGCGACAGCGATCGCTGGCGGCGGAGCTCAGGTACGATAACGGGCAATGGTCTCGGCTGGCCGAGATGGCCCTACATCCAAGGTTTCTCGGCAGCCCGAGTAACGGACTTGAGCCACGCCTGGCAATCTTCGTTCTTCCACGGCACGGATCGGTCTACGAATTCGTTACCTGCCTTCTCTTCTCGACCACTTCTCTCGGCCGGCCAAACCGCTGTCGGCTCTGCGCGCGGATGAGTTCGCTCGTGCCGAGCGGTTCATACAGTTTTGGTTCGGCGAAGATGCGGTCGCGCCCTATGCCGCGTCGCAGCCACGCGGTGTACGGCTCCTGGTCGGCAAGCGCGCCGCCGTCCATGGGCCGGAACTCGGGCGCGAGCAGTTCCGCATCGCGGCTGCCGACACGGAAGACGACAAGTGAGCCTGCATTTCCGATTACGGCCGAACGTACGTTGTGCGGAAGCTGATCGGTGTATTGGTTCGCGAGCGTGAAGTGGGTTGCGAACTTGCGCGCCTCCGACAGGAGCGTTGCGAATGCGTCAGAGCTGAAGGTTTGGAATTCGTCTACGTGCACAAAGAACGGCAAGCGCTTGTCCGGCGCGAGCGTGCCGCGCTCCATGGCGACAAGTTGCAGGTGCGAGACGAGAAGCGACCCCAACAAGTTTGACGCCTGCTCCCCTATCGCTCCCTTGGCGAGGTTCGCAATCAGGATGCGCCGATTGTCCATCGTGAATTTGAGATCGAGGCGTGGAGCGACTTGGCCGAGGATCAAACGCAACTGCGGCGAGGCGTTGACTTGCCCAACCTTGTTCAGGATCGGGGCGAAGGCCTCCGAGCGAAATGCTTTCGTGTAGCTCGGAAACTCCTCCTGCCAGAAGCGCAGTGTTTCGGGATCCTCGACGCTGCGAAGCAATCGCTCCCGAAAATTGTCGTCGGTGTAAACGCGCGGCAGATCGATGAGGCTCGCGTGTTCGCGCGACACGAGCGCCGCAATGCCATGAAAGAGAAAGTGCTCCAACCGCGGTCCCCACGAATCCGACCAGAGGTGCTTGAACGCGGAGACGATGCCGGCGGCCGCAAGCGCTCGACGTCCGGGCGCGACTTTCGTCGCCGGGTTGAAGCCGACCGGCCGCTCGCTGTCGGTCACGTCGAGATAACACACGTCATTGATGCGAGAGCGCGGGATAGCGTCGAGAATATCGAGCGCCAGGTCGCCGTGCGGATCAATGACCGCGACGCCTTCCCCTGCCAGAATATCGCCCATGGCGAGATTGAAGAGGAAAGTCGATTTGCCGCTGCCGGATTTTCCCACGATATAGACGTGGCGCTCGCGCTCCTCGCGCGAGAATACGACGCCGGCACCACTGGCGGTCGTTGCAATGGGAATAATAATGTCGGGTTCCATAACGTCGCGTCAGCCTCCGGTGAAAACTCGCGTTGCCTCTGCAACCCGTGTTTGCCGTCGTGCGGTCAAGCTCACTTGTGGAGTGGAGCAATACCGCGGCTCACCGAGCGACCTATGATGGGGTGTTGTCGGTGACCTACCCGAGGCTGTCGCCACGCCGTGATACGGCCGTGGTCTGTGCAGTGTAGCGCCGATGGAAACCGGCGA
>Ga0181521_10001199_pt1 | contig 32248 bp, 34 predicted proteins | sample PEATcosm2014_Bin_32_FD_119764 | JGI IMG/M metagenome (GOLD analysis project Ga0181521, IMG submission 119764) | Peatland microbial communities from MTU Mesocosm Facility, Houghton, MI, USA - PEATcosm2014_Bin02_60_metaG | ecosystem: Environmental > Terrestrial > Soil > Wetlands > Peat | place...
ACGGGCGTTTACTGCCGACCCTCATGCCCGTCGCGGCAACCCCTTCGCAAGAACGTGCGGTTCTATGTGTCGTCGAGGGACGCAGCAAGAGACGGATTGCGCCCCTGCCTGAGATGTCGTCCGATGACCCCAGCTGGAGCGCACCCCGCCGCCGTTCGAATTCGGGAAAGCTGCCGCTACATCGAAGCGCGAAGCGATGAGACCTTGGGACTCGAGGAGCTCGCGGCGCAAGCGCGCATGAGTCCTTCTCATTTCCACAGGACGTTCAAAGCAGTCGTCGGATTGAGTCCGAAACAATACCTCGATGCGGCACGTCTTCAGAAATTGAAGTTGCGCCTAAAGGACTCGGGCGATGTGATCGAAGCGGTTTATGGGGCTGGTTACGGCTCCTCAAGCCGCATATACGAACGAGCCGACACGCGCCTAGGCATGACGCCGAATCAGTATCGCAAGGGGGGGCGGAATGTGGCGATCACATACGTCACCATCGAGACTCCGCTCGGTTTGATGATGATCGGCGCCACCGACCGAGGGCTCTGTTTCCTTCAATTCGGAGATACTCCCAAAGGATTATTGACGATGCTAGAACAGGAGTACCCGTCGGCTAAGATCGAGGCAATGGTCGCGCCATACCACCCTTACCTCCAGAAATGGATAAGCGCTTTAAATGGTTACCTGGCCGGCACGCACCCCCATTTGGATCTCCCTGTGGACATTCGCGCTACGACCTTTCAGATTCGAGTGTGGAATTACCTCCAATCCATTCCGTACGGTGAAGTTCAATCGTATGGTGAAGTAGCCGCCGGAATCGGCAGCCCGAACGCGACGAGAGCCGCCGCCCGGGCCTGTGCGGCGAACACAATAGCGCTCGTGATCCCCTGTCATCGTGTCATTCGCGGTACGGGAGAATTGGGCGGCTATCGCTGGGGACTTGCCCGCAAGCGGACGTTAATCGATCGGGAGCGAGAGGGCAAAGCCAAAATGCTTTCCGCATAACCCAATGTCTGCGAGTGCTTCCATTGCATCGTGCGAACCTCGAGAAAGCTGACTCGTAGCGAGCTCACGAACTTCTCTTCCGCTCATTGAAGCGGAGCGACTAAGTTGTATACATGTCGTTCGAAATGATCGTAGAGGTTTAGGACCGCGGCGTCCGCGAATGGCTGGACCTGCGACATAAATACCCCTGTCACGTTCCTGCTCCGATCGATCCAGTAATACGTGTTGTAAAGCCCAGCCCAGCTGAGACTACCGGCGCCGCGGCCGGCTGGGGCAGGCTGCAGGTTGATCATGAATCCCAATCCCCACCCGAGCTGCACGCCGGGCAGTAGGTCGACGTCGTTCGTGAGTTCTGGCATCGCTGTCTTCAGGACCCTGACCGGCAGATTTCCGATCTGATTTTGAGCCATGAGAGCCACTGTCTGCGGCCGCAGAATTTGCGCGCCGCCGAGCGTACCCGAGTGGAGCAACATCTGAAGCAAAACCAGAAAATCCGGCGCCGTCGAGTGCAGGCCGCCGCCACCGCCACGGAACTCAGGTGTAAACACCGTTTCCAGCGGGCGCGGTTCCAGGGAGCCGTCGCCTTTCCTTTTATGTACGCTTGCCTGCCGCGACGCCCGTTCCGGCGAAATCGCGTAGCTGGTGTCGTTCATACCCAGCGGGTCGAAAATGTGTTTGCGAAAATAATCTTCAAGCGGTTGATCGCTGACCGCCTCGACGATCCGCCCGACCCAGTCGGTATTAATTCCATAATTCCAGCGGTCCCCGGGATCGAAGGATAGCGGCAGGCGAAGCCCCGCCAATCGGCCAGTCATGTATGACGGGGTCCCCGTCTTCTTTATATATCGAATGGTATTCACATCCCACATTTCGTAGCTGAAACCTGCTGTGTGAGTGAGAAGGTGACGCAGGGTGATCGCCCGATGGGTTGGACGCAGACGAGGCGCGCCCGATTCGTCGAACCCTTCCAGCACTTGGGGTGACGTCAATGCCGGATCAATATCCGGTACCGGCTGATCGAGCTCCAGCTTGCCCTGCTCCACGAGCTGCATCGCGGCCACCGATGTAACGGCTTTGGTCATCGACGCGATGCGGAACACGGTGTCGAGCGTCATTGGCTCTCGGGACTCAGCACTGCGGACACCGTACGCGCCCTCGTACAATAACCCTGCCCCTGTCGCCGCCATCACGACGACTCCGGGCACTGGGCTTTTTTCAACCGTTAGTCGGAATCCATCATGCATTTGAATTTGCGCGGTCGCGTACTCACTTCGTGGAAGGAAGGGGCCGAGAGTGAATGAATGCATCCACCGTAGTGTTGAACAAGACGTTCTGATCGACAAAAGTCATATGTTTACTTTTTGGCAAAACTACCATTTGGGACCCCGAGATATGGGAGTGCATTTCGTTGGCCATTGACGAGGAAATTTCGTCATGTTCGCCGGCGATGATTAAAGTTGGCACATGGAGTGTACGCAGCCTCTCAGCGTATTCTATGGACGTCATGTTCCCGTCGATCAGGAATTCACCGCCAGAGCCCGACATCTCACGGAAAACATCCCAAGCAAGACCCAGGTTTCCTAAGGGATTGTAATTTGGATTGGGGTGGCTCTCGTACATATAAGGATAGTAGCCCCAGCCCCACGCCAATTCGGCATATTCCGCTGTGTAACGACCGTGTTCCCAAGGATCGCCTTTATTGAAGAGGCCCTGTTTTTCAAGATCCTCGATTCTAAGCAAGTGTTCGGGATCAATCTTCGACTTCAATTGCGCCCAAATCTCGTTCAACTCCTTAGTGCTATCGAAAGTGTTCGCCAGAATGAGATGCGAAAGATTATTCTGATACTTGAGCGCGTAGGCCTGCGCAATGACGCCGCCGAATGAGTGTCCCAGCAAGTTGATGGAACGAAGTCCCAGCGCTCTGCGGAGTACCTCCACGTCTTCCACCATATTCTCAACCGTGTATCCCGCTGCGTCTTCAAGCTTGCCGGATCTCCCAGAGCCGCGCTCGTCCACGAAAATGAGCCGATTGGTTCGTGCGAGCGGCAACAAGTAGGGAAGAAAATAGTTATGAGAAGCTCCGGGGCCTCCATGAAGCACGATCAGCGGTTGACTCTCTCCTAGTTCCGTGTAGTAGAGGAACAGTCCATTGAAGTCGACAAACCCCTCCTTGATGCGATAGACACGGTGCGCCGCCGGAATCTTCGGGTCCGGCAACGTGTCCAGCGAATTCGAAGCTCGGAGAGGCTTGATTGGGAGAATTAACGAAAACAGTATGAGCCAGCGGAGCTTTAATAGTGTCTTCATGCCTAGCATTGTTATGCCAATGTGTTTCGCGCTCTATCCGTTTCTTGCGACCCAATTTACTCGTGCTCGCTCAAAGGACATTCGCACACGAACAAGTCGCGCCGGCTAAGCCGGATTCTCGCTCACTTGCCTTTTTCAAGATTGAATTTGCGCCGTCAATGAGTTTGCAAGCAAGAATCGGATGGAACTCGGGAGCGCAGGTTCCTAAATTGGCACCATGGAAGATGCGAAATTTCATTCTGCACTTGCGAAAGCTTTTGAAAGTGCCTTGTCCTATTTGAGCGGTCTAGATCGGGCACCGGTAGCGGTATCTGTCGATCTCGCTACTTTGCGCAGCCGTCTTGGCAAGGTGCTTGAAGACAGCAGTCGTCCGGCGGAAGAAGTCATCAACGAATTGGTCAAGGATGTCGATGGGTCAATCCTTGGGTCAACGAGCGGGCGTTTTTTTGGATGGGTTATCGGCGGATCCTTGCCCAGTGCTCTCGCCGCCGACTGGCTCACCGCTACCTGGGACCAAAATGCCGCCCTCTATTCTTGCGGAGCGGCCGCCGCCGTTGCCGAGGAAGTCGCAGCGGGCTGGCTCAAAGAGATCCTTGGCCTTCCAGCTCGAGCCAGCTACGCGTTTGTCACGGGAACCCAGATGTCCCACTTCACGTGTCTGGCAGCGGCGCGGCACGCGCTTCTGAATCGTTGTGGATGGGATGTCGAGAAGAAAGGACTTTACGGAGCGCCACCTATCCGCGTCTTGGTTAGTGAGCAACGCCACGGTTCGATCGATCGCGCGATTCGGTTTCTCGGCCTGGGTCAGTCCCAGATCGTCGCTCTACCAACGGACGCCATGGGTCGTATTATATCGAGTGCCCTAGAAGAGGCGCTGCGCAGTGAACCCTTTTCTCCGACGATCGTTGCACTTCAAGCGGGCGACATCTGCACGGGAGCATTCGATGAGTTCGAGAAACTTATCCCGCTCGCAAAGCAACACGGCGCCTGGGTTCACATCGACGGGGCATTCGGCTTATGGGCGGGTGCCAGCGCGAAATATCGAGAACTTGTGCGGGGTGTCAATCAGGCGGACTCCTGGACCACGGACGGCCACAAATGGCTGAATGTTCCGTTCGACTGTGGCTACGCATTCGTCGTCGATGCAGTAGCGCATTTGGAATCCATGTTGCATCGAGCGGTTTATCTGACTCATGACGGACAGGCGCGCGATCAGATCGACTGGAACCCGGAATGGTCGCGGCGCGCGCGTGGGTTCCCCACCTATGCGGCACTACGGGAACTTGGCCGTCACGGAGTTGCAGAACTGATCGAACGCTGCTGCGAGCATAGCGAGATGCTGGTGACACGGCTGGCACAATTACCGGACGTTGAGGTCTTGAGTGTTCCCGTTCTAAACCAAGCGTTGGTGCGCTTTCTCGACTCCCGACCGAACGCTTTAAATGCGGATCACGATCGCAGGACGGACGATGTGATAGCGGCAGTCGTTGCCTCGGGAGAGGCGTTTTTTACTGGAACAACCTGGCACGGCCGACGAGCGATGCGACTGAGTCTTTGTAACTGGAGAACATCTGAGGCCGACATCGAGCGTACGGTGAATGCCTTTGCGAATGTACTGGGAGATCCGCGGGTACATCTAGCCGATGGCGCGCCGACGGTGAAATATTCAAAAATCGACAGTTAGATAACCGAGCAGGCTGCGCGGTGGAAATTGGGAGAACCCGGGGCTATAGGCAATAAACCAAAAGTAATAATTAGTGGCGTTTTGCATCTGCACGCGGAGAGTTGCGGGAGCGCCTAGCATCGTGAATTTATACCGGCCGCCAATGATCAGCAACGTTTGAGCGGGCAACTGGACTGCGTTATTGACGCTAGCGGGAGAAGTGCCAAAGTGTACTACGGCGAGATCTCCTGAAAATGCGGGCCATCGTGCACTCGTGTAGTCGGCATTGATCACCGACTGGAAGTGTGGCTGTCCGAATGCGGTGGAGCCCACTCCTTCGGCACTCAAGTCCGGTCCTATGATTCTCACTTCGCCAAGCAGTGCGCCGGCGGTGACGTGGAGATGCTTGATCAGTTCTCCAGAAACCGACATTTCGAGACCGGTGGCGCGCTGCATTCCGAGTTCTCGATCGACGGCACTCGTATCAAGATTGAAATAGGGCTTTTCAATTTGGAATATACCCGCTATGAGTTTCACTTGCGGAGTCAGCAGATAGCGAACGCCTGAATCAACTTGCCACGTTCTGGCCGCGGGGAGGATCGCTCCGCGATTTTGCGCGCTGCTCGGTGCCACACCGGAATCTTCGAGGCCCTGTGTATAGCCCGCGTAGGCGGTCGCACGATCGGAAAGCGCCACCGCAGCCGTTCCGTAAGCGCGCAACGGGTTATCCGTGAGCCGAAGCTCGGCGCTGCCGGGCGGGGTCACAGCTTTGTCATAGCTCTCCTGCTGGAGACCCACCGCAAATTCTCCGTGCCCCTGCCACACGCCACGATAGGCTAATCCCGTACTCCAAAGCTCAGTGCGATCGTTCGTGCGTGCAGAATAGCTAAAGGTCGGTTGGGGCACTTGCACGCCTTGGCTGATCAGGGCTGGGCCCACGTCAACGACATCGGAGCCGCCGTAGAGTGCCAAGGTGTCGCGGCCGCGCGCCAGAAGCACGATGTCGTGATGCCATGACCCTTGGGAGAAATGACCCGTGAGTCGAGCTTCGCCCGACGTCGATGAAACAATTTGATCTGGATAGCCAACGACAAGATGTTCGGCTAAGCCGTCGGGCTGCGTGTTGACGTACAGATCTGAGTAACTAATGGGATTGTCAGAGATGGACCGAAAAATGCCTACCGCTAACGACCAGTGTTGACCTAGTTGTGCAGTAACGATGCCGCCGTAGTTCTCCGAGAGGCTCCTTCCTTCAGCCCAATCTTGACCAAGATAGTCTCGGTCAATCTCGGGTGGCAGGTAATCGCCTGCCGTGAAGACGATGGGCAACGTTTTGGCGTGGGTGGTTTGTGTCCAGTCGAGAATTGCACGGAAGGTCAGCCAATCGTTAGGTTTCCACTGGGGAGTAGCACCGAAGTTCGCCACCGTCGACGTGTACCCCGGATTGGGAACATAGGGTGTCTGCGTGCTAATTTGATAGCTCACGCCGATCGGCAATTGAAGCTGACTCGAGATCAAAGGCACATTACCATCGATGCTGATGGAGCGAGCTTGGAAGGGCCCCGCGTCTACGACTACCGTTGCGGTGGGTGTGCCGTTGCCGGGATGTCTCAGGTCATAGTCAACAATGCCGGTCGGCGCCGGAAACGCATACCCGATCTCGCTGATACCGACTCGAATAGTCGAGCCTTCGACCACTCGATTGGACAAGGCGCCCTGCTGGTCAAAATATAGGCCGTCAATGCGCACATTCCCGGCGACCTGTGGACTGAAGCCCCGCACGCTGCCGGGTCCATAAATGCCGATGCTCTCCAGCCCAAGAGTTAATCCAAAGGCATCGTTGGCCGAAGCGACCGGGTTATCGGATGCATGTTGAGCTTGTGCAGCGATAAAGGGTGAAAGAGCGGTCAACAGCGTGAATGCGATCCATGACGTCTTTGCGACGCAACACAGCGCGACTGCACGTTTCTGTAGCATTATTGGAAGCAAGTGCGGCAAAAAGGCGATGGAAACTCACGAGATGGGAACGTCAATAAATCCATGGGAGTACTGTCTGGCCGACCGCACGTTCCAGTACTTGAGCGGTCTGAATCAGAATCTGAAACGTTCTGAAAGGGCCCTTTGCTGCGCTCCATCGGACTGAATCCATGACGCACCCGCTTCGCTTCGGTAGCGCCGAAGTACGCCCCGCGGAACGCCAGCTGCTCCTGGACGGCCGGCCGGTAGCCATCGGCGCCCGTGCCTTTGACGTGCTGAATCTGCTGATCACGCATCGGGAGCGGGTAGTCAGCAAAAACGAATTGCTCGAGGCCGTGTGGCCTGGCCTGGTGGTCGAGGAAAATAACCTGCAGGTGCAGATCAGCACCTTAAGAAAGATCCTTGGAACCGGTGCTATCAGCACGGTCTCCGGACAGGGCTACCAATTCACTGCGGTCTTGGACAGCGAGCGGGGCACACTCCCGGACACCCCTGGGCCAGGAACCGCGCCGACACCGCAGTTGCTTACGGAGCAGAGCGCTGCGCCAAGATCCCCACCGGACACTGCGGGGTCCAAGTCTAAGTCCGCAAGCGTGCGTCATGGAGCCCTGCTCGCCGTTGCGGTTGGGATCCTGCCCGTCATTGGAATTGGTCTTTGGAATTTCCTGAGGGGAGGGCCGGAAGCGCCGACAGTCGCTGCCACCAGTACCCTGACAGCCCCCGCCCATTCGGTTGCGGTGCTGCCCTTCGTGAACATGAGCGGCGATCCCACGCAGGACTATTTTTCGGACGGCCTGTCCGAGGAGTTGCTCAATTCGCTCTCGAGCATCCCCGACCTGCATGTGGCTGCGCGCACCTCGTCGTTCTCCTTTAAGGGCAAGGACGCCACGGTTGCGGATATCGGTCGCGAGCTCAACGTGGGAGCCGTGCTGGAGGGCAGCGTGCGCAAGGACGGGAAGCACGTCCGCATCACCGTGCAGCTCATCGATGCCGTGACGGGATTCGAGCTGTGGTCGCACGCCTATGATCGCGATCTCGAGAACATTCTGACGCTGCAGACCGAGATTGCCACTGCGGTCACAAAGGCTCTCCAGGCGACCTTGCTGCCCGACGCTGCCGCAGCCGTCGAGCTCGGCGGCACACAGAATCCGCAAGCCTTCGATGCCTATCTGCAGGCCGAGACGTTGCAGGGCCGCGGCGACAAGGAAGCGGTTCTAGCGCAAATTGCGGCGTACGACGCGGCGATTCGCCAGGACCCGAGTTTTGCCAAGGCCTATGTCGGTAAGGCTATTGCCCTCAATTTTTTCGCGGGGAACGTCGCCACCGGTTCCAGCGTTCACGAATACTTCGCGCAGGCCCGCGCGACGGCCGAGAAGGCGCTGGCCTTGACGCCTGAACTGGGTCGAGCGCACTCGGCACTGGGTCAAATATTGGAGTTTGGTTTTATTGATTTCACTCATTCCCTGCTCGAAAACGAGCGCGCCCTTGCTCTGTCGCCCGGCGACACCATCGTGCTTCAGGGTTCGGTGCTCCCCCTTGCCTTTGTGGGTCGCGCTGAATCGGCGGTAATCAACGCGCAGCGTGCGGTAGCTCTGGACCCCATCAATGCCTCTTCGCACGTTTCGTTGGGTTTCGCACTGTACTTCGCTCGCCAGTATCGAAAAGCAATCGAGGTCTACAATCGGGCATTAAGTCTCAATCCACAACTGGGCGGCCCCACCGCATTCCGGGGCCTTGCACACAAATGGTTGGGGGACCTCGACGCTGCACTGCAGTCTTGCAGTACGCCACCCATCAACACGTACAACCATGTGTGTTTGGCCATCGTTTATCACCAGCAAAATCACGCATCCGAGGCACAGGCAGAAGTGTCGAAGATCAGAGAAACCCTTGGCGACACTGGTGCATACCAGTATGTCGAGATCTATGCGCAGTGGGGCGACGTGTCGAGCGCACTGCAGTGGCTGGAAACGGCCTACCGCATGCGCGACGCCGGACTTGTGTCGCTCAAGGTGGATGAAATGCTCGACCCACTGCGTAAGGAGCCGCGCTTTCAGAAGATCGAGCGCGAGCTCAATTTTCCGAATTGACCGACGGCGGTGCGCTGCCACCGCCGTCGTGGCGCCGATCAGTGACTCCTGCGCCACGCGGCGACAATGACCGCGTAGGACGAGCGGCTAGCGATAATGCAGTGAGGCAATGCGTACGGGCGCGGTTTTCCCCATCTTTGCACTGTAGACAGCGAACAGCGCCGGCTCATTGACCGCGGTCACCGCGTCCGCGACGGCTCTTTTGACACAGGCATCCAGATGCAACTTGGCCGACAGACCGCTGCGATCATAGGGTGAGCACACGGTCTCGGCCGCCACGCGGATGCGGCCGTAGAGCACAGCCGCACCTTGCGGATGCGATACATCGAGATCGCCAAACTTCACGGTTACTGTAGGCGGCACGACGCTGTCGGCGGCCGCCGGCAGCACGGCGAGGTTTGCGGACAAAACGCTAAAGAACGCGGTAGCAATCAGGCTGTGAAAGCGGTTAGCAGTGGTCATTGTGTTCATGGTCGTCTCCGGAACAAATTGCAAAAATGCAGATCGAGTACGCCGACCTCGGTTTCGTTCGATCAGGTAGCGGGGCATGGCGGCGATCTCCACTGTTGGCTAGGCTGCGATGTTGAGCGGTTCATCACTCATCGCCTTGATCGAAGGGTTAAGTGTGCAACCGGTGACGGCGTTCAGTACTTAGGCGCCCTGAATCAGGCCTTAAACGTTCTGAAATATTTGGCAAGGGGGGCCTAGGCCCACCCGCGCAATTGGGGTTCCAGCGGCAAAATATGGGTCGCAAGCCACTTTGCGCGCGCTGCTCAAAGATAGCTTCGGTTAGAAACTCCGGGTCACTTTAATTGCACGACCTCGGAGCCGGGAAGGCCACGCTCTTGGTCCTCCACGTGCCAGCCGCATAGCGCGCATGCCAACGAATCTTGGATGACGTCCTTTGTGCCGCATCGCGGACAGATCCTCTGGTTCAGGCAATCGCACTCCCATATTTGAACAACAGGACTAAAACTCTTGTGAACTCCCCACCCTTGACACTCTTTGCAGTAAGAAGGAAATGCCCTCAGATACTCCCCGCGTTCCATCATCTACCTCCTTTAGCCGAGTCCTATCGCCGACAGTATTCGCCTCTACGCAGACATCGGCAAATGTTCAGCCGCAATGAAAGGCTTCTGCCCGCAGCAGCGTTTCGAGAAAAATTGCTAGACTCGTTGGCAAATCGCTCTAAGTACAGCGGTCGCGCGATGTTGGGAGAAGAAAATGGGGAAGGCGTCTATCGGCACGGCGATCGCCACGTGCACCATGATTTTGGCTACCGCCAATGTGCAAGCGGTCACATTCGCCGATCTCGTGGTGATGCACGGAAGGATCATCACCATGGATCCCAATGACCATGTGGTCGAGGCCATGGCGGTGAGCGGCGGGCGAATCGTTCAACTCGGCAGTAACGGCGCGATCCAACGACTCGTCGGGCCGGAGACTCGCGTTATTGACCTGGCGGGCCGGGCGGTAACTCCCGGCTTGATCGATGCCCACGCTCATGTCATCTCGACCGGGCTATCCGAGCTGTTCGAGATCAAGCTGAGCGATGCCCGGCGCATGCAAGACATCCTCGACCGGGTGGCCCAACGCGCGGCTACCGCCAAACCCGGCGAATGGATCGTGGGCAGCGGGTGGGACGAGGGCAAATTGGCCGAACACCGCTATCCGAACGCGGCCGAACTCGACCGCGCCTCGCCCAATAATCCGGTCTGGCTGAGTAACACCACGGGCCACTTTGGGGTTGCCAATTCCATAGCGTTGCAGCTGGCAGGGATCAACGCTGCGACGCCAGCGCCGGCAGCGGGTGTCATCGAGCACGGTGCGGACGGACAGCTAACCGGCATCTTGAAAGAAGCGGCCATGGGCGCGATGGATCGAGTGATCCCCCCCTACTCAGCCGAGCAGCGCCGGCGGGCCATCGAACACATGCTGCCGCTCGCGCATGCGGAAGGCATGACGGGTTTCAAGGATCCCAGCATTAGTCAGGAGGATTGGGAAGCCTACCGCAGCCTCGCGGCCGACGGACAGCTGAACGAGTATGTCTGCGTGCTGTTTTACACGCCGCCGACTCTCAATGAGGCCCAGGCTACTCTGAGACTCATCCGTTCGGCGCAACGCGACGTCGCGTTTTTAGGGCGCGCCACGCTCGGGGTCTGCGGCGCGAAGATCTTCATGGACGGTAGCGCGATCGCGCGCACAGCCTGGATGTACGAGGATTGGAACCGCACCGCCACCGAAATCGACACCGGCAACCACGGCGTCCCCGCGCTCGATCCCGAGCTTTATCGCCAGCAGGTCACACTATTCGTCGACGCCGGCGTCAGCGTCGGTACTCACGCGATCGGCGATCGGGCAATCGACTGGGTGGCGGACACGTATGCGGAGGCGTTGCAATCCAACCCTAAGCGGGGTCTGCGACTCAGCATCATCCATGCCAGCACGCCCACCGACCACGCAATCGCCGTCATGGCCGAGCTTCAGAAACGATTTGATTCCGGCATTCCGGAAACGCAAGCCGAGTTCCTGTGGTGGCTCGGCGACGGTTACCCAACCTCTCTAGGGCTTACTCGCAGTCCGCGCATGATCCCTTTGCACACGTATCTGGACAAGGCAATGATCTGGGCCGGCGGCTCTGACACCAATGTCGCTCCGTTTCCCGCCCGCTATGGCTTGTGGGCCTCGGTGGCGCGCGAGACTTTGAATGGGACATATGGCAAGACGCCCTACGGCACCGCCCAGTCCGTGGATATCCACGCCGCATTGCGCTCCTATACGATCTGGGCGGCGCGGCAATTATTTGTGGAGAAGCAGACCGGATCGCTGGAGCGAGGCAAATCCGCGGATATCGCGATTTGGGACCGCGATCCATATACGATCTCGACCAGTCAAGTGAAGGACATGGTCTGCGATTTGACATTATTCCAAGGCAAGGTGGTCTACGAGCGTCCGCCACGGCCCTGATTCGGGGTATTTACCGAGGCATTCAACTATTGCAAACGGACGGAACTGAGGAGCGTATTTCTTCCCATCAGTTGCGCCTCGATCAGCGTGACACAAAATGCTCGGCGCCTGGGGTATATTGCGGATTTCAATCGCGACCTAGAGACGCGCTTCGACGGCCTGTTGGCCCCATGGAATTGACCAGTACGCGACATCTCTACCCTTTGGCGGCGACCTATGCTCGGCGTTTCGTGGGCCTGCGTGATGCGCTGATCGGCGATTCAGCGGTCGGGATGCATCCGGTCACCGCCCACGGATTTAACCTCGGGTTGCTGTACTGTCCTCGCTCACGGAATTCGATGCGGTCCCCGTTTTCCGGCACGGCTCGCGCTCATAATTTCCATCAAACATGGCGTGATGGTGTGGTCCATGTCCCTTCCGTCCGATGCTTATGGTTCGAGTATCGGCCGCCGTCTTACGGCACGATCTGAACGGGAGTTTGGCCTGCGGTCAGATCCCACACATCTTGCAAATCCTCATCGGAGAGCGCAATGCAGCCGTTGGTCCAATCCCGCGTCTTGTAATAGTCGGGCGCTTTGGTGCGCTGATTCGGCTCTCCGTGGATAAAGATGTTCCCGCCCGCGGGCAGGTGCAGCGCGGAAGATCGCTTCAAGTCCGCAGCGCTTGGATAGGAGATGTGCAGCGCCTTGAAGTAATGGCTGTGCTCCCGGCGAAAATCGATGATGTAGCTGCCTTCGGGAGTGCGAAAATCCCATTCGCGCTCTTTGGCGCCGGTCGGACTGAGGCCAAGCGCTATGCGATAACTGCGCAGCGGATAATTATCACGCAGTAAGTAGAGCTTACGTTCGTGTTTGACAATAAGAATAGCGTCCGCGCGCAGAGTGGGTGGGATCGATTGAGCGAGGCTCTGCCCGCAAAAGCCGAGTAATAGTACAACACAGAGCCCTAGATACCGGGAACCGTGATCGGGTCGTGTGAGAAAGCCGCCCATCCCCGCGGGTCGCTGATAGGCTCGGTCCGAATCGTGAGTAGACATATGCTGGGAGATGGCAATTCGCTAATGAGCAAAGCTACCTCAGCCATATCGGCTATCACGATGAAATCCGTCACGCTACGAGAATGCGTGCGCCGAAGTGCGGCGCAGTACCGGTTACGCACGTCCCAATCGCACTTGACCGCTTCAATTGCAGCTTTGAGTCCGCACTTCTGAATCGCTCTCTAAAATCTCGGTTGGACGACAACTGCCGCTCCTTTGTGCTGGTCCCTATTCATCAATGGCTGTCCTGGTCTCTATATTCCTCAATAGCGTTACGCACTTTTGCGTATTTCATCGCCCGGGCGCAAGGCGCACGCTTGCGTTGCGACCTTTGGCAAAGGGGCAGAACATGAGCAATGTAGGACGCGCGCGGATCGATCAGTGGTACCTGCGCAAGGACAAAGGCGAGGCGTTCGTTGTTACAGCGTACGACGACAAGTCGCGGACGATCGAAATCCAGTCGTTCGATGGTGACATTGACGAGATCGACAGGGAGGCCTGGAGCACCTTACCGCTCGAGTTTGCAGAGCCGCCAGAAAACTGGACGGGTCCGGTCGATGACGTGGAGGTCGATGATCTCGGTTATACGGAAACCGACATGAGCGAGGCGGACTGGTCTGCGCCGCTGCAGCCGCTGGCGCCAGCGGGCGAAGCTTGGGAAGACACAACGGACGAGACAGAGCGCGATGCCGAAGGTGAAGGTGTGGCCGAGGAAGAGCTTGCGCTCGATAATCCGGTTGCCAGAGCTCGCCTGCCCTGAGGCACGGTTCTGCGGTGGATCATGAGAAATGCACAAGCGCCGTGCTACCCGAATTGCACAAACCGCGAAAGTCGATGTTGGTCCAGGCGATGCATGGAAAAGTGTTGGCCGAAGCTGCGCTCGTAGGTCGTTATGCCCGCCCGATTTAGTAGTTGCTGCCTCGAAAGGTGAGGGGTTCGTTTGAAGCATCTCGTGGTTGTTGCTCATCCCGCCGCCCATAGTTTTACGATGGCGCTGGCGAGCGCCTACACGGCTGAGTTAGAACGGCTCGGGCACAGCCAACGGACCTACGATTTGTACCGCATGGGATTCAATCCTGTGCTGACTGCGCAGGAACTATTGCCGATCTCGGTCGATCATCCAGCGAGCCCCGACGTGTTGAAGGCACAGGACGATATCCGTGCTGCGGATGCTCTTACCGTCATCTATCCACTCTGGTGGATGTCGATGCCGGCGATGATGAAAGGTTTTGTCGATCGAGTTTTTGCGCGAGGCTTCGCGTATGTAGCGCACGACGGCATCGTGCGCGGCCTGCTTTCAGGAAAGAAATCGGTTCTGATTACCGTCTCCGGAGCGCCGCTTCCGCAGCTGGTCAGAAGCGGCAGCTGGAATGCCGTACAAGTTCTGCAAGACACGCATGTGCTGCGCTCGACTGGCTTCGAACTGCTTGAGCATCTGCATTTTGATGAGATCGTCCCGAATACTTCGAATGTCGTGGCCGAGCAGTCTATGGCGCGTGTTCGAGACTGCGCACGGCGGCATTTTCATGTCGGCACCGCAATAGCAGCCAAATGATATGACCAAATGTTTCGCCGCGGATCAATCGTGAAAATCCGCCCTCGGCTCAACGGGATTTTTGACCTCAAGCCTGAGTTTTCTCTCGTACTCTTCGAGTTTGCGGCGCGCGGCTCGAAACAGGTCGCGTAGCGCGACATAGGGATCTTCGTGTGAATGGTCGAGTGGATGCGATCGGTCGATCACGATTTCCTCCTTGGGGACCGTGATTTCGATTCGAAACTCAAATAGCGTCCCTTGGCGACTGTGGTGATGTGGTGCCTCGATGACGACTTGACAGCGCAAGATATGCTGACTGAATTTTTCCAGCCGCGAGGTGAGCTTGCGAATGCGCTCTTCGAGAGCCGGCGAAGGCTCCATGTGACGGAAGGTGATTTGCAATGGTAAATTCATTGTTGAGTACCTAAATATATGCGTCTACATCGCGTGCACCAAATCGGCGACATATGAGACGATTCGTAAGTGCCTTACAGGCTCAATCCTGCGCCCTCGCCACGGTTACCGCCATAAGGACTTGCCCCTAAGAAGATTGCGCCAAGAGCGCTACGTACTTCTGCGGATCGAACTCTTGTACAGGTGAGGTAGGTTTGACCGACTCAGCCAACGGGGAGTTCTACATGATTCGAAGCAGCCTCATGCCTCCATGAGTACGCTCGCCGTACCTGTCGCACGCGACGGGCATTCCGAGAAAACCCGCACTGATTTGTTCGATTCGGTGCAATTGGGTTGTTATCGTCTTGCCAACCGCATCGTCATGGCACGGCTGACGCGAAGCCGGGCGAATGCCGGCGGCACCGCCACTCCCTTGATGGCTGAGTACTACGCGCAGCGGATGCGACAGACTAGGCTGCCTTGCGGCGTGCCCAACGATGTACTGCAAGCGCGACCGCAACCCCGATGACCGGCAGCAGCACCACGGCATCCGCCTTGCGAACTATAAAGGCTCCCGAGAGTAGCGCGCCAAACAAATAAGAGAAGACCACGGCGCTTTGGATTTTCACGTCCCTTAGAGCGGATGGATCTCCGTCGGCGATTGAACCGGCAATTGTGCCGACGAGCTTCGTGAGGGTAGTCGTGAACACGATGGTGGTAAGGCTTAATGTTTGACCGATAACGGCTTGAAGTCCCATCGCGACCGCGAGCAGAGCGATCTGAAGATCGTTTCCGCGACCGTGGATAACATGCGGAGTCCACAACGCATAAAGGGCAAAAAATAACAGCAAGCCGGTTTCGCTTCCCATCAATAAAGTGAGCGCCTGTTCCTGTGGCCGTCCTCGCCGCTGCAGAACACCCACTGCGCAGCCGACCACAAAACCACTGAGTGCGATGACTGAACCCATGGCGGATTGTGAATCGCCTTGAGCAACGTAGTAGGCCAGGAGCGCGAAATTACCCGTCATGGCCGATGCAAATACGCCACCCAAATTGGCAAAACTGATGACGTCAACCGTCCCGGCGGCGAAGGCCGTGAGCAGAAGAATCACTTCAATGTGAGTAAGTCTGATTTTATCCGACATGATTGATTCGCCGCCCAGTTGAGCTTAACGCAAGTTCTGGTGCCCTGTTGGACATGGCGGCCGCCGGTCAGATTGTGGATAGGTTGATTTGTCAGTCGGTTGTGGCCCCAAAAAGGCGCAGGGCGACGGACGCGGCGGTGCAAAGTCGCGCGCGGCCATACCGCGCGGGCTGGATTTCTGCCCTAAACGCTTGTCCTGCCCGGCAACAAGCGCAGTGCAAAAAAGCCCACGATCATCCCGCCGACGAAGACGACGGATTGAATGGAACCTCCGGTCAGCAGCAGCAGGCTCGGACCCGGGCAAATTCCGGACAGCCCCCAACCGATTCCAAAAATGGCGCAGCCGGCAATCAACGGGACACTGATGCTGAACCGGTCCGGAAGCTCGGTGGCCTCTCCCAGCAGATTCCTGTGACGTTTCCGCACGTACCAAAACCCCGGCATGGCGACGAGCATCGCAGCCCCCATCGTGAACGCGAGCGCGGGATTCCACTGCCCCGTGACATCGAGAAACGCGAGCACCCGTTGCGGATCGAACATGCGGGACACGAGCAACCCGGACCATGGATGTCATTGCGCATATGTGCAACTGCGCGGCAGTCATGCATGCGGGCCGTGTTGAACGGCTCCTGGATCGGAGCGAGTTGGTTTGATCAATCCCGCCGCACAAGGATTCAAGCAAATGAACGCCAAACGTCCAAAGGTCTGGTCCGTCAACGTGATATCCGGGACAGTGGAGCCGCTGTCGATTTTCTGCGATGGACGACCGTTGACGCAAACTGCTCCCGCGACCGTCGATAACGTGTCGCCCGTTGAGTATCTGCTGATCGCGGCGGGCAGCTGCTTCGCCTTGAGCTGCCGCGCCGTGCTCGCAGGCCGCCATTTACCACGCGTGCCCTTTGAAGTCGTGGCCACCGGCGAAAAGGCGCTCGATTCGCCGAGCCGACTGACGTCGATCGCGTTGGTCGTCATTTTTCGCAGCGCTATCGCTGCATCAGACGCCGTGCTGATCGCCGAGGAGGCCAAACTGCTGTGTACCGTGACCAATACGATTCTCGGATCGCCGACCGTAGCGGTCACCGGGCGTGCGATGCGATAGCGGTTGAATCGCTTGCAGACATCGCCGCCGGCGCACCCTCACACGGGTCTCGTGAACCACTACACAGCTCTGGGTGGAGCGAAATGCCAATGAAACTTTATGAGACGCATCCCGCGAATCCTTCAAGTAATTCCGGTAGGATGCGGCTCCTCTCTAAGGAGAAATTCGCGCATGGAGAACCTAACCGGCGCACTGGGTGGGTTGGCTCGAAAGCTCGACGCGCTAGGCCCTCGGCTTTCGCCGATCGACCTTGCACATGCGGTCGAAGCGGCGCAGTTGACGACATCTGACCTGGTTCCCTTCGTGCGCACCAGTCTGCAATGCTACAACCGAGCCACCATCGTCGTCCGTGAACACTACGAGATGCTGGTGCTCACGTGGAGTCGTGGCCAAGGGAGCGTTCCGCATGAACATAGTGGCTCGGTGTGCGTCGTTCGGGTCGTGCAGGGACAAGCGGCAGAGGGCTGCTTTAGCATCGCGGCGGACGGCTTTGTTGACTTGGAATACGAAGAAATCGTGCGGGCCGGGGAAGTAATATCTCTCCACGATGCCGGTGTGCACACCATCCGCAATGCATCCACCGACGGCGAAACCTTGGTGACATTGCATGTGTACGCGCCTCCACTGCGAGAAGGCCGCCGCTTTGTCCCCCGTCGCGAACCAGGACCGATTGCGCGCGGAACAACTGTCGACAATATTCCGACGATCGCCATCGTTGGCGGAGGCTTCAGCGGTTCGATGACCGCAGCACATATTTTGCGTACCGCGAGATCCCCCCTCCGCGTCGTGCTGATCGAAAGACGAGGGGCCGTTGGCGAAGGGGTCGCCTATGCCACGCGCGAATCTGCACACCTCCTGAATGTCCCCGCGGGCAACATGAGCGCATGGCCGGATAGACCTGAGGATTTTGTGAAATGGGCGCTGCGGCGGCGTGAGGCCGTCTTGCCAACCGATTTTTTGCCTCGCGAGTGGTATGGAGACTATATTCGTGACACTCTGCGCGGCGCCGCACAAGGCGCTGATGCGGAGCTTTCAATCGTATTCGATGAGGTCCGCCGCGTCGCGAAGAAGCCAGGAGTTGGATGGATGCTCCATCTGGCGCGCGGCTCATCGCTCAGCGCCAACGCCGTCGTACTTGCCATTGGTCACTGCCCCCCATCGGATCCCATCGGCACGAAGTGGATCGGGCCAAAGGCACGTTTCATCACCGACCCGTGGCGACCTTTCGCAATGAACGCCATTCGTGGCGATGAGCCCATAGTCGTGCTCGGAAGCGGACTGACCGCGGTGGATACCGTTCTGTCGCTGTCGGAGTATCCGCGTTCCGCGAAAATCACTCTGGTGTCGGTCAATGCTCTGATGCCCCAAAGCCACGCCGAATTCCCGAGCCTGCCGGCCGATTTAAATACCCTGGTTTCGAATCTGCTCCACGCGCCCGGCGGCGTAAGGGCATGGGAGCTCTTTCGAGAGCTTCGAAAACTTGCTCGCGAATTTGGTTCAAAAGGTTGGGATTGGCGAAGCATTATCGATGGGCTGCGCCCTCATACGGCAAGCTTGTGGCGAGGCATGTCTTGCGCCGAACGCCGTCGATTTTTGTCGCGCCTGCGCCCTTTCTGGGAGGTTCACCGTCACCGCACCGCTCCCGAAGTAAGTGCTCGCTTCCGTTCGATGCTGCAGAACGGGCAGGTCGAGGTGATCGCAGGCCGAGTCGAGTCGGTTTGCGAGGAGCATGACCTAGTGCGAGTGCGAGTCCGCGCGCGCAGAACCGGCAAAGTGGCCGAATTATCCGCCGGTTGGGTGGTCAATTGCACCGGCCCCTTGCCGTCGAACCGACCGGAGTCGAATCCCGCGATAGGGTCGCTAATGCTTCGAGGTCTACTTTCTCTCGACACGCTGGCCTTGGGGATAGAGACAACCGAGCGCGGCAATGCCATTGCGGCGGACGGAGCGGAAGTTCCCGATGTATTGGTCGTCGGAACCCTCCGTAAACCGGCGCTTTGGGAGAGTACCGCCGTTCCGGAATTGCGCGAGCAGGCCGCTGTGATAGCCGAGCAACTCCTCGACCAATTCACGACCGGGCAACGGACCTCAAGTCCTATGTGCGCGACAGAACCACTCGCGCAAGCTTAATCGGGGTTCAGCGTGTACCGCTGCATCGTGGATTGCTGCATGACGCCTCATCAGTTTATTGCACCGCATTAGACCATGCGGCACTTGAACGCCCCAATATGACGGATCGTTATAAGGCGATGCTCAGCCGTCATTTCCGTGCGCCCGAGAAAGCGGGCTAAATTGAGTACGGTCAATACGAACTCAAGGCGTACACGTATGTCTCCTCCGCAAGTTAGTGTCCCTGTCGCCCGTACCGATGGCGCGGCGCTCGGGCTGCTGGCCGAGGTCGCGCTCGCAGTCACGAAGCCGACTTCCTCCATCTTGGAGCATGCCCGTGCTCAAGCCGCGAAAGAGCGCTTCGCGTATGCCGGCAACGTGACGCCGGCTGAGGCGTTCGAGCTCGTAACCGCCGGCGCCGCGCGCATGATCGACGTGCGCACCCCCGAGGAACGCAAATTCGTCGGCTACGTTCCGGACAGTGTCGCCGTGCCTTGGGCGACGGGCACCTCCTTCACGCGCAATCCGCGCTTTTTACGCGAGCTCGAGGGGAAGGTCCGCAAAGACGACGTGCTGCTGTTCTTCTGCCGCAGCGGTCACCGTTCGATTCTCGCGGCCGATGCGGCCACACGGGCGCAATTCCAGCAGGCGTTCAATGTCCTCGAGGGTTTCGAGGGCGAACTCGACGAGCAACGCCGTCGAGGAACCAACGGCGGATGGCGTCTCCGCGGCTTGCCGTGGATTCAAGACTGATACAAGCATAAGATGGGTAGGCTAGCGTCGCGGTGCACTGCACCGGGGTCCGGCGTGCCTTATTTGATCTCGCGACGCTTACACGGAGTTCCGACATGGCTGACACACCGCAATCGCCCCTCGCGCTGGGCGACAGCGCCGCCAGACAGCTGGCAAATACCACCAAGACTGTCCCGCAGCTATCAACCATTACGCCGCGCTGGCTCGCGCATTTATTGCAGTGGGTACCGGTCGAGGCCGGCATTTATCGAGTCAATAAGGTCCGCAATCCCGAGGACGTGAAGATCGCGTGCGCTAAGCGCGATGAGGCGGAGCTTCCCCAGACATTCGTCGATTATGAGGACAAGCCACGCGAGTACTACCTGAATGCGGTGACCACCATACTCGACATTCACACTCGGGTCTCGGACCTGTATAGCAGCCCGCACGACCAAATCAAAGAGCAACTCCGCCTCACCATCGAGGCCATCAAGGAACATCAAGAAAGCGAACTCATCAACAACTCCGACTACGGCCTCATCGCCAACGTAACCGACCAGCAGCGCATCACACCGCTGAGCGGTGCTCCAACCCCGGATGATCTCGACGAGTTGATCAGTAGAGTCTGGAAGGAGCCGGCGTTTTTCCTGACGCATCCGCTCGCGATCGCTGCCTTCGGACGCGAGTGCACCCGTCGCGGTGTGCCGCCGCCGACGGTGAGTTTGTTCGGCTCGCAATTTGTGACGTGGCGCGGTCTGCCGCTGATTCCTTCCGACAAAGTACCGGTGAGCGACGGCAAGACGAAAGTGCTGCTGTTGCGGGTCGGTGACAAGCGGCAGGGCGTCGTGGGTCTATTCCAACCGGGCCTGCCGGGGGAACAGAGTCCCGGGCTGTCGGTGCGCTTCATGAGTATTAGTCGAAGTGCGATCGCCTCCTATCTTGTCTCTCTGTATTGCTCGCTCGCCGTGCTGACCGACGATGCAGTCGGTCTACTCGATGATGTCGAGGTCGGTAAGTACCATGACTACGCAGACACCTACCGGTGAGGTGATTGCCGGACTTACACCGGAGCCGGCAGCCAGGCAGTTACCGGATGTGGCGACGCTGACCCGCTGGGCGAGCGAGCTCTTTGTCGCCGTCCCCGCGGGGGCGCCAGCTGGCTTGCCTTCCGCTCCCGCGGCGGGAGCCGCGATCCCGCCGGCACCGGCCGCACCGCCGCCGGCCGGCGCCGCGGCCGGCGATCTCTCTGCGCTTGGCTCACGTAGCTATCAGCCATTCGGGACCCTCGTCGATTCTGCACTTGCGCGCCTGAGCGCCGCCGATTTGACGCATCCTGCTCTGCCCTCGGTTCCGGCGCCTGTTCAGCCCAGCGCGTACACACCCGCAATCTTCGATTCCAGAGCAGCCATCTCTCCCGCGTTTTATTTTGTTGAAGTGCCGGGCGTCCCGGCGCCGCCGCCTATTCACGGACATCCTCCCTTCGATGTGCATACCATTCGCCGCGACTTTCCGATTCTGGCGACGCGCGTACACGGACGGCCGTTGGTGTGGTTCGACAATGCCGCGACGACCCAAAAGCCCGCTGTGGTTATTGACCGTCTGTCGTACTTCTACCGAAACGAGAATTCCAACATTCATCGCGCCGCGCATGAGCTGGCCGCACGTGCAACCGATGCCTACGAGACGGCACGGCGCCAGGTGCAACAATTCCTCGGCGCCGCCTCAGCAGATGAAATCGTATTTGTGCGCGGCGCGACAGAGGCCATCAACCTCGTGGCACAAAGCTGGGGGCGCAAGCACATCGGCGCAGGGGACGAGATCATCATCTCGCATCTCGAACATCATGCCAACATCGTGCCATGGCAGATGCTGGCGCGCGAGCGCGGCGCCACGCTCAGGGTCATCCCGGTCGATTCGACCGGTCAAATTCGCCTCGATGAGCTGCAGCGCTTATTGACTGACCACACCAAGATCGTATCGATCGCGCATGTCTCAAACGCCCTCGGCACCGTTACGCCGGTGAAAGAAGTCATCGATATTGCCCATCGCGCGGGAGCACTCGTGCTGATTGACGGGGCGCAGTCGGTCTCGCATATGCCGATCGACGTCAAAGCGCTGGATGCTGATTTCTTCGTCTTTTCAGGGCACAAAGTGCTTGGGCCCACCGGGATCGGCGTGCTTTACGGCCGGTACCCCGTGCTCGAGGGCATGCCGCCGTGGCAAGGCGGCGGCAACATGATCGAGGACGTCACATTCGAGAAGACGCTCTACCAGCCGCCCCCGACTCGCTTCGAGGCGGGCACCGGCAATATTGCGGACGCCGTGGGGCTTGGCGCGGCGCTCGAGTATGTGAGCGCGATCGGCATGCCGAACATCGAACACTACGAAGCCCAACTGCTCGCCTATGCGACCGAGCGGCTCGTGACGGTGCCAGGACTTAGGATCCTGGGCACAGCCGCACATAAGGCGAGCGTGATGTCCTTCGTCATAGAGGGTCTCGAACCGACCGCGATCGGCTCCGCCTTGAACCAGGAAGGCATCGCCGTGCGCGCCGGGCATCACTGTGCGCAACCGATCCTGCGCCGCTTTGGTCACGAAATCACCGTTCGCGCATCGCTCGCGCTGTACAACACCTGCGAAGAAGTCGATGCATTGGTCACGGCCTTGCGTCGACTCGCGTCGTCGCCCGGAAAGGCACATAGATAAAATCGAAGATGACGTCCTTGATGCCGCATCGCGGACAGATCCTGCGAGCGGTGGTAGTCGGTGTCATCATAGCTCAAGCCAGTCCCCATGAGATCAAAGGCTGGCCGAGTCCGGGGGTTGTTCTCGCCAAGTGGTAGCGACTGATGCGAGTTTCTGGACGACGGACCATGTACGTGCTGACGCAGCCAGGAGCTTTTGCCATGCGCGTCCTGCGCGCCTTCCGCGCGAACCAGGCGTTGCTGCTCGCGGGTGCCGTTGCCTACTACACGCTGCTGTCCATCGTACCGCTGCTAATCCTCATATTGATCGCACTGTCCGAGATCATCGACCAGGGCGCGCTGCTCGCCACGCTGGAGCGGTATCTCGAGTGGCTGATCCCGGGACAATCTGCGGCCGTTGTCGCAGAGCTGGCCCGCTTCCTGGACCATCGCCGGGTGATCGGCTGGGTTCTGTTGGCGACGATGGTATTTTTTAGCTCTCTCGCTTTCACGGTCCTGGAAAATGCGATGTGCGTCATTTTCCTGCACCGGGTCACCACTCGGCGACGCCACTTCCTGGTATCGGCCATCATCCCTTACTGCTACATCTTGTTCCTGGGCTGCGGGCTGCTGCTGATGACGCTGGTGTCGGGGTCGATCCAGGCGATCGGCGTGGAAACCATCGATTTCCTCGGCCGCAGCTGGTCGCTCAGCGGGGTTTCAGGCGGACTGCTTTATCTCCTGGGAGTCAGCGGCGAGATCTTCGTGCTAACGTCGATCTACCTCGTCATGCCGGTCGGACCGCCGTCATGGCGGCACGCCTTGATCGGCGCCGTCACTGCGACGGTGCTGTGGGAAATTACTCGCCACGCCCTGGTCTGGTATTTCGGGACTTTGTCGCAGGTCAGTGTGGTCTATGGGTCACTGACGACCGCCATCGTGGTGCTCGCAAGCCTCGATATCGCAGCGACCTTGCTGTTACTCGGTGCTCAGGTCATTGCCGAATACGAGCGTATCGGCACGCAAGGTGAGCACGCGGCCCCGCGACCACTGCGCACATAGCGCGTGCCGCCCTGCGGTCGGGAGCGCAGCTCTTCCGGACCTGCAGGGCTATCTCAAATTCGCGTCGCAGCCGAGGTCGACGCGAGTCAATTTTCGAGTACTCTGATCAGCAAACCAGGAGGCATTTCATGATCAAAGTCAGTATCTTGTATCCGAACAAGCCCGGCTCTCACTTCGATATGAACTACTACGTCGCACGTCACATGCCGCTCGCGATGCGTTTGCTGAGCAAGGGATTGCGCAAAACCGAAGTCGACGCCGGCTTGCAAGGAGCGGCTCCCGGGGAACCACCGGCTTTCTTCGGCGGTTGCCAGTTCTACTTCGATACCATCGATGCGTTCCTCGCGGTATGGCCCTCCGCCGCGGCCGAACTGACTGCCGACGTTCCCAAATACACGGACGTAGCACCCCTCATCCAGTTCAACGAGGTCAAGCTGTCGATCCCTGCGTAGCTCCGATCGAGTCACCGAATCCGCCGGTACCCGTACCACCGCCGACCCGCCCCCGCGCCTAATGCGGGGACGAAATATTTTCTGTCCGACGAGGCGATTTACCGGCGGTTTCCGCATCCGTGTGAGGCCGCTTTCGGCCAGTAACAACTCAACACATTAGGAAGCTTTATGCGTATCAAGCTCATCACCATGACCGGTTTGGCGTTGCCGCTCGCGCGCAAGCGGCATTGCCTCGGCTCAGACCGCCGGCCATCGGTTCGGCTGCCTGAGCCCGATCTCCTCGCGTATATCCTTCGAATACGCTTCGTAAAGATTAGCGCCTTTGCACGTACCTTAAATCAGCCGGCTCTTAACGATGCGATAAAAAGGAACATAGCTGCAGCTAGAGCAGTGAATCCGACTACTCTTACCACAGCAAGATATTGCTTTGAATTGACGAAGCCGACTAGAGATTGACAGCGTGAAATAATCCCCCTCTGCACTGCTCTCTTGGCAACCGATTGGATTACCTTCGGAAACAACAGGTAAACAAAGGCCAATGCAAACAACAATACCAAAAGCAATATGTATGGCACCGTCATACGACAATTGACGGCATTGTGTTACTGGTAAACCCTGGCGAATCTACGCCCCGCTGCTTCGCCTCCTGGACCCGAATCGGCGCGCCTACGGCAAACCACGCGATGGCCGCATGGACGATGGCGTCGAGCGCGCTTCCGAAGCCAATGAGCCGGGGATGAACGGTGTGCACTTGGTTGCCTTGCATCTCCGAGACGCATGTTCATGTTGTACTTTGCAATACAAAGTACACGAACTTGACCCTTCAATGCAAATCCGGGGAAGCACGGCTGGCGCAGGAACGCTCGAGCGAACGCTGTCGATCAACTCTCAACCGGCAGGACACCGCGGGCCACGGCTTTGATCAGAGCCTGATGGTCGGCCTCGGTCTGGTCCGCGTACGCGCGCGCGAAGCGGCACAGGGACTTGTCCAGCTGGTCCGATGCGCCGACATATCCGGCGATCATGGAGGCTCCGCTCGTGCGGGCATGTCCCTTGCCAAGCAGACGGCCGACGATCCCGGCGTAATCGGTCAGTGCCGCCGCTTCGATCGCATCCAGCGGAATGGTGCCCTTCATGTTGCGGAATTGCCGGACGTAGTACTGCAGGCCGTCGACGGTGGTCCAGCCCAGCAGCGGATCGCTGACCGTCTGCAGGGCCTGCTGGTACTCCACGACCCGCTGTCCTTGATGGGCATGCCAGGCCGAATCGCCGTGGACGAACCGGGCCAGCACCGACCGCCGGGCCTGTTTTAGCTGCAGGAATACCACATCGTCCGCGCTGCTGCCCTCGAGCAGCGCGATAAAGGCGCGCAGACCGACGCTGCCGACCCCGACGACCTTGTGTGCGATGTCGACCAAGGTGTAGCCACCCAGCGCGCGGCCCCAATGTGGCGCCAGGGTGGTCAGGTATTCGTCCAGCGCGACGGCGATGCGTTCTGCCTCGGCCTCTGGAACTCTGGTTATCAGCGGCGGTTCGTCCACGATCTGCAGCTGCTCGCCGCGCCGTGTGGTGAAGCGTGGCAGCGCACGATCGCTGGTTCGGGATCGCGCACGCTTTGCGGCACGCACGATCATACCCCGCAAAGATTTCTCCCGAGTCGTCTCGTGCAACCGGTCAACGTCGAGCCGCTGGTAGGATCGCGATAGCAGCGGCTCATTGGCCAGGAACCGCACTTCTTGGCGGTAGGCGGCGACGCAGGATGCCACCGAGTCATCACATTGCGCTTCGCTGGAACCATTGTGTCGCCCAGCGACCCAGATGCTGGCTACCAGCCGCCTCAGATCCCACTCCCAGGCGCCGGGATGCGCCTCGTCGAAGTCGTTCAAATCAATGACCAGGTCCCGTTCCGGGGAGGCGTAGAAACCGAAGTTACCGAGGTGGGCATCACCGCAGATGACGGGGCAGATGCCGGTCGCGGGCAACTGCGCTATGTCCTGGGCCATCACTCCGGCGGTGCCGCGCAGGAACCCGTAGGGGGAGGCCACCATGCGGCCGACCCGGATCGGGATCAACCACTGCAGCCTGCCTTCATGTGAATGCATAATTTGCTTAACCGGATCCGGCCGGTTCGCTGGTGCCTTCCAGTCACCCAGCGAACTGCGGGGAACTTGCTGGCGCAGGCTGCGGCCGAGCTTGAATCGCTCAGCGCGTGGCATGGGACGGCGGCGCAAGGAACGATAACTGTCACTATCTGCGCTGGCCAAGACGACGTGCCCCACGGGCGGCGGAATCCTCCGCATGCCTTCTGCCCTACCTGGCATCTTCGCCGGGGGCCGGGCGGGCACGCTCGTCTGCGCCTTGCCTAACTTCGTTCGATTGACTTGGCGAGCCATATGCGAATCGGAATTGTCGCCGCCGGAGCAGGAACACTCTGAAGGATAGAAAATTTGACCACACGAGGCATCTGTATAAGTCCCATCGACCGGTAAGCGCCGCTTGCGAGAATATTAACAGGCTGTTTAAAAAAAGGTTTCCCCCTCGCCAAGCCCCCTTGGCGCCTATGCCGCCGAACCGCTGCGCGGCGCCCGAGTTACAGACACGTCTACATGACGTGCGCGCTTATGTCCTTGAATCGCCCATCCGTACCACTCCGTACAGACTTAGCAGGTAAGTTGGGCCTAGATTGCAACCTGGGTCGGCAGGAACGATCCGAGGGCTAGGTACCACTAGGAGCACGTCATGGGCATCAACAAAGATCAAGTGAAGGGCCGCGTCCGAAAGGTGAAAGGAACCATCAAGGAAGCTACCGGTAAGCTTGTCGGGAACAAAATGCTGCAGGCAAAGGGCAACATTCAGAAGAACCTCGGCAAGGTTCAGGCGAAGTTCGGTGACCTCAAGAAAAACGTGAACGATTCCTTGAAATAGCACGCATGCGGCGGCGGCATCACGGTTTCTCCTTGCGTGTGCTCATGTGCCTGAGGTAGGCGATCAGATCCGAGAGTTCGGCATCTGGAATCGCCGCCTCGGAGAATCCACGCATTGCTCTGCGCGGCCAAGTCCGCACACTCGCCGGATCCCGAATGAGCGAGGCGAGCGCGTTCGCTTCAAAGTACTCGGTCGGATTCATGGGAAGATTCAAGTCGGGCCCGATCGACGCTGCCCCATTTCCGTTCATCTTGTGGCACGCAAAACAATTCTTCTGGAACGACTTGAATCCGTTTTGCACATTCGGCGCTGCATCCGCGGCAGGGTAAACTTTCGGAAACACTCGGCGCGGGTTTGACAAAATGGCGAATGAGGCAATCTGGTAGGGCCATTCCTCCGCTCCTATGGCGGATGCCTGCGGATTTGTCCAGACGAGGTAGATCGGTCCCGCTGAAGTTGCTTTTCCGGACAGATGCGGCCAGGGGTTCTTGGGATCCTCTATCGCCAGAAACGCTTTCGATGCCTTGGGGTCAGTGCTGAAGAGACGTCTTTTCTCCAGAATGGCCGAGAAGCCGTCCGTGGAATTGCATTGAACCACCGCGAGTTCCGGGATGGCTATACCCTTGAACAGATTTGCGATGGGAATTGCCCGGAACTGCGTAAATCGCTGCTTGTATTCGCTATCAGCGATGGAGATAGTCTCAAGGTCGCGCCGGGACAGCAACTGGGACTGGGAAAAAATCAGTCGCTCATTGTCGGTAACGATTTCCAGTGTGGCTTCCGCCGCAAGCGTATTCAGAGAAACAAGAGCGAAAGTCGCCAAGATCCATTTCATTTTAACTCCATGTCGGTTATGGCTCTCCCGTGCTCGCTCGGAGTCGTAACGGCGCCATTTCGCTATACACCCTGTCGCGCGTCAGATAGCAGCCGCGCAGATGCCGCGCGAGCTGTGCCGAGACGAACCCGGTGCACCCTTCGATTGTAAATCCACCCCACGCGAACTTTCATCCCCCTTATATCTTCAACTCAACGGCGCCGACGATCCGGTGGCGACCTACGGCCTGTAGCGATGCACGCGATTCGCCTCAGCGCTGGGCAACGATTTCAACCTTCGGATGATAGAATGGAACGCTATGCGGAGCCGCGTTAAGCCATTGCTACAGCATATCGCTCTCTTGCTGTGCATCGTCGTCGCGAATTCAGCGACTTTCGCAAATTCTCCGGGAGAGGTGCCAATCGGCGGAACTCTACGCGACGCGACTTTGCAAGGACTAAATGGTCCGTCCAAGAACCTGAGCGCATATCGCGGCCGGCCGCTCCTTATTAATGTATGGGCGAGTTGGTGCGGTCCCTGCAAAGAGGAAATGGGCTCGTTGGAGCGGCTCGCGTGGCGAAGCGAAAAGCAATATTTCGCGATCATCGGCATCTCAACGGATGACTATGCCGATCGGGCAAAAGGACTGTTAAGCAATACGAATGCAACGATCAGCCATTTCATCGACCACGACCTGCAGATGGAAAACATGTTAGGTGCATCGCAACTGCCGCTGACCGTGCTCGTCGATGCTGACGGCCGGGTACTTAAGCGAATCTACGGCGCGAGACAGTGGGATAGCGCCGAAGCGCTACGGCTGATCGATGAGACCTTTCACCAGAGAGTCCGATCACCGTGAAGAAGCCTATACCGCCTCCAGGGTCTGCGCGATCGAGCGCTTCGTCGAAAATGTGACGGGCCACACTCAAGCTTTTTATCGACCAACCGATAACGAGCACAAGGATTAGCGGCATCAGGTCATAATCGCAATGAAGTTCCACCAGGGCGGGGCGTGTCCGTTATGAGTGCAGTCACCACGGCTGCGACGACCACGGAAAAAGAGCGCAATCGCCTTCTCGCGCTGAAGTCATATGACATCCTCGATACACCTGCCGAGGAGGTGTTCGACGAGTTCGCGCGTCTTGCGGCATCTATCGTGCGGGTCCCAATTGCACTTGTGAGCCTCGTGGACGGCAATCGCCAATGGTTCAAAGCCAAGGTCGGATTGGAAACAACCGAAACGCCGCGCGATGTAGCCTTTTGTGCTCACGCCATCGGCAGCGTGGATGTCTTCGTGATTCCGGACGCGCTCCGGGATGAGCGCTTCGTCGACAACCCGCTCGTTACCGACGGACCGAAGATTCGTTTTTATGCAGGAGCACCGTTAATCACTCCCGACGGGCAGGCGTTGGGTACGCTCTGCGTCATCGATTTTGTTCCTCGTGAGCTGACCGTGGAGCAGAATGAGGCATTGCAGATCCTAAGCCGACATGTCATGGCACAGCTTGAACTCCGTCGGCGACTCGCCATGTTTACGCGCGGAGATGCATCGCGTCAACGGGCGCTCACTGCCCTTCGCCACGCGATCAGCGCCGCCGAGTTCATATTGCATTATCAGCCGAAGGTGGACATGCGCAGCGGACGTATCGTGGGGCTCGAGGCCCTCATACGCTGGAACCGGCCGGGTCATGGACTCATCAGCCCCTTTGATTTTGTTCCCCTGCTGGAGGAGTCCAGTTTGATCGTTGAGGTCGGTGCATGGGTACTGCGTCAGTCAGCGGCGGATTATCGCGACTGGCTGCAGATGGGGCTCAGTGCACCTCGAATTGCCGTCAATGTCTCGCCATTGCAATTAAGACATTCCGACTTCGTTTCTGTGCTTGAGCGCGTCATAATCTCTGGCGAGCAACCCCGCGCAGCGCTCGATATCGAGATCACTGAAGGGGTATTGATGGAGAAGACCGAAGACGTCATTGAGAAATTAAATGCAATCCGGCGCATGGGCGTGAAGGTGGCCATCGATGATTTTGGAACGGGCTATTCATCGTTGCGGTATCTCGCTCGCCTGCCCATCGATACCCTAAAAATCGATCGCTCGTTCGTCGAAGCTATGACGGACAACGCCGACGATATGGCGATTGTATCGAGCATTATCACGCTTGCGCATGGCCTCGATCTCAATGTCGTTGCCGAGGGGGTCGAAACCGAAGAACAGCGCAAGCTTCTGCGTCTCCTGCGATGCGACCAAATGCAGGGCTATCTCTTTAGCAAACCAGTTGCAAAGGCTGAGTTGGAGAGGCTATTGAGAGGCGAGGCGGCCATCAACCCTTGTGCTGCCAATTCTACAGATTCGGAATTTGCGGAGCGACGACTTGCCGGACGCAGTGTCGGCGATCCGAAGATGCCCTAGTAGGGCATAGGTTCCAGTCGCACCGCCACGCCTGATTCGTGTCAGCCGTTGCGGCTACCGTTGAACCTGCAGAAATACTCGAAGTGCGACACCGCCAAGAATCTTGGCGCGACCGTGTTCGCCGCGAACTGCGCCGCCTGCCATCAAGCCAATGGTACGGGCAGGCCACCGCTCATCCCAGGCCTCGCTGGGAACGATTCCGTGACGGCCAAAGCGCCGTCGAATGTGATCGGCGCGGTGCTGATCGGATTGGCGTCCTTGAACCACGGGCCGACCATGCGCATGACGTAGTGACGGCGCGCGCCATCGCGATTGTGCCACCGACCGCAAGATAGCGATTCGGCGCGAACGGATGATGGCGGACACACGTGTACGACACCGTACAGACAAGGCCTAGACGTTGCCTTTACCCTCTAGGTCTGAAACATATCTAGAAACCGGAGCAATTTACTATGAAAGCGACAGAGAAAAGGTGGTTCGTGCTCGCGTGCGGTACGGCCGCAGCAGTTGTAATAGCGGGCGCAACATCATTAGTGATTTCTCAACCTGCCGCTGCAACAGCGCAATTTGCTAAGGATACCGGGAAATCTTGTGGCGATTGCCACACAAACCCTAAGGGCGGCGGCGCGCTCACAACGTTCGGAGAACAATTTAAAGCTAACGGGAACAAGTTGCCTAAGTAAGTGCTTTGTAAATCAACCCGTCGTATGGGCCGACTTTGTACCGCGGGTTCATCAACCGAATACCTAACTGTTGATTGCGCAAGCGCGGCAACGCGCGCACGAATCTGCATCTGCTGACATCAATGCGGGCGAGAACTGAACGCCCGGAGGCAGGTTGGCACATTGGCGGTCGTACCGCAGATCCCGAGAACCGTTAAAGTGCAATTATTGCTGCGGGCCGAATTGCCGACGCCAAAGGCTCAGCGAGCACCCGAAATGAACCACTCTCCAGAGGCCGACTTCTTCTTGCGATGCAAAAGATAGGTGAAACCATGCACAAGGCAACATCGCATGATGAAGGGCCAAGGACTCATGGCGTGTAATGTGACATAATCCATTATTTAACACATTGATTTATATAATTAAAGCAAATTAGACGTCCGTCACAAACACTTCATTGAGAAGCCATGATTTGCCTCCATACTACGCTTGCGTTCCATTGAATCGCTTTGATTTAATGCGGTGCAAATGCAGGAGGTTTTGACATGATTGGATTTTTTGCACGCCAAGGTCACAACGTATTGTTGGTCGGAATGGCGTTCCTCACGATCGCGTTGATTGTTGACACCATCTAACGGGTATCGTCACCAATGACCGAAACACCGCTTAAACATTGTCTTTTAGCCTCAGATTTCGACCAAACTTTAAGTTTTAAAGACTCGGGACTTGTGTTGAGCGAGTTGCTGGGTATATCCGGATTTGAGGACCGTGTTGCCGGCCTTGCCAGCACTAATCTCGTGCAACAGGGCGGCGAGCTGGCCTATTTGATTCGGCACGATCCGGAATTCCGCGGCGTTCGTCGTGAACATCTGGTGGAGGCCGGACGTCGCGTTCGCCTCAAGAGCGCGATTCCGGCGCTGGTCGACTTCTTGAACCGCGGCACCGAAGGCTATCGCTTTTCCTTCTTCGTGATATCCGCGGCGCCGCGCGAAATCGTGGCTTCAGCCCTGGCAGGCGTGGTGCCTCCCGAAAATATCTATGGAACCGACCTGGAATTCGACGCCGGCTCCGGTGAAGTTCGTGCCATCAAGCGCGTACCCGCGGGCTACGGCAAGGTCGCGGTAATCGAGGAGCTTGAGCACCGCTTGGGTATCACACCGGACCGCATGATTTACGTTGGCGACGGCAGCTC
>Ga0181521_10001201_pt1 | contig 32219 bp, 30 predicted proteins | sample PEATcosm2014_Bin_32_FD_119764 | JGI IMG/M metagenome (GOLD analysis project Ga0181521, IMG submission 119764) | Peatland microbial communities from MTU Mesocosm Facility, Houghton, MI, USA - PEATcosm2014_Bin02_60_metaG | ecosystem: Environmental > Terrestrial > Soil > Wetlands > Peat | place...
GCCGATCTCCTGCACCACCTGGCCCGGCTTGATGCCGAGCCGTTCGGCCTGGCCGCGTTGATCCTGGGCCTGGCCCGCGGTCGCGCTCACTGACGTCCTCCTGCACCCTCCCCGCGCCATCGCTCCCTCCGGGCCCGGCCCGTGCCCCACGGGTCCTTACCGTGGGTCTGGTACCTGGCGGCGATGACCGCGTCCGCACTTCTTGTTGGGACAGTTCACACTGGCCCGGCGCGACGCGCAAGTGGCAATCGCCGCTACCGTGCAAAACTGCAGGCACAATTTCGTTTCCGCCGGACCGGGAACCCCCGCCGGGACGGCCCATAAACCCGGCGCAGGTTACGGCGAGTCGACCGTTACCGGCCCAGCGAGTCCGGGCCTCCAGGCCAGCCGAGCGGCCGGTGTTACCGCAGGTACCGCAGCGGGTAGCGGGGGGTCCGGGGGGATCGTCCCCCCGCACAGTGTCTGCGCACGGTTACCTTGTAGTAGAGATGCATTTCCCGGCCAAACGCAGGACGATTGGTCCGGGCATCATCGAAAAACCGCGGCGTACAGCCGCCCTGAAACTAGCGGAAGGCGAGGCTACCCCGTGGCTTCCGGACGCCAGCGCTTCTCGATCATCAATGACGGGCTACCGACCCAGCTGCCCGACATCGATCCGGACGAGACCCGAGAGTGGGTCGACTCATTCGACACGGTCGTGGATACCCGCGGCCGCGCCCGGGCGCGTTACCTGATGCTCCGCCTGCTGGAGCGGGCGCGCGAGCAGCAGGTCGGCGTGCCGGGGCTGCGCAGCACCGACTACATCAACTCGATCCCGCCCGAGCAGGAACCGTGGTTCCCGGGTGACGAGTACATCGAGCGGCGCATCCGCGCCTACATCCGCTGGAACGCGGCCGTCATGGTCTCCCGCGCGAACCGGCCCGGCCTGGGGGTGGGCGGGCACATCGCCACCTACGCGTCGGCCGCGAGCCTGTACGAGGTGGGCTTCAACCACTTCTTCCGCGGCAAGGAGAACGGCGAGTCCGGCGACCAGGTCTTCTTCCAGGGCCACGCCGCGCCGGGCATCTACGCCCGCGCGTTCCTCGAGGGCCGGCTGGACGAAAACCGGCTGGACGGCTTCCGGCAGGAACTTTCCCACCCCGGCGGCGGCCTCCCGTCCTACCCGCACCCGCGGCTGATGCCGGGCTTCTGGGAGTTCCCCACCGTCTCGATGGGCCTCGGCCCGCTGAACGCGATCTACCAGGCGCGCTTCAACCGGTACCTGCTCGCCCGCGAACTGCACGACACCAGCCGCTCGCACGTGTGGGCATTCCTGGGCGACGGGGAGATGGACGAGCCCGAAGCTCTGGGCGCGATCGGCCTCGCCGCGCGGGAGGAACTCGACAACCTGACGTTCGTCATCAACTGCAACCTGCAGCGGCTGGACGGGCCGGTACGCGGCAACGGCAAGATCATCCAGGAGCTCGAGGCCTACTTCCGCGGCGCGGGCTGGAATGTGATCAAAGTCATCTGGGGCCGCGACTGGGACCCGCTGCTGGCCCAGGACACCGACGGCGTGCTCGTCAACAAGATGAACACCACGCCGGACGGGCAGTTCCAGACCTATTCGGTGGAGGGCGGCGGCTACATCCGGGAGAACTTCTTCGGCGGTGACCCGCGGCTGCGGGCGATGGTCCAGCACCTGTCCGACGACGACCTGCGGAACCTCTCCCGTGGCGGGCACGACTACCGCAAGGTCTACGCGGCGTTCACGTCCGCCCGCGATCACGTCGGCCAGCCGACCGTGATCCTGACGCACACGATCAAGGGCTGGACCCTCGGGCCCGACTTCGAGGCGCGCAACGCGACGCACCAGATGAAGAAGCTCACCCACGCCGAGCTGAAGGGTTTCCGCGACCGGCTCTACCTGCCGATCTCGGACGCCGCCCTGGAGGCGGACCTGCCGCCGTATTACCACCCGGGCCACGACTCCGACGAGATCCAGTACATGAAGGAGCGGCGCGCGGCCCTCAACGGCTACCTGCCCAAGCGCGCCGTCCGGGCCAAGCCGCTGCCCCCGGTCCCGGACAAGATCTACGCCGAGCTGAAGAAGGGCTCGGGCAAGCAGCCGGTCGCCACCACGATGGCGTTCGTCCGGCTGCTCAAGGAGCTGATGAAGGACAAGGAGATCGGCGCGCGGTTCGTGCCGATCATCCCCGATGAGGCACGCACGTTCGGGATGGACTCGCTGTTCCCGACGGCGAAGATCTATTCCCCGCACGGCCAGACGTACGAGGCCGTCGACCGCAACCTGCTGCTGTCCTACAAGGAGTCCGAGAAGGGCCAGATCCTGCACGAGGGGATCACCGAGGCCGGCGCGATGGGCTCGATGATCGCGGCCGGGACCGCGTACGCCACGCACAGCACGAACATGATCCCGGTCTACATCTTCTACTCGATGTTCGGCTGGCAGCGGACCGGCGACCAGATGTGGGCGCTCGGCGACCAGCTCGGCCGCGGCTTCCTGCTCGGCGCGACCGCCGGCCGGACCACGCTGACCGGCGAGGGCCTGCAGCATAACGACGGTCACTCGGTGCTGCTGGCCTCGGTCAGCGAGGCGTGCGTCTGCTACGACGCCGGGTGGGCGTTCGAGATGGCCTACATCATGCGGGACGCGCTGCGGCGGATGTACTCCTCGACCCCGGATCACCCCGAGGGCGAGAACATCTTCTACTACCTGACCGTTTACAACGAGCCGTACCCCCAGCCCGCCGAGCCCGCCGAGTTCCCGGGCGGGAAGGCCGCTCTGGAGCAGGGCATCCTGCGCGGGCTGTACGAATACGCACCCGCCGCCGGTCACGAGCCGTTCGGGACGGGTGCGGCCCAGATGGGTGAACAGCCGGATGAAAGCACCGGTCATTCCGAACGGACCGATCCTCGCGTCCATCCTGATGGCGGGGAGAACCCGGCGGACGGCGCGGGGCCGGCCAGCACCGCGCCGAACGCGCAGATCCTCGCGTCCGGCGTGGCCATCCGGGCGGCCCTGCAGGCGCAGAGGCTGCTCGCCGACGACTGGGGCGTGGCCGCATCGGTGTGGTCCGCGACTTCCTGGACGGAGCTGCGCCGCGACGCGATGGCGTGCGAGGAATGGAACATGCTGCACCCGGAGCAGCAACCGCGCGTCCCGTACGTCACCCAGGTTCTGGACGGCCGGCCGGGCCCGGTGGTCACGGTCAGCGACTGGATCCGGGCCGTCCCGGACCAGATCGCCCGCTGGGTACCGGCGCCGTACGCGTCGCTCGGCACCGACGGGTACGGCTTCTCCGACACCCGCGCGGCGGCCCGGCGGTTCTTCCACGTGGACGCCGAGTCAGTCACCGTCGCCGTGCTGGGCCAGCTGGCCAAGCACGGCGAGGTCAAGCCGGACGTGCTCACCCAGGCGATCGAGAAGTACCGCCTCGACCTCCCGGTCAGCGAGGCCGTGGGCGACCCGCAGGCCGTGAGCCAGCCCGCCGCCCCCGGCCGCCCCGAAGCCGAAACCCAGCCCGAGGTCCGCGCCTAGCCGCTCCGCCCGGTTGGTGCCCGGCCAACTGCGGCGACTTTTCCGCACCATTCGCGGAAAAGTCGCCGCAGATCAGCGCTCGCCTCTGAGGCCGCCGACTCCATAAGGATCGTTCTGCGTAGGTGCCCGCCGCGGTCCGCCGTGTGGTGGCGCCCGGCTGTCGGTCCACGTCGTTACCATGACCTTCATGAGCGAACTGCCCGCCAGTGACACCCACGACGTTATCCATCATGGGGACGCGGTGATAGCGGTGGTGGTGCCCATTGCGGAATACCAGCAACTGCGCCAGGCAGCGGAAGAGCAGCGGATCAACGAGGAGTTCGACGCTGCCCGGACCGAGTACCTCGCTCGCCGGGACGCGGGAACGATCCGCTACGTCTCCCATAAGGAAGCGGGCCGTCGCCTGGGCATGCCCTCCCGTTGAGCTACCAGGGCAACTGGGAGATCCGGGCTGTGGACCTGACAGCGGGTTTCCTCCGCGACGATCCCACTGGTGTCGCTGCGCCCTGGGAGAGTGTTGGCCGGCTGGCCGGCGAGCCGCGGCCACCGGAGTCATTCGCTTACGGGTCGCCGGACCTGCCGCGCCTGCGGGCCGGCCGGTACCGCGTCTTCTACCCGATCGACGAAAAACTGCGGGTAGTCCAGATCGATCACGTCGCCCGTCTCCCCTAGCCGGGCGACTTGATGCTGCGGAAAACCGGCCCCGGATGACGCGAACCGGCTCCGGACGGGACGGAAAACCGGTTGCGGCGGGCGGGCACCGGGGCTGACTGTAGCCGCATGGGATTCTTCGACGACGCGCCGACCCCGGTGCCGGAGCCGCTCTGGCGGCATCATCACCCATGGGATCCGCCGGAGGCGGAGTTCGCCGGCATCGTGCCCATCGACGCGACGCTCCTCGGCCGCAGTGACCGGGCCGCCGTGGCCATCACCGGGCTGGCCGCGTTCAGTAACGGATTCGAGATCCAGCTCACCGCGCGCTCCCGGCCGGACGGCGGTGACGAGCCCGGGCCCGGGCTGGGCAGGGCCCAGCACTCGTTCCGCTTCGGCCTGCAGCTGCCCGACGGCAGAAAGGTGCTCGACCGCCACGGCCGGCCGCCCCGCGGCCATGACACCGAGCCGGAGGGGCCCCTGCTGCAGGCGTTCGCGGGCGGCGGCACACCGCTCTCGTTCCTGTCCCGGTGGTGGGCCTGGCCGCTGCCGCCGAAGGGCGCGCTGGAGTTCGTGGCCGAATGGCCCGATCTGGGCCTGCCCGAGTGTCGGGTCAGCCTGGATGCCGGGATGATCCTGGACGCGGCGGACCGCGCCATCCGGCTCTGGCCGGAGCCCGGCGCCGGCTGACCGCCCGGCCCGCGACCGCTGGGCCCCATCGAGGGGCCCAGCGGTCGGCCATCACCCCGGCCGCCTCCAGCTGCACGTCGCCGCCGCGGGCGGCCAGCGCGACCAGGCCAGGGACCGATCGGTCCGCCACGGCCCGCTGGGCCACCTCGTGCAGCTTCCTTTTCCCCGCGGTGGTCAGGCCGGCGTTCATTTTGTTACTCCTCCCGGTCCGGAGTCCTGTCGGGACAACAGGGAAGACGCCGCACGGCGGCCTGACTCATCGGTGAACTGAGGTCAGCCCAGGAAGGACAGGCGGACCTGGCGGGTGGGGTTGTCGACGTTCAGGTCGACGAGGGCGATGGACTGCCAGGTGCCCAGGGCCAGGTTCCCGCCGATGACCGGGACCGTGGCGTAGGGCGGCACGAAGGCCGGCATCACATGCGACCGGCCGTGCCCGCGCGAGCCGTGCGCGTGCCGCCAGCGGTCATCGGCGGGCAGGAGGTCCGCCAGCACCGCGAGCAGGTCACGGTCGCTGGAGGAGCCCAGCTCGATCAGCGCGAGGCCGGCCGTGGCGTGCGGGACGAACACGTGCAGCAGCCCGTCGCCGCCGCCGGACGCGCCGGACGCGAAATCAGAACACTGGCGGGTGATGTCGAACAGGCCTTCGCGGCTGCCCGTACGGACCTGAATGATCTCTGTCTCCATAAACGTGAAACTCTAGGCGCATGTCCACCAGCGAGCAGACCGGCCGTCCGCGGGGCGCCCGGAAAGCCAGGGCGCCCCGTGGCGCCCGGCCCGGGGACGGAAGCCGGGTCGACCAGGAGACCGTGGCGCGCATCGAGCGGTCGATGGGCAGTCTCGGCACGGCCGCCATCGCGTCGATGGACAAGCGGCTGCCGTGGTTCCGGTCCATGTCGGCGGAAAACCGGTCGTGGCTCGGGCTGGTCGCGCAGGCCGGGATCGCCGCGTTCGTGGACTGGATCCGCCATCCCGAACGGGACCGTCCCGCGGTCGCGGGCGAGGTGTTCGGCACGGCGCCGCGCGAGCTGGCCCGCGCGGTCAGCCTGCAGCAGGCCGTGGAGATGGTGCGCGTCATCATCGACGTGGTGGAGGCTCAGGTCGACGAGCTGGCGGCGCCCGGCAGCGAGGCAGAGCTGCGCGAAGCGGTGCTCCGGTACACCCGGGAGGTCGCCTTCGGCGCGGCGCAGGTCTACGCGCGGACCGCGGAGGCGCGGGGAGCATGGGACGCCCGGCTCGAGGCCCTCGTCGTGGATTCACTGGTGCGGGGGGAGACCGAGGAATCGCTGCGTTCGTGGGCGTCCGCGCTGAACTGGTCCTCCTCCCCCGTCGCGGTCATCGCCGGCCTGGTCGAGGGCGAGGACACCACCGCCGCGCTGATCGATGACCTGCGCACGGACGCCAAGCGCGCCCGGCTGGACGTGCTGGCCGGCGTGCAGGGCAGCCGCCTGGTGGTCCTGCTCGGCGGCACGGACGATCCGCTCAGCGCCGCGGAGCGCTTCGCCGGGCGGTTCGGCGCCGGCCCGCTCGTGGTCGGGCCAGTCGTTCCCGACCTGCGGTCCGCGGCCACCTCGGCGCGTGCCGCGCTGGCCGGGCTGCGCGCGGCGGGCGCGTGGCCGGACGCCCCCCGGCCCGTGAGCGCGGACGAACTGCTGCCCGAACGGGCCCTGGACGGGGACACCGACGCGCGCGCCGAGCTCGTCACGCACGTGTACGAGCCGCTGCTGGCCGGCGGGTCGGCCCTGGTGGACACGCTCAGCACCTACCTGGAGCAGGGGACCTCGCTGGAGGCGACGGCGCGCATGCTGTTTGTGCACCCCAACACGGTCCGCTACCGGCTCCGCCGGGTGACCGAGCTGACCGGCTACACCCCGTCCGACGGCCGCGACTCGTTCGCGCTGTGGACCGCGATCATCCTCGGCCGCCTGGCCGCCGAGCCCGGCTGAGCCGGACCGGCGGCCGCTAGCCGGGGAGCTGGCCGACGCGGTGGCCGGTGACCTTGGTGGGAGTGATGCGCATGAACAGGTCACGGGGGCCGCACACCCAGGACTCCACGCCGGCCTGGGAGGCCACCGCGAGCTCGTCGTCGGATTCCATGGGGTGGACGTCGCCCTGGACCAGAACGCTCCAGCCGGCGTGCGCGGTGTCGTCGAAGCGGTCGATCTCGAACGCCACCTTGTAGTCGGCGTGCGCGATACCGGTGTGCAGGTCCTCTTCCATAGTGGAGTGCCGCGCGGTGCGGAAGTAGATCACGTTGTCCTGCACCCTGAAGTTGACCGGGAGGATGGTCGGGCCGTACCGGCCGGAGTACCCGATCCGGCCGACGCCGCCCGCCGAGATCAGCTTCCAGCTCTCGGCTTGGCCGAATGGCTCCAGGGGCGCTTGCGGCTGGGGGTCGCCGGCCTGCGCGGCCGGTTGCGCGTCGTCGCTCATGGGTTCAGCCATCAGTAATCCCGTTCCTGATAGGGGCGAGACGTTCCGGGCGAGTGCCGGACACGTCCGACGCTATACCTCCCCCGGGACGACGGCGGCATGTGTCCCGGCGTCCCGGCACCGCCCGCGTGCAGCGGCCAGCAACGAGACGGTGACGCGCGGGTAAACGCTATTTGGCGGAAGGGTACAAAGTTTCCCCCGGAAACTTCGTCATGTCCGCCGTAGGAGTAGCGGACTTCTACAGTGCAGGCTGTAAACGTGCTCGTTATCACCGCTCCCGGCCAGGGGGCTCAGGCCCCCGGCTTCCTCTCGCCCTGGCTCGATGTGCCCGGCGTCGCGACGCGTCTGGGCGCCTGGTCTGAGCTCGCGGGCGTCGACCTCATCCGGTCCGGCACCACGGCCGGCGCCGATGAGATCAAGGACACCGCCGTCGCCCAGCCGCTGCTGGTCGCGGCGGCGCTCGCGGCCGCCGAAGCGCTCCTCGCCGAAACCCTCGCCGACAGCGCCCTCCCGGCCACCGGCGCCGGGCTGGCCACGGCCGGCCACAGCGTGGGCGAGCTGGCCGCGGGAGCCATCGCCGGCGTGCTGAGCCCTGCCGACGCGCTCCGGCTCGTCGCGGTGCGGGGGCAGGCGATGGCCGCGGCCGCGGCCGCCCGCCCCACCGGGATGACCGCGGTCCTGGGCGGGGACGAGGCCACCGTGCTGGCGGCCATCGAGGCGCACGGCCTGACCCCGGCGAACGTGAACGGCGCGGGGCAGATCGTGGCGGCCGGGACGCAGGAGCAGCTTGCCGCGTTCGCGGCGGACCCGCCGGCCGGGGCGCGGCTGCGGCCGCTGTCCGTCGCCGGCGCCTTCCACACGGAGCACATGGCACCGGCCGTGGCCGCCCTGCGTGCGGCGGCCGGTGCGGTGACCGTCAGCGATCCCCGCATCGCCCTGCTGTCCAACCGCGACGGCGCGGTCGTCGCCACCGGCGCGGACTGGCTGGACCGCATTGTCGGGCAGGTCGCCGCGCCGGTCCGCTGGGACGCGTGCATGCGCACGATGGCGGACCACGGGGTCACCGCGCTGATCGAGCTGCCGCCGGCCGGCACGCTCGCCGGCCTGGCCCGCCGGTCGCTGCCCGGCGTGACCGCCCATGCCCTGAAGACCCCGGATGACCTGGAGGCGGCGCGCAAGCTGCTCGCCGAGGTAACATCCTCGCCCACACCGCGGAGGCACGCATGACGCTCGCACCTGACCTGGCCCTCGTCACCGAGGCCGGCGTCCCCGCGGACGAGAACACGGACGAGAACACGGACGAGAACACGGACGACGACGCGGCGGAAAACGCGGACGACTACGCCGAGGTCGGCGCCAGCTGGATGGGTGACCTGCCCGAGTGGCGGCTGCTGGTCGCCCCGCTGGGCGGTACCTTCCGCTCGGCCCCGCAGGTCGCGGTCGCCGACGGCACCAGCACCGAGGTTGGCCACGTCGAGGCGCGCAATGACCGGCGCGCGATCATCCCGCAGTGGCGCGGCGCGATCATCGAGTGGCTCGTGCAGGACGGGGACCCGGTCAGCGCGGGACAGCCGCTGGCCCGGCTGCTGCCCGAGGGCGCCGGATAGCCCCCGCGGGGCCCGTTCGGCCAGAAAAAGCACTGAAAAGGGCACCGTGAACGAGACGACCGTGACCAAGACGACCCCGTGACCGAAACGATACAGAGAGGCGGCGCGATGCAACTGCCCCAGCCGGCCCCTGGTGCCCGCGTCCTTGCGTTCGGCGGGTACCAGCCCGGCAACGAGGTGACCAACGATGATCTCGCGGCCGCCATGGACACCAGCGACGAGTGGATTCGCAGCCGGGTCGGCATCGCGAGCCGGAGGATCGCCGGCCCGGACGAGACCGTCGCCGACATGGCGGTGGCCGCGGCGGGCAAGGCGATCGCCGGCAGCGGCGTCAGCGTATCCGACATCGACCTGGTCATCGTGGCGACCTGCAGCACCGAGGCACCGATCCCCAACGTGTCCGCCACGGTCGCGTCCCGGCTCGGCATCATCGCCCCGGGCGCCTACGACCTCAACGCCGCCTGCGCCGGTTTCTGCTACGGGCTGGCCAACGCCAGCGACGCGGTACGGGCCGGGAGCGCCCGGCACGTCCTGGTGATCGGGTCGGAGAAGATGTCGGCCTGGGTGGACCCGGCGGACCGGTCGACCCGGATCATCTTCGCCGACGGCGCCGGGGCGGCCGTGGTCGGCCCGGTCGAGGACCCGGCCGAAAAGCCGGGGATCGGCCCGGTCGTGTGGGGTAGCAACGGCCACCTGGCCGAGAAGATCTACATCAAGGACCGCACGTCGTTCCTGTTCCAGGAGGGACAGTCGGTGTTCCGGTGGGCGACCACCGAGCTGCACCCGATGGCACTGGAAGCCTGCCAGCGCGCGGGCGTCCGGCCGGAGGACCTGGCCGCGTTCGTCCCGCACCAGGCCAACCTGCGGATCATCGAAGCCCTGGCCCGCAAGGTCGGGGTGCCGCGGGAACGGCTCGCGGACGACATCATCCACGCCGGGAACACGTCCTCGGCGTCCATTCCGCTGGCCCTGGCGCGGATGACCGAACGCGGCGAGCTGCACTCGGGCATGCCCGTGCTGCTGCTGGGCTTCGGCGCCGGCATGTGCTACGCCGCGCAGGTGGTCACGGTACCCTAGCCGGGCTTGAGGCCCCGCGCAGGCCAGTGACCAGGCAACATAACGAAACCCCGGATGGAAGACAAGGAGTCAGCAGACAGATGGCACTAACCGAGCAGGAGATCCTGACGGGTCTGGCGGAGATCATCGACGAGATCGCGGGCGTCCCGGCCGACGAGGTGAGCCCGGACAAGAACTTCGTGGACGACCTCGACATCGACTCGCTGTCCATGGTCGAGATCGCCGTGGCCGCGCAGGACAAGTTCGGCGTGGAGATCCCCGACGACCAGCTGAAAGATCTCAAGACCGTTCAGGACGTCATCAACTACGTGCACAAGAACGCGAGCTAGCCGCCTGGGGCCTGCTCGCCGGCACCGGCGCTGGCGGGCAGTCTTCCCGGCGCGGCGGACAGCCACCACAGGGCGCGCGGCCACCCAGGACGCGGGTCCCGTGTCACGAGATTGAGGAGCCGATCACAGTGAGCGCAGACGACAACAGCGTCGTCGTCACGGGCCTGGGCGCGATCACGCCTCTCGGCGGTGACGTCGCATCAACCTGGTCAGCGATGCTCGCCGGCCGCAGCGGCGTGAAGGCGCTGACCGACGACTGGGCCAAGGATCTCCCGGTCCGGATCGCGGGCACCGCCGCGGCCGACCCCGCCGAGGCGGTGGGCCGCGTGCAAGCCCGCCGGATGGACCGCTGCGAGCAGTTCGCCCTGGTCGCCGCGCGGGAGGCCTGGGCCGACGCCGGGCAGCCCGCGGTCAGCCCGGAACGGCTCGGCGTCTCGGTGACCAGCGGCATCGGCGGGATCGGGTCCACCCTGGCCGCCTACGACATTCTCAAGGAAAAGGGCTGGCAGCGGATCTCCCCGTTCACGGTGCCGATGCTGATGCCGAACGGTTCCGCGGGGTGGATCAGCATCGAGCTGGGCGCTCAGGCCGGGGCGCATTCGACGGTCAGCGCGTGCGCGTCCGGCGCCGAGGCGGTCGGCTACGGGATCGACATGATCAGGTCCGGCCGGGCCGACGTGGTGCTCGCGGGCGGCACCGAGGCAGCGATCATGGCCCTGAACATGGCCGCGTTCGCGGTGATGCGCGCGCTGTCCGCGCGCAACGATGAGCCGGAGCGGGCGTCGCGCCCGTTCGACAAGGGCCGGGACGGGTTCGTGCTCGGCGAGGGCGCCGGCATGCTGGTGCTGGAATCCGCGGCGCACGCCGCCGCGCGCGGCGCGCGGGTGTACGCGGTCGCAGCCGGGGCCGGGTACTCCTCGGACGGCTACCACATCGCCCACCCGCATCCCGAGGGCGCGGGCGTGATCCTGGCCATGCAGCGCGCGCTGGCCGACGCCCGCGTCTCTCCCGACCAGATCGTGCACATCAACGCGCACGCCACGTCCACGCCGGAAGGCGACGTGGCCGAGGCACAGGCCATCGTGACGGCCCTGGGCCCGGCGGCGGAACAGGTCGTGGTGACCTCCACCAAGTCGATGACCGGGCACCTGCTCGGCGGCGCGGGCGCAGTGGAGTCGATCGCGGCGATCCTCGCCCTGCACGAGAAGACCGCGCCGCCCACGATCAACCTCGAAGATCCCGACGATGGCATCAAGGTCGACGTCGCGACCGAGCCGCGGCCCCTGCGGGCTGCGGCCCGGGAGCCGATGGCGGTGCTGAACAACGCCTTCGGGTTCGGCGGCCACAACGTCTCGCTTGTCTTCACCGCCCCCTGACCGGCCCAGCAAGTCCGGGCCTCCAGCCCGGCGACCGGCCGGTGTACGGCCCGCACCGCCGCGGGCATCCGGGGGTTCCGGGGGTCGTCCCCCGGACCAGGGCGACCGCCCGCCCCGGTTACCCGGCGGGGGTCTTGCACCGCCTCCGCAGGCAAGCACGGAAAGCCCTTCCGCGCGTATGTTCCGGGCCGTGACCTGATCGCGGTCGACCGCTGGTATCCGTCGAGCAAGACGTGCGCCGACTATGTAAGCCACAGCTTGAGAGGGGGGAGCGGCGTTTCCTCCCCGGCCTGAAGGCCAGGGTTTCCACGCCGCAACTTTGATGACCGTTGTCGACAACGACCGCGCCGCGTCATCGCCCGCCGCCCCGAACGCGGCCAGCACCGGCCCAGCGTCCGCGGCGCCGCCGGACGCGGGCGGCACGCTGCCGCGCGACCCGGTGATCCGCCTGGAGGCCCTGTTCGACACCGGGAGCCTCGAGTTGATCGCGCCGGGCAGCGGGGCCGGTGCCATCGCCGGCGCGGGGCTGATCGACGGCACCGGAGCGGTCGCGTTCGCCTCCGACCCGCGGGTCCAGGGCGGGGCCTCGGGCGAGGCGGGGTGCGCGGCGATCGTGACAGCGTACGAGGAGGCCATCCGGCGCGGCGTGCCCATCATCGGCCTGTGGCATTCGGGCGGGGCGCGGCTGGCAGAGGGCGTGGCCAGCCTGCACGCGGTCGGCACGATCTTCGCGGCCATGACCCGCGCGTCGGGCGTGGTGCCGCAGATCTCGGTGGTCCTCGGTCCCGCCGCCGGCGGCGCCGCGTACGGGCCGGCCCTCACCGACATCGTCATCCTGTCCGGGCTGGGCCGGATCTTCGTCACCGGCCCGGACGTGGTGCGCAGCGTGACCGGCGAGGACGTGGACATGGCCCGGCTGGGCGGGCACGAGCCGCATTCGCGCCGGTCGGGCGTGGCGACCATCGTGACCGACACGGACGCCGAGGCCATCACCCAGGCGCGGCGGCTAACCTCGCTGCTCGGGGATCACGGCAAGGTCGCGGACGACACCCCCGGCGCTGACTTTGGCGGCCTGCTGCCCGACTCACCGCGCCGGGCCTACGACATGCACCTGGTCATCGACCGGGTGCTGGACGCGCCCGGGGTCGAGCTGTTCCCCAAGTGGGCGCCGAACGTGGTGACCACGCTGGGCCGGCTCGGCGGCGGCACGGTCGGCGTGATCGCGAACAACCCGCTGCGCCTGGGCGGCTGCCTGGACGCCACCTCGGCCGAGAAGGCCGCGCGCTTCGTGCGGATGTGCGACGCGTTCGGGATTCCGCTCCTGGTGCTCGTCGATACCCCCGGTTACCTTCCCGGGGTCGGCCAGGAATGGGACGGGGTCGTCCGCCGCGGCGCGAAGCTGCTGCACGCGTTCGCGGACTGCGTGGTCCCACGGGTCACGCTCGTGACCCGCAAGGCGTACGGCGGGGCCTACATCGCGATGAACTCCCGCTCGCTGGGCGCCACCCGCGTGCTGGCCTGGCCGGGCGCGGAAGTGGCCGTCATGGGAGCGGTGGCCGCGATCCGGATCCTGCACCGCCGCACGCTGGCCGCCACCGAGCCGGAGAAGCTGCACGAGACCGAGGCCGCGCTGGCGGCCGAGCACGAGCGGACCGTCGGCGGCCTGCAGCGCGCCCTCGACCTGGGGGTCATCGACGAGATTATCGACCCCGCGCAGACCCGCCAGGCAATCGCCCGCGCGATCGCCGAGGCCCCCCAGGCCCGCGGCGCCCACCGCAACATCCCGTTGTAGGACGGTTACCGCATCGGAGGGCTTCGCTGCGTGAGCGGCGGCGGCGCCGAGGACGTGTTCGTTCCTCAGCACTGGCGGCGACGGCGACGCCAATGCGCCGCACAGCGCCCGGGTGCTTCACGCGCCGCAGAACGCCCTCTTGCCATCTATGAGCCGCCGGGTTCAGCGGCACGCAGGCCGACCAGGCAGCTGAACGTGACCCGGACGGGGCGGCTGCCTGACTTGCAGCCGTTGCCATTCGATATTTTGTTCGATATACTGCTATGTAAAGTTATTAATGGATCATGGTGGAGGTCATGGCCGCCGAATCGGTTCCCGCAGACGGGGCACGCGAGGAGAGCACGCCTCGTACTGGGGACGGTGCGCGTCCGGTCGGATCCGGATTTGCCTCCGGTGAGGTGTTTGACACCTGCCTGCCCGGCCCTATCCTGGCCGGGGCCGCCGATAAGGCCGCCGGGGCAGCCCGCGACTTTGCGGGCCTGGACGATGACGAGCTGATTGGCGCTTTGCGGGCCTTCGACAAGATAGAGGCCTGGGCCGGGGCGGGGAAGGCGGCGGCGTCGGCGGAGCTGATCCGCCGCCGCCCCGCTCCCGGCCGCAGCCACGCGACCCGGGCCGGGAAACCGGCGCCGTGGGACAGCTTCTGCGCAGATGAGCTTGCCGTCGCCCTCGCGATCTCCCGTAACGCCGCCGACCGGGCGCTGGCCCTGGCGCACGATCTGGCGGTCCGGCTGCCGCAGACCAGCCGCGCCCTGGGCGAGGGCGTGCTCAGCTGGTACAAGGCACAGGTGATAGCCGAGTCCACCCGGGTGCTGAACGATGCCGGCGCGGCCGCCGCCGAAGCGCTGGTGGTCCCGGATCTCGCGGGGAAGACCCCGGCGCAGATCCGCGCCGCGATCGGCCGCGCCGTCCTGACGGCCGATCCAGAGGCGGCCCGGAAACGGCGTGAAGAGGCACTGAAGGACGCCCGGGTGGAGCTGTGGCGCGAAGATGCCGGCACCGCCGCGCTATGCGGATTCCACCTGCCCCCCGATGAAGCCCTGGCCGCCGACCAGGCCATCACCGCCCTCGCCCTGGACCTGAAGACGGCCGGCTGCCCCGGTGCCATGGACCAGCTAAGGGTCCGCGCCTACCTGGACATCCTGCTGGGCAAAGACACCCGCCAATCGCTGCAACAGCAGCCAGCCGCACCCAGCCCCGCTCATCCGCATACCGGCACCCGCGCCGGGCAGGACGACCGCGGCAACGGCACCGCCCCGGCCAGCCCCGGGCAAAACGACCGCAGCAACGGCACCGCCCCGGCCAGCCCTCCAGCCCGGCCTGCCGGACCGGCTGCGACGCTCAACCTGACCATGGTCAAGCGTTCTTCGTATGCTCGGTACCGAGGTTACTGAATGTATTCGGTTGTCTCGCCGTCTCGTCTCAGTCTCGCGCATATCTGCACGTAACACGTGGACATCCACGATGAGACTAGCCATGAGACGATCGACGGTTTTACAGCCCGCTGCTCCTGGCCGAGTCATCCGCCCCTGACCAGCGCATACGCGCTTCGAGGCGGGATTCCGGGCCACTGCCGTCCGCCATGTGTCCGTGCGCTCGGGGCCGCGGGCCAGAGGACGCACGGACGGGCACGGACGGCCTCCGCTAGCGGCTGCGCCTTCACGACCCGGCCCGGCTCTTCTAGCCCTTGACCTGCCACTTTTCAGGACGCCTGCTCGCTGCCGCCGTCTCCCTCGCGGCGGGGGTCGGCTGGGTGTCGAATGTCGCGGGCGGCGGTGGTGCGCTGGCTGGCGGCATCTGCCTGCTCTGGATAGCGCACCCGGCCGCAGCCGAGGTCCGGTATTGCGGGTTACTCACGCAACGGCTGGATTCCGCCGTGGTCGGTCGCGCCGGGCCGTCGTTCAGATGGCCAGGTGTTGCACCACAGGCAAGCCCACGCCAGGTTGCCCGGGGCGTTTGGTCCGCCGTTGAACCTTGCCACGCGGTGGCCAAGCGAGCCGATCCGCCGACCCGCAGGCGCCCAGGGCAGCGGTCTCCCGTCCGGGGCAGATGGCCGGTTCTCGACGGCCAGGGACCCGCAGTGCTCGCACCGGCCTCCGGCGGCCTGTAGCACTGTCCACACATCCGGGCCAGTGATCTTCACGTCGGGCGGCCCTGACATCAGGCGCGGCCGGTTGGCCCGCGCTGCCTTCTTCCGGCACCATGCCATCCGGCTTGCGGCAGTCGTCCGGTCCAGGAACTCCTCCCACGACACGTAGGCCGGCGGCGCCGCGACCGGCCCGGGAGCCTCCGGCTCAGGGACGCGTGGTGCCGGATGCGCCCTGGCCAGCAGAGCTTCGGCCTCCTCGGGCGGGAGCCCCGCGGCGAATCGCAGCAGTTCCTCGCCTGTCGGCGCCTCGCGCTGTGGCCGCGTGAAGGCCGTCTCCTGGTCGATCTCCGACTGGAGTTCCCGGTCGCTGACGGACCCGGCGGTCTTGTCCAGCTTGCGCAGCGTGTGCAGCAGCATCTGCTGCTCAAGATCCAGGTCAAAGGCGTCCTCGGTGATCTGCCCGTCCTGGTCGACAACCAGGATCCCGTTCAGGTCCAGCGCGCTGACGCCTTCCGGCACCAGCGCCGCCAGATCACCCCTGAGGGCGCGCCGGAACTCGCCGAACGGCAAGGGGCTCAGCGGGCCGCGCGCCGCGAGCATCGTGCCGTGACACTCCATGAGGGTCTCCAGCCGCTGCTCGGGTTTCAGGTCTGGCGTCGTCATCGCCTTCGCCGCACGCAGCGCGGCCCGGGTTACCAGGTAGCGGACCCGGGCGTCCTCGAGCGTCTGCGCGCCGCCGACTGTGGGACTCGTCACAGTCCTGAAGCGTAAGCGTCCCCTACGTCAATCGCATTGCTTACGGAGAAAAAGCACTCATTTACACACTGTTACCCAGGAGAGTGTCGAGTCCTGTGGTGCAGACGCGCGGGTAGAGCTCCCGGTAGACGTCGAGGAACTCCGCCACATGACGCCGGCCGAGCTGAGTCAGCCGCCACCTGTACTCGGAAACGTGCGTCCTCCCGGGAGCCATCACCGGCACGGAGTCCACTAGCCCGCGGCTCGGCCGCCCCCCGGCCTGGGCCCTGTATCCAACGCCGATGAAGAAAAGTGATCGGCCGGCCAGCTGGTCGTCCTCCAGGCCGACGGGTTCGGCGGCTGCCACACGTGCGACGACTCCCCAGAGCCACTCCGAAAGGAGGTGAGGCGCAGGGTCCGGCTCGCGCGGTTCCCCAAGCCCCGCACGCGCAGCCGCGCGGCCACGCCGGGTGATCTCGACCAGCACCCGGCCGACCTCTCCGGCAGCGGGGTGCTCGGCCCGGTCTTCAGTGACCACCAGCAAGCCCCGCCGCTCCAGTGCATGCACCGTCTGCCCCGCTCCGGGATCGTGCACACCGCCCTGGCGAAGCCGTTCCTGCAACCGGGTGTAGCCGACTAGGGATGGCGCGGCCTTGAGCGCCAGCGGCAGCTTGCGCCACTCGGCTGCCCGCGGCACAGGCAGCCGCTGGACCCGCCGCATCCACATCTCGGTCTCCGTCATGCGGTCGTCCCGCATGATCTCACCCAGGTAGACCTGCTGACGCTCGTTCAGCGACTGCCAGGTCTCCACCGCTGCCCGGGAAGGCCCCGGCTCCGGCTTGCCGGCAGGCACCGGGGCGGGCTCGTCCGGCCGCGTGCGCATCCAGGCGTCCAGGACCATGCGCACCGGGACTCCGTATGCCCTGGCCAGGGGGGCGAGAAGACGCCCGGTCGCCTCGGGCTCCTTCCAGTGCCGTCCCCTGACCTGCCGCCCGTTCTCCAATGCCGAGATCTTGGGGCCGGAGACACACAGCTCCCGCCCCGCCGGGGAAGCTCGCAGCAGTTCAGCGGTCCTCTCCAGCGTGAGCCCGGCGGCGTATCTCAGATCGACAAGCGTCTCCTGCCCTCGCCGAGCGTCAGTGAGCGCGCCCACTTCGCACCCGAGGGCTGCGGCCAGCTGCTCCAAGCGCGGCGCTGCAGGCATGTGCCTGCCCTTCTCGTAGAAGAAGATCATTCTGAGCGAGACCCCAGCTCTCGCCGCCAGCGCCGCACGCGAAAGCCCTAGCTCGAGACGCCGGGCCACCATCCGTGACGGATCGATCGTGCGCAGAGGACGAGGCACGAAACCTATAAAAGTCGCAGGAAGACTTCATTGCAATAGCTCCGCCCCGAAGCTTGTTGACTGTCACTCAAGGGCATCCTCGCCGACGCCCGCACAACGGCTGCGGGGATTCACCTAGCACGCCGGCCCAGGCGCGTAGCTCGGGGCTGGTCCGGCCAGAGATGAGCAGCCCGGAGATCAGGTCGCGGATGGCGGGGCGGGCGTGGGTTTCCTCGGGGCTTCGCGTTCGGCGGCGGGCAGGGCGTGCAGGCAATCGCCGCGGCGGCCTGCCATGCCGTGAGCGCGGGCGGTGTCGGTCCAGTACAGGGCGCGGCGCTCGGTGGTGGGCAGGCTGGCCGGGGGATCGTATGGGCGGCGGTGATCGCCGCGCCGGGGTCGCCGGCGGCGTATTCGGCGGAGATGCGGTGCAGCTGGACGGTGGCCGGGCTGAACCCGCCGCCGTGGTCGCAGAGCAGGACGGGCCCGGGCAGGCAACGGGCGATCGCGGTGGGCGGTCAGGCCGCAGTTGGTAACCGGGCTGGGCTGCGTCTCCAGGCGAAGTGTCAGCCGTCTGTGAGTCCTGGCTGTGACAAGCGCACGTCCTGGGCTGCGAACCAGGCGACGGTTCGCTTTAGCCCCTCTTCTAGCTTTACGGCTGCCTGCCATCCGAGGAGGTCACGGGCGCGGCTGATATCGGGCCGTCGTCGTGAGGGGTCGTCGGCGGGCAGGGGATGAACCTGACCGGGGAGGCGGACCCGGTGATGCCGAGGATCAGGGTGGCGATCTGGAGGACGGTCATCTCGTGGTCGCTGCCGATGTTGACCGGGCCGGAATGGGGACTGGCGGCGAGCGCGAGGATGCCGTCGATAGTGTCATCGACATAGCACAGCGAGCGGGTCTGCTGCCCGCTACCGGTGACCGTAACGGGCTCGCCTGCCAGCGCCTGGCGGATGAAGGTCGGGATGGCGCGGCCGTCACCCGGTCGCATCCGCGGCCCGTAGCTGTTGAAGACGCGGGCGATCGCGGTACTGACCCCGTATGTCCTCGCGTACGCGGCGGCAGTCGCCTCCGCGAAGCGCTTTGCCTCGTCGTAAGGGCTGCGCGGGCCGATGGGGTTGACGTTCCCCCAGTAAGACTCCGGCTGCGGATGCTCCAGGGGATCACCGTAGACCTCGGAACTGGACGCGAGAACGAACCTCGCCCGCTCCTTCCTGGCCAGTTCGAGGGCGTGGATCGTGCCAGCGCTCCCGGCCTTGAGGGTCTGGACCGGAAAGCGAAGGTAGTCAGCCGGGGACGCCGGGGAGGCGAGGTGAAATACGTACTCCACCGGGCCGCCGACGTCCAGGCCCTCGGTGATATCGCGGTTGATCAGCGTGAACAAAGGGCTAGCCGTAAGAGGCGACACGTTGCCGGGCGATCCGGTAATGAAGTTGTCCACGCAGGCAACGCGAATCCCGCGTGCTACCAGGCGCTCGCAGAGATGCGAGCCGAGGAAGCCGGCACCCCCGGTGACGACGGCTTGCTTGCCGGGTTCGGGAGAAGACGCTGTCATCACCTGCTCTCCTTGAGGATTCCGCTCCACCTGGTCGCCATCATCGGGCCGCACAGCCGCGCGGGACCCGGCTGGCTAGATCATGCCCTCCAGCACGGGCCTGCGCCCCGGTGCTGGAGGGCGTTTTTTCGTACAACTGCATACGGCAGTTGACGGAACGTAGCGGACGGGAGGGACGATGAGAAAGCTGATACAGCCCCGCGATTCCCCGGAAGGCGGTGCATTACCGCGATGGACGCGCCAGCCATGCCCCGCAAGCTCAAGCAGTTCGTGCTCAAGCCCACGGTGTTCTGCTACCACCGTTGCCCCTACTGCGACCCGCGCCAGGATTACTACCGCGACATGGTTGCGGACCGGAAGAAGACGCTACTGCTCGCCGCCGGGCCTGGCACGCGGCGGCCGAATCCCGGCCACATGCCCCTGGACATGGCGCTGCGCACGATCGACGAGGCCGCCGCGCTGGGCATGGAGGAACTCCAGCTCAGCGGCGGCGACCCGATGCTGTACCCGCACCTGATCGAGGTCATCCGCGCCGCCAGGAAGCACCCTGGCGTCTTCGTCTTAATGAACTCGGTCGGCACCGGGGTCACACCCGGGAAGGCCCGCGAGGTCATCGAGGCCGGCCTCGGGGCGTGGAACTTCTCCGTCGATACCCTGGACCCCGTCCTGTACGAGCGGCTGCGCGGCGTGCGGGGAGCGCTGCCCGCGATCATGGACGCGATCGGCGTCGTCCGGGAGGCCGGGGCCGCCTTCCCGGGATTCCGGTTCAACTACATGACGGTGATCACCCGGCACAACTTCCGCGGCCTGCCGGAGCTGCTGGCCCACTGCGTGGATACCGGCGCAGCCTCGGTCTACCTGATGAACGTCTACGGTGACACCACCGGGCAGTCGCTGCTGACCGAGACAGAGATCCGCGAGTTCCGCGACCAGACCGTCCCGCAGATGCTGGCCGTGCTGAAGGACAAGAACACCGCGACGGTCGTGCAGTCCAACGCGGCCGAGGTGCTGGGCAGCTTCTTCTCCCCGGAAACCCCCGACTCTAGCTACGCCCAGGGCACCTACTGGCCCGACAGGGAGACCGTCCGCAAGGCATGCCGCGTCCCGGACTTCTACTCCCTGATCGAGCCGGACGGCCGGGTCCTGCCCTGCTGCCAGGTCGAGATCTCCCACCAGGGCGAGGTCGGCAACGTCGCCGACACGCCGCTGGGTGAGGTCTGGGAGGGAGAGGAGTTCGAGCGGTTCCGGCGCGACCGCATCCCCTTCTGCATGCAGTGTTCCGCGCCACGCAACCGGACGCTGGGCCTGGTCCCGAACATGTGCCGCCAGTTCCGTGACTGACCCGCTCGCGTCCGTGGTTGTCGCCGTCCGGGCCGATGCCCGGGTCCGGCGGCTGCTCGCCTCGCTCGCCTCCCAGACCGCGCCCCGCGGGTCGTATGAGGTCATTGTCGTGGAGAACGGCAGCGCCGACCTCGCCGACACCGACGGCGCCGACGGGATTACCCGGTACGCGCACCTGGAGCGGGCCAGCAGCGGCGCCGCCCGAAACGCCGGGCTCGGCCTGGCCCGGGGCCAGTTCCTGCTGCTGACCGACGCCGACTGCGTGGCCCGGCCCGGCTGGATCGAGCACCTGACCGCCCGCCTGGCCGCGGGCGACGTGGCCGCTGCCGGCGGGACGATCGTCAAGCACCAGCCCGGGACCTGGGCGCAGCGCCACGCCATCACCGTGGTCGACGGGCAGCGCAGCCTCAGCTACCTCCCCGCCCTGCACCTGCCCTATGTCGCCGGGGCCAACGCCGGGTTCGTGACCAGCGCGCTGCGCGAGGCAGGCGGTTTTGACGAGGAACTGCTGTCGGGCAACGACGTGGACGCCTGCTACCGGCTCGGGCTGCGCGGTCACCGGGTCGGCCTGGCCCCGGACGCGGTGATCGAGCACAAGGACCGGGCCACCGTCACCGCGCACTTCCGCCGCTTCTACACCTACGCGGTCTACCAGGTGCTGCTGTACGCCAAGTACAAGCACCTCTCCGGCAAGCGGTACGTGCTAGACGCCTACCCCCTCCGCCGCGCCCTCCAGGCCGCCGCCAGCGCGCCAGGCTGCACGGCACACCTGCTGCGCGGTGACCCGGGACCGGCCTCGGCCGCCGCGCTCCAGCTCATCGAGGCCGCCGGGGTGCTCTGCGGCGACATCAGCGGCGCGATCCGGTTCCGCCAGCCCTACCTGTTACCCACCTGCCACCACCGACAGGAAGGGAGCCCGGCCGTGAGCATGCCGGACCGCCCGCCCCTCGTAAAGTCCCGTGAACGGCACCTCACCCGCCGCGGCGTGCTCTGGCTCGGCCTGCGCTGCGACGTCCGCTGCAAGTTCTGCTACGACGAGCACGTCCCCGCCGTGCAGAAAGGCTGGCTGAGCCTGGAGGACGCGATCCGGGCGCTGGATAAGTTCCGCTCCTACTACGGCAACGAATTCGTCGACTTCATGGGCGGCGAGCCGACCCTGCACCCGGCGATCCTCGACATCACCGCGCACGCCGCCAGTATCGGGCTGCGCCCCACCGTGATCACCCACGGCATGCACCTCGCGCGGCCCGAGCAGGCTGCCGCGTTCGCGCAGGCGGGCATCCACGACTTCCTGGTCTCCGTCCACGGCACCGGCGAGACTGCCCGTGCGATCCACGGCCGGGGCAGGGATAACGCTGCACGTCAGGAGCAGGCACTGGACAACCTCCGCGCGCTCGGCGTCCCGTTCCGGTTCAACGTCACGATGATCCGCGACAACCTCACCGAACTGGAGGCCATCGCCGCGCTCGCCGCCAGCAAGGGCGCGCGGGTGGTCAACTTCCTGACATTCAACCCCTACTTCGAGTGGGAACGCGACGTCGAGATCAGCTTCCAGGCGCGCCACTCCGACATCTCCCCTCACCTGATGCGGGCGATCGACATCTGCACCGCCGCCGGAGTCGAGGCCAACGTCCGGTACTTTCCGCCCTGCCAGCTTCCCGGCTACGAGCAGCACGTCTACACGGGCTACCAGCTTCCCTACGATCCCCACGAGTGGGATTACAACTCCTGGTACGACACCGGCTATCCGGGACAGCCGGGAGAGGACTGGTACTACCGGGCATCCGGGCGGCAGCGCGAACGGCACGACTACCACGAGGTCTCGGCGTGCGGCGGGTGCGCGCTGCGCGACGTCTGCGACGGGTTCCACGCCCAGTACGCCGCCCGATGGGGCGGCAGCGAGGCCATCCCGTACCCCGGGCCGCCGGTCGCCGATCCCCGCCACTTCATCCGGCATCAGGACAAGTACCAGTACCCGCCCGGAGAGCCGGGCTCCGGCCCTGGCCCGTCGGCATCGTCGAGCACGGAACTGGCCGCGCCGCTCGGCCTGACCGCGAGCGGGGGCGCAGTCGCACGCCGCAAGCTCCCGGCCGGGCAATGAGCAGGCTGTCGCGGATCACCGTGACGGTCATGGCAGCCGGGGTGGCACGGCAGGCGCTCGTCCTGTCCGGCATCGTGCGCTCCGCCCGGTTCCTGCGCCAAGGCCAGGACCCGCATCCGCCGTCCGCAGGCGGCGCGGCGGCGCCGAGGTTCTTCATCGCGGTGCCGGTCCTGCGCGAGGCCGCCATCCTGCCCGAGACCGTCGCTCATTTCCAGGCGCTGGCCTGCGGGCACGAGGCCACGGTCGTCATCATCACCACCGAGCGCGAAGCCGGGGAAGCGGCCCGGCATGCCGCCGCTGGTGACACGGTCGCGGCGGCCCGGGAACTGGCCCGCGAGGGCAAGTGCGTCCACCTCCACTATCCTGACCCGCTCGGGCTCAAGGCCGACCAGCTCAACCACGCGGCGGCATGCTGCGCGGCGATGCTCCCCGACGGCGTGCCGTCCTCTCAGGCGTTCCTGGCCTGCTATGACGCGGACTCCCGCCCGCCGCTGGACTCGCTGGACCGCTTCACCCGGGCCATCGCGGACCATCCCGGGGCGGATGTCTTCCACCAGTCCTCCCGCTTCGAGTCCCGCCAGCGCCCGGCCGCCGGGCCGCCGCGCCGGGTCGGCGCGGCGGTCTGCGATGCCGGGGCGCTGCGCGCCAACCGGTTCGTCCTCGGCTTCGAGCTTCCCCGGCTCCTCAACCGCTCCGGCCAGGTCAGCGCCGCCAAACGGGCACTGTGCTCGGGCGTGTACGCGCACGTGACCGGCCACGGGCTGTGCGCCCGGCTGTCGCTCCTGGAGAAGCTGCCCTTCCCCGTACGCTCGCCGCTGGAGGACATGCACTACAGCTTCATCCTCTGCTCCCGGGGGCTGCCCATGGTCCCGGTGCCCAGCCTGGATTCCGCCGAGGTGCCCGGCACCATGACCGCCCAGGTACAGCAGGCGGCCCGCTGGTTCTTCGGCCCGGCCCGGTTCGCCCGCTACCTGAAGGACCCGGCGGCACGCCCCGGCTGGCGGGCCACGATGATGGCAGCCTCAGCGTTCGGGTCAGCGGCCGAATGGGCCGGCTGCGCCATCGTCCCGGCCCTGGCCTGCGTCCTGATCGCGGCCGGCGCCCCGCCCGTCCGGGTCACGGCGGGCTGCTATGCGGCAGTCTGCGCCGCGCAGGTCGTGCTGACCGAGGCATGGCTCGGCGCACCGGGAACGCCCGGCGCCCGCCTGGCCCGCATCGCGGCCTTTCCCCTGGCCTGCGGGGTGCACGGCGCAGGCGGCATCCTGGGGTGGATACGGCTGGCCGGCGGCGCATCCGGCGCCGGGAAAACCGAACGCGGACCCCGCGGATGACGGCGCAGCCGTGCATCGTCGCCCTGGAAGGCCCGTGCTGCGCGGGCAAGACCACCCTGGGCCGCCTGCTGATACAGGAGCTGTGCGAGCTGGCCATTACCTTCGTGCCCTGCTACGCCGACCACGCCGGCGGTGGACGGTTCCTGCCGCGCCAGCAAGCGGACACGATAGCCGAACGCGAGCAGGCGCTGCGCCAGCTTCTGCTCATCGAGGCGGGACGGCTGGCGCAGGTGCCGCAGGCATGCGATGTCATCCTGGAAGACCGCAGCGTGCATACCCTGCTCGCGCATTCCTACGCCCTCCAGTGCAGGACCGGCACCGGCTTCCTCGCCCCTTCAGCGCGGCTACTCCGCAGCTCCCCCGTCCCGGCATGGCCGGACCTGGTGCTCTATCTCGACCTGCCGCAGGACGCTGTACCGGAGCGGAACCCGGGCAAGTTCCCGCCCGGCAGCATCTACACCGACCCTGACTTCAACGCCACCGTCCGCGCATATTTCCGGCGGCTCGCCAGCCGGAAAACCCCGCCAGTGGCCTGGCTTGATGCGACCCTGGAACTACAGGATCTAGCGCGGCTCGCGGCAGCGCGCATCCGGCACGAAACAGGACAGGAAACCCTCAAGGGAGCCGTATGAACCAGGTGCCGCTGTCAGGGCGGGTGATCTTCTCCGACTGGCACGGCGTGCTTTCCCGCGACCCTTTCTGGACCTCGATCCGACTCAGCGCCACCCACCCCTTGCACGAACAGCTCGAAGCGGGCATGGCCGGGGTGTTCGATCCCGCCCGCAACATCGCTAACGAGTGGATGAAGGGCCTGCTGTCCTCCGATCAGGTCATTGCCGAGATGGGCATCCAGCTCCGCGGCCGGTTCCGCGACGACTTCCTGGCCCGCCGCCTGGACCTGGACTGCGCGCGGATGCAGGTCAACGCCGGCCTGTTCGAGGTGCTGCGCGTGATCCGGGCCGAGGCCATGGTCGTGATAGCCACCGACAACATGGACTGCTTCGCCCGCGCTTTCGAGCATGCCCGCAGCCGCAGGCACCGCCGCGGCCGCGAACGGGAGACGCTGGCGGACTGGGCCGTCATCTGCGACGACATCATCTGCTCCAGCCAGGCCGGAGCGCTGAAAAGCGAAGACCCCCAGGCGTTCTTCGGGCCGTGGCTCGCCGTCCACGGGGTCAGTTTCAGCGACGCGGTGCTCATCGATGACCGCGCCGACAACTGCGCCGCGTTCACCAGCCAGGGCGGCGCCGCCATCCGGTGGAAGATGGGCACCAGCGAACTCAGCGAAGTCACCACAGGTCTCAGGCAGTGGCTCGATGAAGATCCCGGCACCGCCCCCGCTTCCACGGTGTGTAGTGCGCCAGCGGCCAGCTGACCGGGCCGGGATAGCTAGCAAACCTCCATGCGCCATGATCAGGACATGCCCACCCGCCGGGCTGGCACGGGCCTGCGGCGGCGGTCGGACGCCAGGCGCTGCCGTTCCACTGCAGGCCACAACCCGGCAAGCACGCCGTCCGTGCCCAGTGCCGCATCACATCGCGTCGCCAGGTACCAGGTTGCCCACCGTTGCCCCTTCTCCACCTTGGACACGAACTCCTGGCTATGCCAGACCAGCGTCGCCAGCTCTCGCTGCGTCAGGTCGCGCGCCGTCCGCCAGTGGCGCAGCTCAGCACCGAACCGGTCCCGCGCGGACGCCTCCGGCGTCAAAACCCTCGGACGTCTCCCCATCACGAGCCTCGCGCAGAAGATCCTCGCGCCTACGACACAATGACGGCCCACACCACCTTGCCCGGGGTGCCATCTTCGGGCGGACACCAGCCGACCCGGTCGCTCATGGACTCGACCAGCAGCAGGCCACGCCCGCTTTCGTCGCACGTGCCGGCGTCCCGGGGCTGCGGGGTGCCGGGGCAGAAGTCACGCACCAAGATGGCCAGCTCGCCCTCGTTGAAGGTGAGGATCAGCACGATGACGGGCGAGGCGAGCTGCTGGCGGGAGGCGAGCATCGAGTTAGTGATCAGCTCGGAAACGACGCCCTCGGCGGCCTCCGACAGGTCGTTCAGCCGCCATTCCCACAGGATCTGCCGGGTCCAGGCGCGGGCGCAGCCCGGCGCGGTGGGCACCGCGCCCAGGTCGAGCACCGCGCGCAGCGGCCGGCCGACCGACGTCGGCTGGGGCGGGTGCTGGCGGGGGTGCACGGTGCCTCTTCTCGGTACGGTGCTGGTGGCCATGGGGCGCCTCCGGGTTCGTGCTGCTGACGGTGTCCCGGGCCGCGCAACGGGCCCTGCTAGGTAACGGCCCGACAGCGGCCCGTGCCGCCCATCCCGCCCCCGGCTGGTGCGTACCGGGACGGGCGCTTTCGGTCTTGCGGTGACCTGCACGCTGGCAGGCCCAGCGTCCGGCGGGTGCTCCATCGCGCCCGCGGCGGTCCGCGCCGTCACCCGCCCGTCGCCTCCGCCAGCGCCAGCCCGGAGTGCGTGTCACCGACCAGCGCGAGCCGACCGGGCGCGGCCTCGCGGTCATCACCGCCGTCCGCCACAACGCCCGTGCTACCGGCCAGGCCGGACACCTCGATCACCAGACGGCCCGGAACGTACGGCAGCGTCAGCGACATACCCTCGGTGATCACGGCCCGCCCCTCACCGGCCTGCCGGCCAGAATCCTGCCGTGGCTCAGGTCCGTCATCAGGTACCGCCCTGGCCGCCTCCGCCAGCGCAGCCAACTCCCCGGCCGCCTCCAGCACGTCATCCAGACGGGCTGCCACCCGCACGGACGGCTGCTTCCGGCCGTGCACAACCCTCGACAGGTGCGACGCGTCGCACGGCACCCGGCGCGCAGCCTCCCGCAGCGACAGCCCGCGCGCCTCCATCAGCGACAGGATCCGTTCCCCGAACGGGGTCTCGGCTCGGCGGCGTATCAGCACCAGCCGGTCCTGCTGCGGCAGGCTCTCATGGTCGGCCAGGTCCAGCAGGCACAGCACATCGGTCTCATACACCCCGGCCAGCAGGCACAGCACGTACACCGACGGCTTGCACGTGCTGCCCGGCCATTTCTCAAGCTCGCACAGAAGCGGGCCGGTCATGCCCGCGCGGGCCAGCGGACCGGTTCCCTCTCGGGCGGCACGCTCGTTGAACCGCGCTGCAGTCTGGTCCAGCATCCACCCCCAGGCCAGCCGGTACGCCTCACGCGGGCGCATCCGGTACCGGCGCGACACCTCGGCCGCGATCTCGTCATAGCCGAACCCCAGGCCGCGCATCCGCTCCCACAGCCCGTCCAGCTCAGCCTTGAACCCCTTCCGCCTGGCACCGGCCGATACTCCCGGTACGGTTCTGGCATTGGCCTGGCTCATATCAAAAGCTCCTTAGCATTCCGTTAGACATCCCGGAAATCGCGTCATCTAAAGCATCCGTGCTACGCCCGCGTAGAAAATCGTGCGGCCCGGTTGCTCGGGCATGAAATCGTTACGCCACTCCGACACGTTCACGAGCCCCGGCGTGACCATTTCCATCCCGTCGAAGAATCGCAGGATCTCGGAGTGCGTCCGCGGAGCGCTCGGCGCTGTGACGCCCTCGTACAGACGTCCCACCCCAGCGCTTACGTCCGGGGTCGCGTTGTCTGCGGTGACGTGGGAGATGGCAAGGTAACTGCCCGGAGCCATGGCCCGCTTCAGCGTCAGCACAATCTGATGCGGATGCTCGCTGTCCGGGATGAAATGCAGAACCGCGATGAGAAGTACGGCAACCGGCTGAGAGAAATCCCTAAACGATAGGAGCTGGGCATCGTTCAGTATCTCCCCGGGCTGGCGCAGATCCCGGCAGGTAGCGGCAACCGTCGGCTCGTCCGTGAGCAGGCTTCGTGACTGTTCCAGGACCTCGGGGTCGTAATCGACGTAGACAATCCTCGTATCCCGCGCGACCAGGTGCGCGACGGAGTGGACCTGGCCCAGCGTCGGCAGCCCGCTCCCGATGTCCACGATCTGGCGTACCGGCGGCCGGGCGGTGCCGACGAGGTACCGGACGGCGCGGCCGAGGAACTGCCGGTTGTCGTAGCAGGCCACGCTGGCGTCCGGGACTAGCTCAAGAAGGCTCTCGGCAGCCTGGCGATCAGCTTCGCGGTAGTCCTTTCCGCCGAGCAGATAATCGTAGATACGCGCCGCGTTCAGCTTCCCGGCGTCGACACCGGCGACTGGTTCGCTGACACTCATCACGCAGCTTCTCCCGTCTGCTCATCCTGACTTGACCAGCCTGCTAGCGGTCGAGCACGCACCGCTCCCGTCATCCGCTACGCCACATGGCATGACGTGCCGACGTAACTGCCGTCGCAAGTACCGCCCTTTGACCATCGGCCCAGCGTTCAAGGCGGTTTCTGACCGGGCCGCAGGCTTACGCTGATGTCGGACGCGAGTCAGGGAGGATGCGATGCCGAGCGAACCGACGCTCTTGCGGACCCTGATCACTGCCAGGCACTGGCAGCGATACGAGACGTTCGCGGTGCAGTTCAGGCGCGCGGCCAAGAAGCTCGCCGATGAGGAAGGCGAGGAGGAGCTGGCGAAAATGTCAGTCTCAGCCCGCCAGTTCGAACGCTGGTACGGCGGCAAGCTACGGACTCTGCCTCATCCTGATGCATGCCGGATTCTTGAGCACATGTTCGGCTACCCGGTCCATCAGCTCCTGGCACCGGCAGACCCACCATCTCAGGAGACATCACTGATACTCGGGCAGGACGATCCTCGCCCTGCGACGGCAAGGACGCTGGCGCAGGGCGTCATCTGGGCACCAGGAGCGCTGATTCCTGGTGATCTCGGGATGACAGAGAATTCCGCCCCGTCTGATCCGGAAAGGAAACTTGCCATGGCAGCACGCCGGGCAATGCGCTTCAGCGCCACCGCGGGTTCCAGCAACATCAGCGGTGAATCGCTCGAACAGTTGTGGGCAGAGACAAGCCGCCTCGCAATCGCCTATCCGCAGCAGCCGCTGTCGGCGATAACAGGCGACATCGTGTCTCTCCAGGACATCGTGTTCCAGCTCCTGGAAGGCCGCCAGCGCCCCAGCGAATCCCGGGACCTGTACGTCATCGGCGGCCTTGCCTCCGGAATGCTGTCGAAGGCATCACACGACTTCCGCGACCCTGACACGGCGATGACCCACGCCCGCACTGCCCTGCTGTGCGCCAACAACGCCGAGCACACCTCGCTCGCCGCCTGGGTCCGGGGACTCCAGTCCCTGATCACCTACTGGGCGCACCGCCCGCGCGAGGCACTGGAATACGCCCAGACCGGCCAGCAACTCCCCGGGACCGCAGGATCGGTCACCGTCTGGCTGGCCAGCCTTGAAGCGCGCGCCTGGGCACGCCTCGGCAACGGCGCAGCCAGCCGGGAAGCCATCGCCCGCGCGTCGGATCTGCGCGAGCAGCTCACCCGCAATGACCTGGACGAGATCGGCGGCATGTGCTACTTCTCCCGGCCCCGGCAGCTCTACTACTCCAGCGACGCGGGGGCGGCCCTGCCCGAGCACGACGAGTCCGGCCTGCATGAGGAAACCGAAGCATTCGCCGCCGACGCCGTTGCCGCCTACGAGCAGGCACCCGACGAAGAGAAGTCTTTCGGAGACGAGGCAGGCTCGCGAACCGACCTCGCCATCGCACGCGTCCGCACAGGGAACCTCGAAGGAGCCAGGGAAGCCGTCCGGCCCGTTCTGGAAATGCCCGTCGCGCTGCGGATTCACGGCGTCGTCACCAGCGTCCTGGACATCCACCGCGCCGTCACCGCACAGGCCGCTGACGCCCCGCTCGCCCGCGACATCCAGGAGGAAATCGAAACCTACTGCCGCACTCCCGCAGCCGCGCTACCGCGCTAACAGGGAGTCCAGGGCATGTATCCCGTTCTCATCGCAGGTTCCATGGTGATGCTGCGCGAGCTAACCGACACGGACACGCCCGCGCTGCACGAGGTCTACGGCAATGACGAAGCAACCCGGCATCTCAGTTTCGAGCCACGGAGCATGGAACAGGTCGCTGCGATCATCGGCGGCGCGGTCAGGTCCGCGGCAGCCGACCCGAGAACCGAGTACATGGTCGCGATCGCAGACAAGGACGAGGAACTGGTCGGAGCCGCACGGCTGGCGACGGGCGAGTACGAGAGCGCCACGATCGGCTTCGCGCTCCGCCCTGACCAGTGGGGCCAGGGCAAGGGACTGGAAACCGTCCGCCTCCTTCAGCGCCTCGGCTTCACCGAACTCGGCCTGCACCGGATCTGGGGAGCGCGCAGCCCGCTCAACAAGACATCCGCCCGGACCATGCGGGCCGCCGGGATGATCGAGGAAGGCACCATCAGGGGACACCTGTACACGCGCGGGGCGTGGCGGGACTCCGTGGTCCACTCAATCCTGTGCGAGGAGTTTGACGGCCGGCAGCCATAGACCTGCCGGCGCTGGTCGCCTGAGGTCGCTGCAAACGCCTGCACTGCCGCCAGGGCCAAGACACGCGCCAGGGCACCGCCGGGCGGGGAAGGTTCAGCCGGGTCGCAGCTCGAACCAGGTCACCGTCCGCCCGCCCCGCCGCCAACCCCACCGTGCCGCCAGGGCCCGCCAGGAGCCCAAGCCCCCGGCCACCTTCCGCGTCACGGCCAGCGGGCGCAGCTCGGGCACCCCCGGGGCCGCTCCGGTCGGTGACCTCCAACCCGGACGACGCCGAAGTTGGTCAGTACTGATTTTGGAACCCACCGATTTGGGCTTGGGTCGCAGCGTCGCACGGTAGGCGACGGTGCTCCCGTGTCCGTCAGCGAGGCGCGCCACCCGGTTCTTCAAGCTTCCGAGTTAGGTCAGCGATGCGGTGCTCCGTCGCCACGACTGCCTTGCGCTGCTTGTCAAGCTTCACGCGTGCCTCCGCTAGCTCAGCAGCAAGGCGATCTCGGGCAACTTGCCCGCTCTTATCATCCTCCGGGCCTACGCGCCGAGCCGTGACCACGCCACGCCGTCTCCCGCAGGTCGGGCAGTCGGTGACGGCTGCGCTGTAACGGTTCCCGTTGTCACGATGCTGGGTACAGCGAACGACATGATCGCAGGTTAGCGTCAGGTCCCAGGCGTCAAGGTCTTCGCTGCGCACGCGGGCGGAAAGGATCCGAGCGACCTGCTCGGCCTGCCGGACGCTCATCGGTGGTGGCGGGCAGCAGTAGAAGCAATGAGAGGTCCGGTGACCGCTCAGGCTCCACCTGCCTGCCCGGCAGTCGGCGTGCCGTTCGCGGAACGCAGTGTCCGCCCGGTCGTACTCAGCCCGCTGTTCCGGGGTGAGCTGGAGCAGCGGAGGCCAGCCGCCCATGCCGTCCAGCAAGGGCCGGCCACACCCTCGGCACGGCTCACCTGCCTCCATCTCGGCCCTGCTCATGTAGGCACCTTCACGCTGCCACTGCTGGCACCGCTCCTCTGTGCGCCGGTCCTCTTCCTCTGCCGCCTCTGCCGCCCGGCGTGCCCGCAAGAGCGCCTTCTGCTCCCGCTGCTCATCGGTCATCCGGGCGGCCTGCCTCCCCCGACCTACACCTGCCACCGTTACGCTCAGTTTGCCCTCCATAACTAATCCGTTCTGGTAGAACGCTGCACATGCCGCGCCGCCAGCCGCTATCCGACCGGCACGTCAACGTCCTGCGGTGGATCGCCGACGGCTGCCCGGACCGCGAGTGGCCCGATGAGAGCCACAAGCTCTCGGCGCGGGCCCTTGAGTCCCGCGGACTTGCCCGCGTCCGCCGGAAGGGCAAGCTCTGGCACGCCGTCCTCACCGAGGACGGGCAGCACTACCTCGATCACGGCCGCTATCCCGAGCCGCAGCCGCCCGAACCTGGATCCCCCCTGAACCCTGCCGGGCCGGGGCAGGCAACTGGACGGCCCGCGACGATGACTGCCCGGCTTGCCGTTCGGCAAGCCATCTCCAGCAGGGAACGCAGTTCCCTCAGCGCCGCCCGTGCCCGCATCGCTCGCCAGGCAGCGCACCCGTCACTGCTGAAGGACATCCCCATGCGCTACAAGGTCGTCGTCAGCCGCGTGCAGACCGCCGAACGCCAGGTGCGGGCGATCAGCGAGGAAGAAGCAATCCGCAAGGTCCAGGAGGAACTTGAGCGGCCCTACGGCTTCCTCGGCGGCTGGACCACGATCGGCACCGACATGGACATCGTCTCCATCGAGAGCGTCCTGGACGACCGCCTCCCCGCCCAGGTCAGCAACGACGGAAGCTTCCTGATGTCGGTCAAGGCAGCATCCGGCCACCTCGGCC
>Ga0181521_10001203_pt1 | contig 32210 bp, 25 predicted proteins | sample PEATcosm2014_Bin_32_FD_119764 | JGI IMG/M metagenome (GOLD analysis project Ga0181521, IMG submission 119764) | Peatland microbial communities from MTU Mesocosm Facility, Houghton, MI, USA - PEATcosm2014_Bin02_60_metaG | ecosystem: Environmental > Terrestrial > Soil > Wetlands > Peat | place...
CCCGCCGTGGCGCCGGTCACCGAGACGCTGAACTGACAAGGAGTGCCCGTCACAACGGTCGCGTTGGCAAGTTGGATGGCGCCCGGTGCGGTCACCGTAAGGGTTCCGCCGCAGACAGCACTGGTGGCGGTAGTTACGGTCAGCCCGGTAGGAAGCGTGTCGGTGAAGCCGACCCCTGTCAGGGTCGCCGGATTGCCGGCCGGATTGGTGATAGTAAACGTCAGGTTAGTGGATGCGTTCAAACCGATCGTAGCGGCGCCGAACGATTTCGAGATCGAGGGCGGTCCCTCTACCACCAGACTGGCGTTCGAAGTGTTTCCCGTGCCGGCGTTCGAGGAAGTGACCTGCACGCTGTTGTTTAATGTGCCCGTGATGATGCCCTGCACGCTGACCGAAACGGCGCACGATCCGCTGGCCGGAATCGAGCCGCTGGCGAGGCTCACGGAGCTGGCGCCGCCATTAGCCGTGACGGCGCCGCCGCATGTGTTGGTCGCACCGGGAGTCGACGCCACGACCATTCCGCTCGGTAAGGTATCCGTGAATGCCACTCCGCTCAGGGCCAGGCTGGAGTTGGGGTTTGTGACGTTGAACGTCAAGGTGCTCGTCCCGCCGACCGGAATCGAGTTCGGGCTGAAGCCCTTGGAAATCGACGGCGGGGACGCCACAGTCAGGTTGGCCGATGCCGTAGAGCCCGTGCCGCCGTCGCTGGAAGTCACGTTCCCGGTGGTGTTGGTATAGCTGCCCGCCGTGGCGCCGGTCACCGTGACGCTGAACGTACACGGAGTGCCCGTCGCGACGGTCGCGCCGGCGAGTGAGATGGTGACCGGTGCGGTTACCGTCAAGGTGCCGCCACACGTCGCAGTGGTGGCGCTGGTCACGGTCAGCCCGGTGGGCAGCGTGTCGGTGAAGCCGACACCGGTTAGGGAAGCGGGATTGCCGGCCGGGTTGGTGATCGTAAACGTCAGGTTAGTGGATGCGTTTAAACCGATCGTAGCGGCGCCGAACGATTTCGAGATCTGGGGCGGCGCTTCCACGTTGATGCTGGCCGATGCCGTATTGCCCGTGCCGCCCTCGTTCGACGTTACCGCCGAGGTGACGTTGTTTTGCGTTCCCGCCGCGGTGCCGGTGACATTGACCGAGAACGTGCAACTGCCGACGCTTGCCAACGTCGCGCCCGAAAGGCTGATCGAGCCGCTACCTGGGGTGGCTGTGATGGTGCCGCCGCCGCAGGATCCCGTCAGCCCGTTGGAGGGCGAGGCTATCTTGAGGCCGCTGGGCAGCGTATCGGTGAAGCCGATGCCGCTCAGCGTGGTGGTGCCGTTAGGGTTTGACAGGGTGAAGCTCAGGCTGGTGGTAGCGCCCAGTGCGATGCTCGACGCGCCGAACGACTTGCTGATGCTCGGCGGCGATGCTACCGTGATGCTGGCGGTCGAGGTGTTGCCCGCGCCCGCGTTGGATGAGGTGACAACCACGCTGTTGTTTTTGAGGCCCACTGTCGAGCCTTGCACGTTCAGGGAAACCGTGCACGAAGCCCCGGGAGCCAGCGTCGCCCCCGACAGGCTCGCCGAACTGGAGCCAGCCGTAGCAGTGGCCGTTCCGCTGCAGGTGCTGTTCAAATTGTTCGGTGTTGCCACGATCAGGCCGGACGGCAGATTATCCGTGAACGCAACCCCGTCCAGGGTCAGATTAACGTTGGCGCTGCTGATGGTAAAGGTCAGCAATGACGTGGCGCCGTAGGGAATCGTGGTCGGAGCGAAAGCTTTCAGGATACCGGGCGGTGCGATGACCGTCAGAGTTGCCGACGAGGTATTGCCGTTGCCCGCGTCCGTCGAATCGATGGTGACGCCGTTGGAGTAAGTATTGTCGACCGAGCTCTGTACGTTTACCTGAATCGTGCAGGTCCCGACGGGCAAAGTCGTGTTGCTGAAACTGATGCTGCCGGCTCCGGCAGTCGCCGTAACCGACCCTCCGCAGTTGTTGACCACGCTGGGCGTGGAGGCTACCACCAGGCTGCCTGGCGAGGTTCCCACGTTGGTGGGGAGATTATCGGCGAAGCTCGCATCGATGGGAACTACGTTTCCGTTGGTGATGCTGAATGTGATGGCGCTCGCAGTAGTCCCGCCCGCACCAGTCGTCGCCACGGTCGTCGGATAGAAGCTCTTGGCGATCGAGGGCGGCTGCAAGATGAGGATCCCCGCGTTGGCTAGACCGCCGCTCGAAGCCGCCAGGCCGGAAGCGCCGGCGGTATAAGTAAAGGTCGTGACGGTTGGAGTCGACGCCACGGCGACGAACTGTCCGGCGGACGTGTCGTACCCGCTTACGCCAACGCCGGAGATCTTTAGGTACTCACCGGCGCTGAACCCGTGCGCTCCAACCGTGGTGATCGTGGCGGTAGTCCCTGTTTCGGTCGCGCTGGCGATCAAATTCGAGTTCGCCGCGACCACGGCCTGATCCACTGTCGCGTGCGCCGAGCCAAATCCCGCGGTGTTGCCGGCGTTGAAAGTCGCCGTAGCCTGCGCTCCGGCGTTGAGGATTTCCGGCTGCGCCTGCGGAATGGTTCCCAACGTGGGGTTATCGAAAGTGACGGGGAGGCCAATGATTTCGTTCAGATTGCCCGACAGAGCCGCCCCACTGCCGTGATCGTCCAGGCTCATGTTGGCGGTAAGGGTGGTGCTCTGATTGATGTGAATCTTCTGCGGATTGGCGGTGTGCGTCAGGACGATGAAGGGATCGTAGGTGGTCGTGTTGCCGGACCCGAGCTCGAACGTGCCGAGCGGCGCATTGGTGCCCCACCAGTTGTCGGTTATGTTGATCGTTCCCGGCGTCGGTTGCACCGGGGTTGGCTGGCTGAAATTGCCTCCTGTGCCTGCGCCGCCAGTCGCGCTATTGCCTTCGATGCGGCTATATTGCATGGTAAAGGGCGCCAGATTGCCGCTCAGTATGTAGATTCCGCCGCCGTCTTTCGCGGAGTTCCCAGTGATCGAAACCTTGGACAGATTCCCTGCTTTGCCGCTGTTTGAGGTGAACCATATCCCGCCGCCTTCGCCGGTGGATGTGTTACCGCTGATAATCGTGCCTTGGTCGAGCGTCAGAGAGTTGCCGTCCGTGTATTCAATTCCGCCGCCCACCCCCGCTGTCGTGTTGCCGGAGACCGTGGTGCCGTGTAATGTCAGGTTGCCGAGTACTTCGAACGCGCCGCCATTCGGGTTGAACCCAGCGTTGGCCTTGGCCTGGTTGTTGATTACTTGTGAGGAGGTCATTACCACTGTGGCAGGCGCCGGAGTCGAAGTCGCCACATAGGCGCCGCCACCGTTCCCCACGTCGCCCGTTGAACTGGGCGCAGCCACATTGTTTTCCACAATGCAACTGTTGAACGTCGCCGTTCCCGCTCCGCCGTTTGTGTTGAAGACGGCGAATCCGCCGCCCTCTCCATCCGTCAGGGTGTTGTTATTTAAGGTGACATTCGTCAAGGTCAGACTGGAATTTCCGCTTTCTCCTGTATCGAAATCGAAAGCCCCACCCCAACCGTCGTAAAGGCTGGTATTGCCGCGGTTGTACCCATTCTGGATCGTCAGGTTGGAGATGCTCACCGTAGCATCGGTCATCGAAGCGATGTCCTGATTGAAGGAAAACACCTTGTCGACCCCGTTCGCCGGTCCCGGATTCACGCCGACCGTCCCGCCCTGAATGATCGTGGTGGCCTGCCCGTTGCCGATTATGTTTACCGAATCCGTAACGTCCAGAGTTCCGGTTCTGGCGTCGTAGACTGGATTGCCGGAGCGTGCAATCGTCAAGGTATAGGTGCCCGCCGGGATCATGATGGTGTCTGTTCCGGGCAACGCATTGGCTTCCATGATGGCCGCGCGCAGGCTGCAGTGACCGGTCGCGTCGGCGCAAACGCCATCACCGGGATTTGCATCCACCGTGTCGGCGGCGGTATTGACGGTAAACGTCGGATCCGGCAGCGGCATCATCGCGTGCGGCACCGTATCGCCGCGCGCCAGAAATACCACTCCTGGCCGCCCGTCGATATTCACCCGCGCCGGCAGCGCGGCCACGGCATCCACCCCAAGATCCGCGCGGCCGATTACAATGCCGCTCGCCGGATTTCGATCCGAATGCGCCACCACCGACATCCGCGCCGCGTTGAGCAGCAGGACATCGTCCGCGCCATTGCTCGAAATGCGGGTGCGGAACATCAGCGGAGCGCGGCCCGCGCTGTCGGGGGCTCCTACCTGTGGATAGCTTTCGATTTCCTGCCACACGACGGTGCGCTGCGCTTGCGGAACTCGCGGATTGCGGAGATTCGCTTGCCGCCGTGCCAGTATTTCGTCCGCCGTGTACGGCCGCTGATCGGGTACACCGTGCGCCAGCATCTGCAAGGTTCCGTCGGTCGCCAGCAGCGCGATCTGGGGCAGGGGATCGCGGTCGAAAACAAATCTTCCCACGTCCGCGGCCGCCACTTGGTACGGCACTTCCACGGAGTCGATCGTGCGGCTGCCGCCATGCAGAATCGAAACCTTCCCGCCCGCCAGAATCAACACATCGGGCAACCCGTCGCCATCCAGATCGCCGAATGCAAAAGAAGTCGCATCGGCGCTCAGGGGAAAAGCCGCCACCTGCGAAAGTCCGGCGGGCGACCCGCGATAGATGAATAATCGCGATCCGTTGTTATTGTGCGCGCCTACAAGCAAGTCGGCGTATTTCCCGTTTTGCAGCCGGTGCGCGCCGAGAGCCGTGATCGCGCCACCCACATCGATCGATTGCAGCAGCTCGGTACTTCCCGAGGCGCCGCGCGCCAGCACATACAAAGCCGACCCGCCCCGCGTGGCCGCAACCATGCCCGGTCCATCCAGCCCGAAGAAATCGCCGGCAACCAGGAAGTCTGGCCGGCCCGGGATCTGGACAAGCTGCGCATCCGGCAGATACGGGGACGGAAACTCGCCGCGCCCGATCGCCAGGAAGCTCGCTTCGCTCTGCGGAGCGAACGCGTCCAGATTTCCGCGATGGATCGCGATCGTCCCGCCCGCTGGTATCGCCAGTCCAACCGCCAGATCCTGGATGCCGTCGCCGTCGAAGTCTTCGGAGGCGAGTGAAAGCGGCGCCGCCAGGCGGGACAAACCTGCGCGATAGTGCGTGTCCACGCGCGTCTCGCGGGCAAGGTACAGCTTTGCCTGCTCGTCTTGAGCGAAGATCTGCACGGGGTGGCAGATGGTCAGCCATGCACCCAACGGAATCAATATCAGCAGCGGCGCAAGTTTGCGCATCCGAGTCCTGGCGAGTGTACCTTTGGCGTTTCTGGAATGGTCAGAATTCATACGGCTTCACTCCGATCAGGCGCTAAATCAGGATTTGCACCTTGCCATCCTGGCCCAGTGTCCGATTATACATCCCACCGCATTCTTCAGAGCTGTTTCTCCGATTTTCCCATCCCGAACGACTCCGGCGGCCCAGCAGGGATCGACGCTGGCTCTTCCGGGCACGGAAGAACCGCAAGCGCCTCATATTCAGGCAGTTGCTCAGACGCCCGTCCGCCCATTCCCTTCCTTTGCCCGCTTTGCTTCCCCTGCCGCAGGCTATCCGGTGGTACCGGCAGGACTGCGATGCGGCGCGCCATGTCCACGAACAACTGTCGTAAGAGGCGGCTCCCGGCATGGTGCGCCGGCTAAAGCGAAGATGTGCTCCGATGCGCCGCCGACATTGCGGATCGCATGGATCGATTCAGAATCTCCACCCCCGAGTAAGTTCGCTCGAGTTCCTCGCGATGCTCGGTAGCGAATGCCAAGGCGAGCGTGAGTGGTATGGTGTAGCGTTGGTGCCCCGAGACTTCGGCCGCTGCTTCCATACTCGCCGCGGCAAGCGAAGCTAGCATTGGCACGGTCTCGACGGGCAACTCCAGCGGATTCTCGCACAACTTCGGATCCGAAGTCACACAGTATTCGCGACAGACAAACGGGCGGTCTTGATAGATCCCACACGAATCGTCGTCTTCGAGAAAAGGGCAGGCGAGACGAAGATCGAGGTAGGCTTTCACGTTGGCCTGGGCGTCCTCTTGACTCCCGGCTCGGCGGCCTTCGAGATACGCGTCCGCGAGACCGGCCGACGTGAGCCGCGCTTGCCGCTCGGCAAATCGCGAAAGAATCCGCCCCCGGTTGGGCTCCGGCAGATCCTCCACTAACCGAAGCAGTCCGTAAGCCTCGGCGGGAGTCACAGGTACCGGCTGAATGCGGCAGCACGCCGAACATCCGCGGGCGCAGGACACGGGCCGGCCGTTGGCCCCAACGGCAATCGCCATTAACTGGTCGTCGAGCGCTCTCAGCGCGGGCAGCACTTCATCCAGACGCGCCATCGGCGGCAACGGTTCGATATCGATCAGAACCGGTCGGCCCAGCACCCGGAATTGCAGGACTGCCTTTTCCATGCAGCCTGATTGTAGCGGATTCCAGTATATTTGCCGGCCGCCCGCCGGCTTGCTACCCTCGTAGATCGCCCATGTCCGACCCGGTTCAACTCTCCGCGCGGCCGGTCTCGCCGGACGACCGGGATTTTCTGTGGAGAGTCTACGCGAGCACTCGCGAACAGGAAATCGCCGCGTTCAGATGGCCACCCGCGCAACAGGAAGCCTTCCTGCGAATGCAGTATCGCGCGCGATGCCAGTCGTACGCCGCTGCCTATGAACAGGCCGAACATTCGGTGCTCCTGGCCGGCGGCGTCCCCGCTGGTTTTATGATCGTGGCCCGAGGCCCGTCCGAAGTCCGCCTGATCGATATCGCCCTGTTGCCGGAGCATCGGGGCCACGGCTTGGGTACACAGGCAATCCTCGGCCTGATTCGTGAAACCAGCGCCCGTTCGGTTCCCTTGCGGCTCACCGTTCATCGTGGAAACCCGGCGATTCGCCTCTACCGCCGCCTGGGGTTCTCCGTCATTTCCGCCGACAGTGTGTATATTGAAATGGAGCGCCATGCCCGGCTTGGATGATTTGAACTGCCAGATTTTCCGCGACTTACTGAACGGCGTTTTCGAGGTGCAGGATGCCTTCGGCGCGCCGGTGGTTTTGAAGTTGATCGAAGTAAACGAAAAACGCGAGTCGCCGAGGCTCGAACAGTTCTCCCTCACCTTTCGCGGCCCCCGCGAGCCGGTGCTGGCGCAGCGCATCTGGCGCTTCGAACATCCCACCCTGGGCCCGCGCGATCTGTTCGCCGTTCCCCTCGGGCCGGACGGCGAGGGCATGCTGTACGAAGTGATTTTCAACCGCGTCCGCCGCGCCAGGCCATGAAACCTTGCGACATCACCCTACGCGATGCAGGTGACGCCGACCGGCCGTTTCTGCTGGCGTTGTACGCCGCCACGCGCGAGGCCGAGATGGCCATGGTTCCCTGGACGGCGTCGCAGAAACGGGCGTTTGTCGAGATGCAGTTCGCCGCGCAGTTGCGCGGTTACGCCGAAACGCACCCCGCTGCGGCGCACCAGATCATTTTGGTCGCCGATCGTCCCGCCGGCCGCATCTACCTCGATCGCGGCGAGCGCGAGATCCACATCCTTGATATCACCGTAGCCCCTGCCTGCCGGAATTCGGGCATCGGCTCGGCGGTGCTGCGCGAAGTCCTTACCGAGGCTGACCGGACGGGCAAAACCGTTGGCATATATGTCGAAGACTTCAACCCTTCCCGGCAACTGTTTGAGAGGCTGGGGTTTTGTGTCGCCGCACAGGATGGTTTTCAGCTTCTGCTGGAGCGCTCGCCCGGTGCAATGACGGTCAGCCAGTCATAGACTATTTGGCCTGCCTCAGCCTGTCGGAAAGCCAGGCCCAGCCCGGCCAAAACTGACGCCAAAACTGACGCTTGAGACTGTAGATGAGCCGGTGGTATACTGACTCGGACCATCGCGGGTCAGGAAACCTCATCGCGCGGCCCAAAAACCGGAATTGGGAGGAACAGACCATGTCTTCGCCGTATATCGGGGAGATTCGAATGTTCGGCGGTAATTTCGCGCCCGCTGGTTGGGCTTTCTGCGACGGCAGCGTCTTAGCTATCAGCGACTACACCGCCCTGTTTCAATTGATCGGCACAACCTACGGCGGCGACGGGCAGAGCACGTTCGCGCTGCCGAACCTGCAAAGCCGTGTTCCCATTCACGCAGGCTCGGGCTTCACATTGGCGCAGACCGGTGGAGCGGAGACCGTAGCCTTGACACCGTCGCAAATACCCAATCACTCTCACGTGCCACTGGCGTATGCCTCGAACGGCTCGCAGGCTAGCCCGGCAGGAAACGTCTGGGCGCAGTCTCCGCTCGACCAGTTTTCCAACGTCGCGCCAAACCTCGATATGGCGGCAGCCGCCATCGGTTCGGCCGGCGGGTCGCAGCCGCACGACAACATGATCCCTTTTCTGGCGGTGAGTTTCATCCTGTCGTTATTCGGCGTTTTCCCCTCACAATGAGATTTCAGGGAGAGAAACACAATGTCGGAACCGTTTTTGTCGGAGATTAAGATCATGTCGTTCAATTTTCCGCCCAAGGGGTGGGCGTTCTGCGATGGGCAGCTTATGGCTATTAATCAGAACCAGGCGCTTTTCGCGCTCGTGGGCACAACCTACGGCGGAGATGGGCAAGTGAACTTCAGATTGCCCAATCTTCAGGGGCTTGTGCCCGTGCACTTTGGCGGCGCGTTAGTTCTTGGCGAGATGGGCGGCGAGCAAGCCCACACTCTGATCATCAGCGAGGTGCCTGCGCACGCCCACACGCCGGTCGGAACCACTACCGCGGCGAGTTCCGCAACTCCGGCCAACAACTTGTGGTGCTCGAATCCCGCCAACCCGTTCAATGCAACTGCCGGTACGCCTATGACCGCAGCATCCATCGGCGCAACCGGTGGCAGCCAGCCACATCTGAACATGTCGCCATTCCTGGTGTTGAACTTCTGCATTGCGCTACAGGGTATCTTCCCAAGTCAGGATTGACGAGAAAGGATCTAGCGATATGGCCAACCCATTTGTAGCTGAAATTCGAATTTTCCCCTTCAACTTTCCCCCCACTGGCTGGGCCGTCTGCGACGGCCAGCTCATTCCTATCACCCAGAACACGGCGCTCTTTTCCCTTCTCGGAACCACCTACGGCGGCGACGGCAAAAGCAATTTCGGGCTTCCCAACTTCCAGGGATCGGCGCCGATGCATTGGGGACAAGGTCCCGGGCTCAGCCTGCGAGATCTTGGCGAGGCCGGCGGAGAGCAAACGGTCACCCTTCTCCAAACCGAGATGCCGGCGCACGCCCATACCGCGTTGGCCTCCGGATCCAGTGGCCTTGCCGGTCCCGGTGGCAACGCCTGGGGTGCGGCACTGAAGGGCCACGGTGTTCTATACGCTCCCTCGGGCACCCAAAACGTCGCAATGAGTCCCAACGCTCTTTCTATCGCGGGCAGCAGTTTTCCGCACAATAATCTGCAACCGTACCTGGCATTGAACTTCTGTATCGCCATGCAGGGAGTCTTCCCGTCGCGTTCTTAAGCTGGCGCGACTGAGGAGACCATGGAGTGAATCTGCTCCAGTATCTTGTCGTGCCGTTTGGCCCACCACGTCTCCCGCAGCCAGCACGGAGGCAATTAGAAGCTTCCGTAGAGTAAGTGCGGCATCCGCCACGGCGATTGATTCAGAGCCCGGTATTCGTGCCGCAGACGTTCACGGCGAGCCCGAGAGCCTGAAACATGGCGGCCTTGACGGCCAGCGCGTGACTCGCGCCCGCGGCATCGGGTCCATAGGCGACCTGGATGTGATTCGATTTGTGCTGCGCCATCAACTGATCGCGGCCCACACCGTACAGGACGGCATGCATCATTGGCCACTGCGGCGTGGTGATGTTCCAGCGGCGTTCGGTTTCTTCCTGCGGCAACTCCACCACACGGCCGCGGCCGATGTCCACCTTCAGGGCGCCGGCCTCGAGGTAAACACGGCTCCAGACGATTTCACCTGGCTTGCTCACGCCCTTGACGGTTCCTCCGCCGAGGCGGAAATACATGGCAGGCTGCCGCTCGCTCACCGCTCCGGCATAGCCGCCGATGAGGTGGGCGGGCGGCACGGCGCCGGAAATCTCGAACACCCAGACGAACTCGTTCCGGCCGTTGACCTGGAACTCTTCGCCATAGCGAACGTCGTGCAAAGTGGTCTCCGGAGCAAACCCCAGATGGCGCCACACGCGATTGGTGATCAGTGCATCCAGACCGGCGCACTCGTCCACCTCGTTGAAGTGCGGAAGCGGCTGGCCTTCCTGTAAGACCCGCCCGTTTCCGCGGGCGCGCACCGGCGGCCGGTCGGAGTTATTCAATAGACCTTCGGCTAAGTCGGAAGCCGGACACAGGTCCTTCAGTCCCTGCTGGTACTGGATGCCAATCGCGTCGCAGCCAAAATCGTCCGCGATGCGCAACGCAGAGATGTACATCTTGCACTGATCGAGAATCTGCGCGTCGGTCAGATCGGTCTCGGGATTGGAACCGGTCAGGAAACGCATTCCGCTCGAATCCAGCCAGGCGCGCACGGCCCGCGCCTCGGCATCCGGGGTGGCCAGCATCTCGGCATATAGCGCCGACTGGCTCAGTCTTTCTTTGCCAACGCCCAGCGGCAGCAGGAAGCAATCCTCGATGATGCCGTTGTACATTCCCATGCAGCCCTCGTCGAAGACGCCGAGGATGGCCTTCTGGCGGCGCAACTGGCCGGCCAGTTCCTCGCCCGCCTGGGCAGCCTTTTCCGGGAGCTGCAGATCCTTCAATGGGTGCACGTGGCTGAGATCATGAACCACGGTCTCGCCGGACAGCCACTTGCGCAGTCCACTCAGGAAGAACTCATCCTTGAAATCGAGGCTCCAAAGGGTGCTGAACGGAATACCGGCCTTCGTCATGCAAGCGTTCAGATTGAGCATGCCCACCAGCCCGGGCCATTCGCCGCTCCAGTTGGCGACGGTCAGAATCGGTCCTTTGTGCGACGCGAGTCCAATCAGAACCTGGTGGCTGTACTGCCACACAGCCTCGCAGACAATCAGGCTCGCCTGTGGCGGGATGTTCTGGAATACCTCGATCCCCTGCTTCTGGCTGCCAATAAAGCCATGCTTCAACCGAGGGTCGTACGGGTGGCCCCGCGTGACCTCCCGTCCCTCGGCCCGGACTGCGGCCATGACGGCCTCCTCGACCTTCTGTTGTGCGGCCCAGCAGTTCTGGTTTGCCGAGAGACGCAGATCGCCATTGGCGATCAGGTATATTTTTTCTGACATCGGTTCCCCTTTGAAGCCCGACTATAGCGCTACAATCAAGGTCTGTCAAGGTCAAGAGCGGTGTTGCCAAGAGCGGTGTTGCCGGCAACAAGTGCTAGCCTGGAAGATCTTACGTGTCCGTTCGAATGAAAGACATCGCCGCGGATCTCGGCGTCTCGCTGATGACGGTGTCCAAGGCGTTACGGAATCACAGTGACGTCGCCGAGGAAACGCGCCATCGGGTTCTGCGGCGCGCGCGAGAACTGAAGTACCAGCCGAATCTGACTGCGCGCGGCTTGGCCAGCCGCCGCACCTTCCTGATCGGATTGATTGTTCCCGACATGATGCACTCCTTTTTTGCGGAGGTTGCTAAAGGTGTCGGAGACGAACTGGAACCACAGGGATACCAGATCCTCATCTCGAACTCCGGTGAGCGTCTGGATAGGGAACTGCAGCAGATCCGGTCGCTCATTGGGCGTAGCGTCGACGGACTGATCATCGCGTCCGCCGCCGACCGGGCCAGCCCGCAGTTTATGGAGGCGCTGGCGGCCAGCGCACGGTACGTGCTGATTGACCGCACGATTGCAGGGCTGAATGCGAATTACGTTGGCGTCGACAACGAGGAAATCGGCTATCTGGCGACCTCGCATCTGATTGAGCAGGGATGCACGCGCGTTGCGCACATTCGGGGACCGGCTATCTCGACCGGAACGGGGCGATTGTGCGGGTATCGCCGCGCTCTGGAGAGCCATGGGCTCGCGGCTTCGACTGAATACACCAGCGGCGGCGAATATGAGGACTCCGCCGGATATAGCGCCATGCGGCGCTTGCTTGCGCTAGAACCTCGCCCGGACGGCGTTTTCTGCTACAACGACCCGGTGGCCGCCGGGGCGATTAAAGCCATTCTGGAAGCGGGTCTCAAGGTTCCGCAGGACGTCGCGGTGATCGGCGCCGGGAATGTGCACTATTCCGACCTCCTCCGGGTGCCGCTGTCCACCATCGACCAGAGCAGCAGCCTGATTGGCCAGACGGCCGCGGAGCTGCTGATGGATGCGATGAGGACGAAAGGGTCCATCGTGCCACGGCGTATTTTGTTTTCGCCACAACTGGTGGTGCGCGAATCCAGCCGGCGCAAAGCCTGAGTCAGCCGTTCGCACTCCCGCCGGCTGGTAGTCGCGTGCCATAGCTCTAGCGCTACATATAAGGGAGCTAGGCTTGATCGAGCCGGACATTCGATTGCGGCCGCGGTCTTTGGTTTCGCTTACTGTACCGATATAATGGTTCTCGTTGCGCGAAGCAGACCCGCGATGCGGATTCGACTGGCGCGCCGCTTCACGGGCGAGTACCATAAGGTCTTCCCACAGGTGGTGACATGGATCTGAGCGCCCTTCCCGAGACGAACCACGCCTTCGACGGCCAGCCGACCAGTCACAGGCTGTTCGCACGCGAGAATCTGGTGCCGTTCGTGCTGGTCACGGCGCTGTTTTTTTTCTGGGGAATCCCCAACAACCTCAACGATGTCCTCATCCGGCAGTTCATGAAGTCGTTCGAGATCACCCGCTTCAAGGCAGGCCTCGTGCAGTCGGCGTTTTACATGGGGTATTTCCTGCTGTCCATGCCCGCGGCGCTGGTGATGCGCCGCTTCGGTTACAAAACGGGACTGGTCACCGGCCTGTTTCTCTTTGCTTGCGGCACCTGGCTGTTCTGGCCGGCGGCGATCGTCGGACAGTATGGGTTCTTTCTGATGGCTCTGTTCGTGATCGCCAGCGGACTGGCCTTCCTGGAGACCGGCGCCAACTCGTTCGTCTCCCAGTTGGGCGACCCGGTAAGCTCGGAACGGCGGCTGAATTTCGCGCAGGCGTTCAACCCGTTCGGCGCGATTAGCGGCGCACTCATCGGCACCGTGTTCATTTTCTCGGGCATTGAACTGAAGCCGGCGCAGGTTGCGGTCATGAAGACGAGCGGCACATGGCAGCCGTACCTGCACCATGAAACGCTGCGCGTCATCACGCCATACCTGGTACTGGGGTCGGTTGTGTTCCTGTGGGCGCTCCTGATTATTCGCACCCGATTTCCGAAGGTGGCCGGGGAAACCACCTCGCATGCCGCGACGGAACATGGCCGGTTCCGCGACCTGTTCCGCCATCCGCATTTCGTCCTGGCCGTGATTGCGCAGTTTTTCTATGTCGGCGCGCAGGTGGGCACCTGGAGCTACTTCATCCAGTACGTGCAGGATTACACGCATCAACCGGAGAAGGTCGCCGGCTACTTCCTGAGCGGAACGCTGGTGGCTTTCGGCGTGGGGCGCTTCTCGGCGACCTGGTTCATGAAGTTCGTTCGTCCGAACGTGTTGATGGGCTCGTACAGCGTGATCAATGTGCTGCTGGTAGCCATCGGGGTCGAGTTTCCCGGGTGGATTGGACTCTGGGCCATCTTCCTGACCAGTTTCTTCATGTCGCTCATGTTCCCGACCATTTTCGCGCTAGGTCTCAAAGGCCTGGGGCCGAACACCAAGATCGGCGGCTCTTTGATCGTGATGGCGATCGTCGGCGGCGCCGTTTTCACGCCGTTGATGGGACTGGTGTCGCAGACAACCCATAGCATGGCGATGGCCATGCTGGTTCCGCTGGTCTGCTACGCATTCATCGCTTACTATGGCTTCGCCGGGTGCCGGATCGGCCTGGCCAGGCAGACTGAATAGATTCCTCGGTGGAAAATCACCGGGCCGGGTCAGCCACTCCAGCCGGAAATGAGAGTGCACAGAGAGGGCGTTCTGTAATCAGGCTCGCACGCGGCGGGGGAGAGACCGCCGGAACGCGTCCGCGCGAATCGCCGCGCGGCGGCGGTAAAAGGCATCCCGATCCACCCGCACGGCAATCTCGGCGGAACTGTATCGATCCGCGGCCAGGAAGCTTCTCTTCTGCCCGTCCGTGGCGTGGTCGATATCGAGCATCCAGCGCCAGCGCGGATAGGCCGCATGCTCGGTTTCCGCCGGGAATACGCTGGCGTTCCAGAGCGTGCGTTCGGCTTCGGGCGTGTCGCCGCTCCAGATTTCGGAATCCGGCGCGCCGGCGGCCCGCAGCCACGCCGCCAGCGGTTTGCCGCAAAACGTGGCTCCGCCCACTACGGAATCCTTGAAGGTGTCGTGGATGCCGTAGTACCGGACGAACCATGCCTTCCGGCCCTCCCGGTTCACGCCAGGCGACAGATCGAGACAGGCTCCTTCCGGGAGTGCAAACGGTTCGGACACGTCCACGCCGACTACCACGTTGCGGCGATCCAGGTGCAGTGCGGCGTGCAGACGGCAGCCCTCCACCCAGGAATCTGCGCCGTCGATCGCGGCGCCGTCGTCAGTCGCGGTCCCGATCGCCAAAACCGTGCCGGACGGCCGAGTGCCTGTATCGTGCTGAACCAGTTCCAGGCCGCTCGAAATCAACTGGCTGGTCGATCCGAAATGCAGGAAACTGCACTGGCGCAGCATCTGAAGATGGAATGGAATGGTGTGCAGTTCCGCGAACAGCTTGGCCAGCACGGGCTCTTCGAGCTTCGATCCACTCGACCGCACCGTGCGCAGGTATTCTTCAAACGTGGTGTCCGTGCCCAGGGCGCAGCAGATCTCGCGATACAGATCGATCCCGTGCGTGAGTACGATCTGCCAGCCCGATGGGGTCCATCCAATGGCGGCCGGGCCATCCATCGATTCCGCTCGAGCGGCGCAAAAGGAGCCAAGCAGTTTCACAGCGGCACCGGCGTCCAGACTCATGAGGCCGATGTCCAACGCGGATAGGCCATCCGCGCCAATCGCTCCGGCGTGGGCCTGCCGTTGCAGGTCCGGTTTCTGCAGGTAGAGGCGGACCGAGCCATCGCTGTTGGGACAGAGCACGCCGTGACGCGACGCCTCGGCGGGGGACGCCCGGGAACTGAGCGCCGTGATTCCCGCCCGAAGGGAGCCAACCTCGGAACGATCGAAAAGAATGAGCGCGTCTCCGGAGGCAACCACGATCTGTCCGGCGTCCGGCGGCCCGGCGGGAAGGCCGAGAAAAGCCGGGACCAGCCGGTCGAACAGAGTCGGCGTGAGCGCGGATTCGGGAGCGCCGGGGAGAGGAACGAAAATCTTACCGCAAGGCGAGTAGGCGGGCAGGCGCCGTGAGTCGCCTCCCGCGTGCACAATCAGAATCCGTAAGCCTCGAAGAACTCTCTCGGCGTCCTCGAAGTTGGCCGTGCTCCGGCCCGCTTCGGCTTCGCGGCGCAGCACTTCGAGGAGGCACTCGAGCGTGCTCCCGCCGCTGCCCACGCGGCGCCCGTGCGGATCGGCGACCACCAGCGTGTCCCGCACCTGGGTCAACTGGCCGGTCTCACGGCGCATACGGATCTGCGCTTCGTAGGCCGCCGCCTGATCGTCGTTTGCCGCGGTTAGTATGAGATAGTGCCAGAGCTCGGATGAGTTCGACATGCCTGCTTCATCGTCGCATTGTACCGGTCCGCCAGGGAGCCGAGACCGGCGCATGGTATCGATATCGCGTTTCAGTTAACGATAATAGCTAACGAAACCTGGTGTCAACCCCGCTGGGCCACGCAGTAATCGATAACTGTTGCGATCTTTTCGCGTCAGTGATACAGTCGGATGGTTGGGCGGTGAGGCCGGTTTCGAGGCAACCATCCGCACCCGCCACTGGTGAGATACAGGATGATACGGCTACACTTTTGGCTTGCACTTTCGGCAGCTCTCTGCGTGTCCGCGCAGACCCCGAATGCGGACGATGTGGCCTGGCAGACGGCCAACCGCAAATTCGACGAAAAACGAACCGCGCTCCTTCGGGAGGTGGACACGGCAGGCCGTACCGGGCCGTTCCAGCCAACCTGGGAATCGCTGAAGGGCTACAAGATTCCGGATTGGTATCAAGACGCAAAGTTCGGCATTTTCATCCACTGGGGCGTCTACTCCGTGCCGGCTTTTGGCAGCGAGTGGTATCCGCGTCTGATGTATTTGCAGGGCAGCCCGGAGTTCCAACATCACGTCGCCACATACGGCCCTCAGTCGAAGTTCGGGTACAAGGACCTCATTCCGCAGTTCAAGGCCGAGAAGTTCGACCCGCATGCCTGGGCGGAGTTATTCCGCAAATCGGGCGCCCGGTACGTGATCCCCGTGGCCGAGCATCACGATGGGTTCGCCATGTACCACTCCGATCTGTCCGACTGGTGTGCGGCGAAGATGGGTCCTCGTCGCGACGTGGTCGGCGAAATCGAGAAGGCTGTCCGAGCGGAAGGGCTGCACTTCGGCGCCTCCAGTCACCGGGCCGAACATTATTTCTTTATGAACGGAGGCAGGGAGTTCGACTCCGACGTCCGCGACCCGCGCTTCGCGTCATTCTACGGCCCGGCACACGCCGGTGTGACCAACAAGAACAACCCGGACTGGAATGGCCACCCCGACCCGGCATACCTGGATGACTGGCTGGCGCGCACCACTGAGATTGTCGACCGCTATCATCCGGAGGTCGTCTGGTTCGACTGGTGGATTCAGACCAAGGAGTTCGAGCCTTACCTGAAGCGCTTTGCGGCGTACTATTACAACGACGCCGCGCGCCGCGGCTCCACCGCCGCGATCAACTACAAGTTCAATGCGTACCCGGAGGGTGCGGCCGTCCTCGATATCGAGCGCGGCCAGATGGACAAGCCACGGCCGCTATTGTGGCAGACCGATACATCCATCAGCATCAAGTCCTGGGGATACATCGAGAACGACTCGTTCCGTTCTCCCGAGTCGCTGATTCGGCAATTGGTCGATATCGTCAGCAAGAACGGCGCTCTGCTGCTGAATGTCGGACCGAAGTCGGACGGCACGATTCCCGAACAGGCGCAGGCGATCCTGCTGGACATGGGGCGCTGGCTCTCCGTCAACGGCGAAGCCATTTATGGGACGCGCCCCTGGACGGTCTCCGGCGAGGGCCCCACCCAGGTAATTGGCGGCGCGTTCCACGACACGGCTACCCAACCCTACACGAGTCAGGATATTCGCTTCACAAAGAAAGGCGACGTGCTGTATGCCATCGCCCTCGGATGGCCGGCGGACGGAAAAATCACCATTCGATCGCTGGCGGACGATTCTACCGCCGGCGTCGGCGCCGTAACCAGCGTGCAACTATTGGGCTCCGGCACCAAACTGAAATGGAATCGCGACCACGATGGCCTGAAGATCGAGCTGCCCGGGCCGAAGACCGGAGAATACGCGTGGGTGTTCCGCATCGGGCGCTCCGCCCGGTAAACCGTCTGGTCTTGCATTGACGCAGGGCTTCATGCCTTCCAGCTCTGCACTTGGCGCACCAGATCCCACATCATCTGGTCCATCGCACTGCCGGTGTCTCGCGACGATTCACGCGTGTTGGCCAAGGCGGCCCAACAGAACCCACTGGCGGTCCGCACCATGATGCTGGTTGTGCCGGGCAAACTTCCCGCGTGCCACCAGTTGGGGACACGGTTCACCGCCCAGCCCTTCGCATAACCGGCGTTCGCCGAGCTCGCCGTAGTCATCTCCCGGATCGACTCGGGCTGCAGGATGTTGCGGCTTGCCGAATGCCCGTCGACATGGCTGGCGAACAGCGCCAGGTCCCGTGCCGTAGCCAGCCAGCCGCCGTGCGAATCCATGCGACGCACGTTCATGCCGTACGGATCCTGCCCTCCGGCGCCGTAATAGATCACTTCACCCGGCGCGCGATTAGCCAGCGTGTTGCCGGCGATGCGCATGCCCGTCGCGCCGCACCGCTTCAAAATCGCGTCACGCGCGTACTGCTCGTACGTCATCCCGGTCAGCCTCTCGATGACGCGTCCCAGGATGCAGAACCCGAAGTTGGAGTAGGCATAGCGTTCCCCCGGCGGATGTTCCAGCGCCACGTTCTTAATGGCCCACGCGATGAGCTGCTTGTGATTCATCTCGGGGTTGCGGAACATAGGGTCGGTGCCATCGTTCTGCCAACCGCCGCCGGTGTGCGTCAGCAGGTGTTTGATGCGGACGTCCTCCACCCAATGCCGGTATGGCGTCGTGCCGAAGCTGTTCTCCAGAATGCCCCTCGGGCCGAAGACGCTGTCCTCCAGGGTGAGGCGCCGGTCTTCCATGAGGCTGAACAGCGTCACGGATGTGATGGGCTTCGAGACGCTGGCGATGCGGAACAAGTGGGCCGGCGTCACCCTCTCATTCCTGTCCCGGTCGGCGAATCCGAAGCCGCGCTGGTAGACCGGCTCGCCGTCTCGCGCCACCGCCACCGACAGTCCTGGCACCGAATGCGCCCTCATGAAGACCGATGCCACCTCTTCCATGCCGGCGAGTTCCTGCGGCGACGGGGAGTCGTCAGCCAGCCCCCGATGTGCCGCGATGGCTCCGCCCGCAAGACGGAGAAAGGTTCTGCGCGATCCAGGCATAATTCTGCATCTTCGCATGGCGTGGAGGCGCGGTGAGTGACAAACGCCGAGCTTGCCAACCATCTGGGGTATGAGAAACACTTGCACCGGCGGGGAACCACAGCGGCAACTCGCGAAAGGGCGCCACCGGCAAAACGGTAAACAGCGAGTTTAGCGAGATCGTGGTGGAGACGCCGCGGGACCGCAACGTGGCCGGTAACCCGCCCCGCGCCTGAATGCGCGCCATCTTCTATAATGAGGTTTCTCCATCTGAAACCAACTTCTCTCTTAAGGAGCATTCATGCCCGCGAAGCGTATCGGTATCCTGACTGGCGGTGGCGACGTCCCCGGATTGAACTCGGTCATCAAATCGGTGGTTTACCGGTCCGGTGAAGCCGGATGGGAGGTGATCGGCATCCGGCGCGGCTGGGAAGGCCTGACTCACGTCGACCTGCAGGAGCCGGCCAGCCGCAGCCGCTACATTCAGCCGTTGAACCGCGAGAACACCCGCACCATCGACCGCACCGGCGGCACGTACCTGCACAGCTCGCGGACCAACCCGTCGAAGATGTCGAAGCTGCCGCCAGTGCTCGATCGCCGCACTTTCTCCTCCCGGGAGACCACCAAGAAGGGCGTCACTTCCACCGTGTACGATGTTACGCCGGCGGTGCTCGAGAACCTGGAAGCGCTGGGGATCGAGTACCTGGTCGCGATTGGCGGCGACGATACGCTCAGCTACGCGGCCGAACTGGATCGCCACGGAGTCAAGGTCATCGCGGTGCCGAAGACGATGGACAACGACGTGCAAAGCACCGAGTACTGCATCGGCTTTTCGACCGCCATCTCGCGCGCCATGGATGCCATCGAGCGGCAGCGGACCACGGTCGGTTCGCATGAGCGAATCGGCATCTTCCGCGTGTTCGGCCGCGACGCTGGCTACACCGCGCTCTATACCGCTTATGTGACGTCGGTGCGCTGTTGCATCCCCGAATACAAAGTGAGTCTGCCGAAGCTGATCGAAATGCTGGTGAACGACAAGAAGCACAACCCCAGCAACTACGCGTTGGTGATTCTCTCCGAGGGCGCGGAGTGGGAAGGCTACAAGGTCAAGGAATACGGCGAGGCCGACGCCTTCGGGCATCGCAAGAAGATGAGCGTGGCCGAAGACCTGTCGACCGAAATCAAGTCGGCCACCGGAGAGGAAACCATCGTCAGCGACCTGACTTACGATTTGCGCTCCGGCAGCCCCGACTTCGTCGACCGCTTGGTGGCGAACACGTTCGCCGGCATGGCCATGGACGCCATCGATGCAGGCAAGAGCGGTCTGATGACGGCCATCAGCAGTGGCTGCTACACCATGGTGTCGATTCCCGATCCCAAGTTGGGTCCGCGGCATGTCGAAGTCGGCACCATGTACAACACCGAGCGCTTCCGGCCGGTTTACGATCACAAGCTCGGACTGCCGATCTTTCTCACCAGGGCCTGAGGCTTGGACTGGAGGCATCCGTTTTCGCGGCCGGACGAGCAGCTTACCGGCGAGCTGCGCGCCCGCATCCGCGCCTCGTTCGACCGGGCCGCCGGCGACGAGGAGCACTTTCCCTCGACCATCGATCCGCGCATCTATCATGTGAAGCTGATCCGCCGGCACCTGGGCGCGCTGGCCGGGTTGCGGGTGCTCGACGTGGGCTGCGGTAAAGGCCGCTTCGCGCGCATTCTGCATGACGAAGAACCGGCGGCCGAAATCTGCGGGTTGGACCTTTCGATCGAGATGCTGCGTTTCGCGCCGGCGGGCGTGCGTGTGTGCGCCGGCTCGATGACTGAGCTGCCGTTTGCCGACGCCGCGTTCGATGCCGCTTACGCTACGGAAAGCCTGGAACACGCCGTCGAAATCGCCAAAGCCGTCGGCGAGATCTGCCGCGTGGTGAAGCCGGGCGGGCGGATCGTGGTAATCGACAAAAACGCCCGCGCACGAGGACGCCTGGAGACGCCCGAATGGGAGCGGTGGTTCGGCCGGCGGGAACTCGAGGGCCTCTTAAGGCGCCATTGCCGCCACGTGGAGTGCCGCGACATATCTTACTGGGAAGACGTGCCGCCGGACGGTTTGTTCCTGGCCTGGCTGGCGGTGAAGTAGGTGGGGCACGCTTTTTCGCTTGCCCGCCATTTCCTTCTGAAAACTGAAGAGCGCTCGATCTCTACGCCGCGCCTCCTGCCTGGCCCCCCCCCATCGCCTCGCACATCGTGGCTGCGCTAGGATTGGAGCGATGATACTACAGTTTTTGCTGATATTGGCCCTCTACGGCGCGGCGGCTGTCGCTGTCGTCATACTCGTGCAGGCGATTGTGCGCATCAGTAAGGCGGTCGATCGGATCAGCCAGAATCTCGACGAAATCGCAACGTTTATGGGAACCGCGCCGAAGCGATAGGCCGCTGCGGCGGCCTTCGCCCGGGTGAATCGGGGATAACGATTCAGGCGGATGGATTGACCGCTGCCACCGCGGCCCGAGCGAGCCGGCCGTAGTTGCCCTGGGGATCGACCTCGGTGGCACGCTCGAAATGGCGAGTGCTTTCGGCTGTGTTCCCGAGGACGGCGTACGCATTACCGGCACAGAAATGGAGCCTCGCGAGGATCGGCTTGGCAGTTTCGCCGCAGAGCGCGAACGCCTCGTTCAGTGCGCTCTTGACTTCGTCGGGATCAGCCGAATTCCTGGCCAGGGCCCAGGCGAGAAAGGCGAGCGACTCACTCAGGTTGTAGGCGTAATCCTCTTTGGCCAACTTTCCGTGGCCCGCCTTCTTAGAACGATCGGCCGCCACGGCCGCTCGCGCCTCGTGCAGGGCTGCCGCATACTGCTCGCCGTGCCGTAGCAGCAATTCCGCCATAGCGCGATGGCCCCCCCCGCGGTTGGGAGCTTCCACCATGCACGTCCGAAAGCAGGCAGCCGCTTCGTCCCAGCGCCCTTGCTCCATGAGTAGCAACCCAAGTTCGTCCCGGCAGAGAGTCCTGAGCGCAGCATTGGTTTCCATCGACAGGCTCCGGCGAAGCGCCCGCTCGGCTTCCTCCAGGCGCCCCAGTTGAAAACAGGCTGAGCCATGAAAGAACAAGTAGTGCGGCGGCTCGGATTTCTTGGTTCTGAATCCCTCGACGATCTTCAGTTGTTCCCGGTAGTCGCCGCGCCGGTAGGCCGCAAGCTGAGCCCGCAGGACACGGAGCTTACGTACAACACGCCAGCCCACAAACAGCAAGAAGGCAAGAAACACGATCCGACACAGCCACACGAACGTCGTCATCGAGTACCAGTATAGGACTCTGCGACGAGGCGGGCAGCGTGGTACCCTGTCCTGGGAACCGATATGTCTGTCATCCGCGAAAAGGCCCAGCTCATGAGCGCTTCGGAAATCGACCGGACGCTGGTGCGGCTGGCGCATGAAGTGCTCGAGAAGACCAAGGACCTCGATCTGCTCGCGTTCATCGGCATCCGCCGCCGGGGCGTTCCGCTGGCGCAACGGCTGGCGCGGAAGATCGAGGCGCTGGAGAGCCGTAAGGTTCCGACCGGCATCCTGGACATCAACCTGTACCGCGACGACCTGACCACCGTCGATATCAAGCCGGTGGTGAGCTCGACCGACATCCCTTTTTCCGTGCAGGGCAAGGACATCATTTTGACCGACGACGTCCTGTACACCGGCCGCACGGTTCGCGCCGCGCTGGATGCGCTGTTCGATCACGGCCGGCCATCGCGCGTGCAGCTTCTGGTGCTGATCGACCGCGGCCATCGCGAATTGCCGATTGAGGCTCGCTTCGTGGGGCGCCAGGTGCAAACCAGCGACGCGGAAATCATCGAAGTGAAATTCCAGGAGGTGGACGGCATGGAAAAAGTCCTCCTGGTGGAACGGGCAGACGCCCAGGAGGCTTGAGCGATGCCGGCCGGGTTGCTCGGAATCGAAGAGCTCGACCGCGCCGAAATCGAAGCTATTTTGGCGCGCGCCAAGGATTTCCAGCCGATCCAGAGCCAGTCGCTGAAGAAACTCGACACGCTGCGCGGCAAGATGATCGTCAACCTCTTTTATGAGGCCTCGACGCGCACGCGCACGAGTTTCGAGATCGCCGCCAAGCGGCTGGGCGGCGATGCGGTGTCGATCACCGCTGCCGGATCCAGCGTCTCCAAGGGCGAATCGCTGGTGGACACCCTGAATACGCTGGCCGCCATGCGGCCGGACGCGATCGTGATGCGGCACGCGGCCTCGGGCGCGCCGCACTTTCTGGCGCGGCACCTGCCGACGCCGATCATCAACGCCGGCGACGGCGCGCACGAGCATCCCACCCAGGCGCTGCTCGATGCCCGCACCATTCTCGACCGGCGCCCGTCGCTCGAAGGCCTCAAGGTGGCCATCATCGGCGACATCGCGCACTCACGCGTGGCGCGCTCGAACGTTCACCTGCTGGCCAAGTTCGGTTCGCGGATCGTGCTCTGCGGCCCGGCTTCCCTGTTGCCGGCCGAACTGGCGCAACTGGCCCCCGGCGTCACCCTGACCACCGATATTCGCGACGCCATCCGCGATGCCGACGTGATCATGATGCTGCGCGTGCAACTCGAGCGGCAGCACGAAGCCTCGTTCCCCGCCAGCGAGTATTTCCGCTTCTATGGCCTGCAACTGGAACACCTGGACCTGGCCCGCCCGGACGCCATCGTGATGCACCCCGGCCCGATCAACCGCGGCCGCGAGCTCTCCTCCGAAGTCGCCGATTTTCAGCGCTCGGTGATCCTCAACCAGGTGGAAAACGGCATCGCGGTGCGCATGGCGGTGCTGGAAAGGGTGATTGGATAGCCCATGCCCATCGTCATCCGCAACGGCCGCGTGATCGATCCCGCTTCCGAAACCGACTGCATCGCCGACGTGCTCATCTCAGACGGCCGGATTGTCGGTGTGGCGCCGGATCTTGCCGCGCCGTCGGGCGAAGTCTTCGATGCCACCGGACTGGTGGTAGCCCCCGGCTTCATCGACATGCATGTCCACCTTCGCGAGCCGGGCTTCGAACACGCCGAAACCATCGAGAGCGGTGCGCGCGCGGCGGCGGCGGGCGGGTTCACTTCCGTCTGCGCCATGCCCAACACCAAGCCGGTGAATGACAGTGCCACCGTCACCAGTTACATCGTGGAGCGCGCACGGCGGCTGGCGCCGGTGAACGTGTTCCCCATCGGCGCCATCACCAAGGGAAGCGCCGGCGAAGAGTTGGCCGCCATCGGCGCCATGAAGGCCGCCGGAGCGGTGGCCATTTCCGATGACGGACTGCCGGTGATGAACGCCCGCGTCATGCGCCGCGCCATGGAGTTCGCCCGCTCCTACGAACTGCCGATCGTCCAGCACTGTGAGGACCTGAACCTGAGCGCGGGCGGCGACATGCACGAAGGCGCCCGCTCGGTGCGCTGGGGATTGCGCGGCATCCCCGCCGCTTCGGAAGACGTGATGGTGGCCCGCGACCTGGTGCTGGCCGAGTTGACCGGGGCGCGCTACCACGTGGCCCACATCTCGACGCGCAACGCGGTGGCCATGGTGGCCTACGCGCGCCGGCAGGGCCTGCCAGTCACTTGCGAAGCCGCGCCGCATCACTTTTCGCTGACTGACGAAGACATGGCGGCCTATGACAGCAGTTACAAGATGAAGCCGCCGCTGCGCTCCGAGCGCGACCGCGCCGCCTTAGTCGAGGGCATTGCCGCCGGCGCCGTCAGCGCCATCGCCACCGACCACGCTCCGCACCCGGGTAGCGAAAAAATGCAGGAATTCGAGCGCTGCCCGTTCGGCATCATCGGTCTCGAAACGGCGCTCGGTCTGGCGCTCGAACGGTTGGTTCATTCCGGCAAAATCACCGTGGCTCGCCTGGTGGAATTGTTCACCACCGGCCCCGAATCCATTTTGCGCCTGGGCCGCGGCACGCTTCGACCCGGCGCGCCCGCCGACATCACCATCTTCAGCACCGAACTGAGCTGGACCTACGACGTCAACCAGTCGTTTTCCCGCAGCCGCAACTCCCCGTTCCATGAAAGAACGTTTCGTGGCGGCCCGGTAGCCACGATCGTGAATGGCGAGTTCGCCTGGCGGCGGGAGTAGGGGCCGGCCAGCGTCGCAGTTGGAGCGAGACGTTTCCCGCTCCGGCTTGTCTGATGTTAGTTAGCGGCCGGCTGGCTGCGTCCTTTCCATTGCCCGCCTCCGCCGCGCCACCACTCCCACGCCGAATGCACGGTGGCGGCCAGGTAGAATAGCGCCACCAGGGGAAGGCCGAAGGCCTCGTACGCAGGACGGCCGAAGAAACGCACCGCCGGCCAATAGCAAAACGCCATCGTGAGCCACGCCGCCGTTCCGAGCCAGCGCGCGCTACCAGTGGCCGCTAGCGCCAGCGCGGGCGGAGCCGCGTACGTCAGCAACAACCCGGCGACGGTCGCCGCCAGCAACCAGGCCGAGTGGTGGAGTTGGGTGAAGGCGCTGCGCGAAATCATCCTGCCGGCTTCGCCAAAATCCGCGTAGCCGCGGATGCTGCGCGTTTGCTCGCTGATTCCCAGCCACACCTTGCCGCCGTGCTTCTTAATCGCGCGTGCCAGGGCGCAGTCGTCAATCCACGCTCGGCGGATGGCTCCGATTCCGCCAACGCGGGCGAGCGCCTCGCGCCGCACCAGCATGCATCCGCCAGCCGCTCCCGCCGCGGCCCGCCGTGGATCGCGAATCCAGGCCGGCGGGTATAGCAGAAAAAAGAAGAACACGAAGGCCGGTATCAGCGCCCGCTCGGCCGTGGTGCGGCAACTCAGCCGCGCCATGTACGATACCAGGTCGTAGCCATCGCGTTCGGCGCGCGTGACCAGATCACGCAGGTTGGAGGGCGGATGCGTGATGTCGGCGTCCGTCAAGAGCAGGAATTCCGGCGCCCGCCGGTCCGCTTCGGCAACACCCTGGCTCACCGCCCAGAGCTTGCCGGTCCATCCGTCCGGCAGTGGCGCCCCGCGGACCACCGTCAACAGTCCGGTTCCCGCCGCAGCCCGCGCCGCGTCGGCCGTTCCGTCCGAGCTCCCATCATCCACCAGAACGATGTGGAACTCGCCGCCATAATCCTGCCCGGCCAGCGACCGGATCGCCCGGCCCACCACTTCGGCTTCGTGGCGCGCCGGAATCACCGCCACCACCGCCGGAGTGGGCGCATTCATCGCATCCATCGGCTGCGCCGATTCCATGCGCCAGAAGCCCCCGCGGAAGGCGAGCAGGTAAATCCACACCGCCAGTGTCGCCGCGCCGAGTAGAGGCAGTATCATCGAGCCAGCCCTTCAGAGGGGCAAGTGACCCTGGTCGCCTTGGGACTCCTTGGGCGCTCTCTTGAAGGCTGACGCGTCCACCAAAGGAATGTTGGGCTGCTTTCCCTCGAATAGTTCGCGGATCGTGAGGATTTGGATTTTGAGGTACTTGCCGTACAGCGTTTGGTAGTAGCCCGCCTTCACAGCTTCTGTCCGCATCGGCCCAGTGGAATCGGCCAGTGTGATAAACACGCCGATCCTGGCGTTTTCGCGGTCCACAACATGAGCCAGATCGCGCACCATCACCACATTGACGTTCTCCCCGCCCTTGACGGAGACGATGGCCTTCTCGGTGACCTTCCCTTCCGGCTTGAAGTAGATCAGCCCGTCGATACCCGAATCCGCGCCTTTTTTCCTGCCCGCGAATGGGACCGCATTGACGAGCGACACAGCCCACCACTGAAATTGATATTTGTCGCGCGCGGCCAGATCGCGCGCGCCATCAACGTCCTTCGGTGTGCCGTGGACTTCGTACCTGATGCCTGGAAACGCGTCCTTCAGGCGCTTTTCGATGAGGGAGATTGCGAGATGGGTGATGTCGATTCCGATCCATTGGCGATGCAACTTGTGGGCTGCGTGAATGGCCGTTCCACACCCGCAGAATGGGTCGAGCACCACGTCGCCCCCATCCGAACTGGCGGCCACAATGCGCTCCAGCAGCGCCTGCGGCTTCTGTGTGGGGTACCCAAGGCGTTCCTGGGCTTGCGAGTTTATGGCCGAGATGTCATCCCAGGTGTCGCCGATCGCAATGCCTGGCATCTCATCCAAGAAACGCTTGTAGCGCGGGACTGCGTCTGGGTGGGGCTGAATAATACGGCCCTCCTTCAACAGCTCTTCCATCTTGCGCTTGTTATATCGCCAATAGCGTGTTACGCCCGTAAATTCGAAAACTGGGTGCCCTCGTGATCCGGCACCCGGCGCCGTAAGATTGTCAAGTTGGTATGAGCGGCCGCTCTCGTCCTTCTGGCTGTAGTGCGACGCGACGTATTCCTTGGAGTAGATGGAAAACAACTGATTGAATGCCGGCGGAGTATTGCGGTCCTTCGAATAATACAGGATGACATCCCTGATGCGCGGCCAATTGATTGCGCCCTGTCGGTAGTCGTTCTTGGTTGTCGTTCGCTTCCAACTGATTTCGTTCTGGAAATTCGAGATCCCAAAAATCGCGTCCATCAGCAACTTCAGATAATGGCTGGCAGTTGGATCACAACGCAGGTAAAGGCTCCCCGTGGGCCTAAGCACTCGGCGCAGCTCAAGCAGCCGGACGGCCATCATGGACAAATACGCCATCATGTCGGCCTCTCTGAGGAACGACCGCAACGCGCGCAGCATCTCGGCTGCATCGCTGTTGCCACTGGAGATCACGCCATCGAACGCCAGCTCCGCTTCCTCCCCCCAATGCCACGTATCCTCGAACGCTCCGATCTGCGCTCGCGATTTTTCGCCGGCCGTGCTCTTGAAAAGCACGTTGTAGGTGGCCTGGCTGTTGAACGGAGGGTCGAGGTAAATCAGGTCCACGCTCTCGGCGTCAATGCAGCCGCGCAGCACCGTGAGGTTGTCGCCGTAGTAGAGGCGGTTCATGATCCGGTAATCGGCGGGACAGCCGATCTCGTTTAGGATATCAGGCTTCGCGCATCCATTTGGCGCGCTTAGCCGCGCGCTACACTGTTGTCTGGGAGCACGCGAGCGTGGCCACCATCGCATCCACGGCATCCGATAACGCGAGCAACCAGCGATTCGAGGGGCTCGCGGCGGAGCAGCTCATCCGCGCCTTCCGTCTGATGCACACCGCCCGCCGTCTGGACGACCGGGAGGTGACGCTGAAACGCCAGAACCGGATTTTCTTCCAGATCAGCGGCGCCGGGCACGAAGCGCTCCAGGTGGCCGCCGGCATGGCGTTGCGCGCCGGCGAAGATTGGATCTATCCTTACTACCGCGACCGCGCGTTGTGCCTGACGCTGGGCGTGACGCCGCACGAGATGCTGCAACAGGCCACTGGCGCGGCCGCCGACCCGGCCTCGGGCGGGCGGCAGATGCCGTCGCACTGGGGGCATCCCCGGTTCCACATCGTCAGCGCGTCGTCACCCACCGGCACCCAGTTTCTACAGGCGGTGGGCTGCGCGGAAGGGGCGCGCTACCACGGCCGCGCGGGTGAAGTCACGCTGGTCGCGTCTGGCGAAGGCGCCACCAGCGAAGGCGAGTTCTGGGAGGCGCTGAACGCCGCCTGCCTGGGCAGCCTGCCGGTGCTGTTTCTGGTGGAAGACAACGGCTGGGCCATATCCGTCCCCATCGAGGCCCAGACCGCGGGCGGCAGCATTTCGCGTCTCACCGCAGGCTTCCCGGGGCTCTTCCGCCAGGAGGTGGACGGCACGGATTTTCTGGCCTCGTATGGCGCGATGAAAACCGCCGTGGAATGGTGCCGGGAAGGGAAGGGGCCGGCGCTGGTGCACGGGCATGTCACCCGGCCCTACTCGCACTCACTCTCCGACGACGAACGCCTCTATAAAACCGCCGCCGAGCGCGCCGCCGAAGCGGAGCGCGATCCGGTCCTCCGCTTTCCGAAATTCCTGATCGACGAGGGCGTCATCGACCGGTACATGCTGCAGTGCATCACCCACGAAATCGACGAGGAGGTGCATGCCGCCACGCGCCAGGCGCTGATCGACGAAGCGCCGGCGCCGGAGACCGTGTTGACGCACCTCTACTCACACGCCGTCGATCCCACGGCCGACGCTTTCGCCGCGCGGGCGCATTTCAGCGGGCCGCCGATGACCATGGTGGACTTGCTGAACGCGACGCTGCACGAGGAAATGCGCCGCAACCCCGCTGTGGTGGTCTTCGGCGAAGACGTAGCCGATTGCAGCCGCGAAGCCTCTCTGAGCGAGGTGACGGGCAAGGGCGGCGTTTTCAAAGTCACCGCCGGTTTGCAGCGCGAATTCGGCTCGCGGCGCGCTTTCAACAGCCCGCTGGCGGAAGCCGGCATCGTGGGCCGCGCCATCGGGATGGCCACCCGCGGGCTGAAGCCGGTGGCCGAGATCCAGTTCTTCGACTATATCTGGCCGGCCATGATGCAGCTTCGCGATGAGCTGGCCACGCTGCGCTGGCGTTCCCATAACGGATTCGCCTGCCCGGCGGTGATCCGCGTGGCGATCGGCGGTTACCTGAACGGCGGCTCCATGTACCATAGTCAGTGCGGCGAAGTGGAGTTCACGCACATCCCCGGGCTGCGAGTGGTGATGCCCTCGTGCGCGCTCGACGCCTGCGGCCTGCTGCGCACCGCGCTGCGCGCCGACGATCCGGTGCTGTTCCTGGAGCACAAGCGGCTGTATCGCGAGCCGTACAACCGTTCGCCGCATCCCGGCGCGGACTTCACCATTCCATTCGGCCGCGCCCGCCTGGTGAAGCCGGGGCGCAGTCTCACTGTGGTGACTTATGGCGCGCTGGTGCAGAAGGCGCTGGTGGCGGCCGCACACATCGAGCGGCGCGCGCCCGCGGCCAGCGTCGAAATTCTCGATCTGCGCACGCTCGCCCCTTACGATTGGCCGGCCATTCGAGCCTCGGTCGAGAAAACCAGCCGCGTCATCGTGGCGCATGAAGACTGCCTGTCATGGGGTTATGGCGCGGAACTGGCGGCGCGCATCGGCGATGAGCTTTTCGACCGGCTGGACGCCCCCGTTCGCCGCGTTGGCGCGCTCGACACCTGGGTGGGTTACCACCCGCAACTGGAAAACGCCACTCTCCCGCAAACCGAAACCCTGATCGCCGAAATGGAGCGCCTGTTGAGTTATTAAATGCGCCACCATGTAAGAATGGAGTTGCGTGTGGGGCCGATTCCCAATCGGCCCGCAGCTTACCAAGCTGCCCCACAAACGAACAGCTTGGTCGTAGCTTGAGAGACGCTGGTTAATTAGCCGGGAGGGTCGCCGTCTTATGACATGCCTGTAATCTGCGGAGCGTTTATGAAGCACACCATACTCGACAAAAGAGCTGCCCCGGTTCTGGCCGCTCTTCTCACTTTGACATCGGCGGCCTTCGCCCAGGCGCCGGCCGCGCCGGCGGCGGACGCGAAACCGGTGGTGGCCGCAGCCGCCAAACCGCCCGCCGGTGGATGGGCCTTCGAAGTAGCCACCATCAAACCAGCCAAGATGCCCTCGCCGGCCGACGCGATGAACGGCAAAATACACGTCGGCATGAAGACGGATGCGGTGCGCGTGGACATCGGCTTTATGTCCTTGAGCGACTTGATCGGCCTGGCCTACAAGGTCAAGAACTACCAGATTTCGGGGCCGGACTGGATGGAGGGCATGGACCACAGATTCGACATTTTGGCCAAGATACCGGAGGGCGCTACCAAGGAGCAAGTGCCGGAAATGTTGCAGGCGCTGCTGGCCGAGCGGTTCAAGCTGGCGATTCACCACGACACGAAAGATCGCTCCGTGTATGCGCTGGTGGTCGGCAAGGGCGGTTCGAAGCTGAAGGAATCGCCGCGGGATCCGCCGCCCGCCGCGGCCGAGAAATCCGATGGCGCGCCCGGAGACCCGGCCGGCGCGGCACCGGCCGCGGACGCGAGTCCCCAGTTCAAGGTTCAGAGAGGCAGCGACGGTGCGTCGGGGACGGCCACCGTGCACGGACCGGATGGAAACGCCAAGATGAGCTTTGGGCCGAACGGCTTGCACATGGAGCTGGACAAGATGACGATGGCCAAGCTGGCCGAGATGTTGGGGCGTTTTGTGGACCGGCCAGTGGTGGACATGACGGAGCTCAAAGGGGACTACCAGGTTCCCCTGGACATCTCGACGGAGGATCTCAAGAGCGTGGCCCGGAAGTTTGGCGCGGCGGTACCGGGAACTGCGCCAGCGAGCGGCGATGTGGGGCTGCCTTCCGACGCGGTGTCGGATCCAACGGGCTCGGTCTTCACCAGTGTGATGCAACTCGGCCTTAAGCTGGAGGCGCGCAAGACGCCGTTGGACCTGATCGTGATCGATCACATCGAGAAGATGCCGACCGAGAATTAGGTGGGGCATGCTTCGGCGATCAAGCCCGCGCCACACCTCCGTCGGGTGGCCGTGAGAAATGCAGCCTACAGCGCTCTTCCCCTGCGCCAATGGCCCTCGAAAAGGCCCTGCATGGCTTCACCCATGCCTTCGTGATCGAATACCACGGATGCCCAGGCGGGCTTGGTGATCACCGGATCGAGCAGTGCCACCAGGCCGCGCGTTCCGTCAAACACCGCCAGCTTCATGGGTAGCGAATCGGCCACCCGCACTTCCACGCCGATGGCGGCGTAGTCGCTCAAGCGTTGACGATGCTCTTCGTCGAGTGAGGCGGCTTCGAGCAGGATGCGGCACCTGACGCCGCCCGAGGCGGCCTGCTTCACAAGTTTTTCGTCCAGCGGGTCTACCGCGTAGGGAGGGCGCGAAAACTCCAGGTACTCCGTTTGCACTTCCGACAGCATGCGCCGGTATTCGGCCGCGGTCTGCGCGGGTTCGGTCACTATGCGCAGGAAATCGAGCGTGCCGCGCCCGCCCTGGCCTTCGAAATACAGCAGTTTCAGCTCGTCGGTCAAGGTTACGCCGGCACGGCTATTGTCCGCCAACTCCTGCTCGAGGGCCTGGCGCTGCCGGCTCAGATAGCCGGGGATGGCCAGGCTCGGTTCGACTGCGGAGAACAGCTTGGTGCGCTCCTGTACCACTTGAGCGAAGCCTTTTTCCACCAGGCTGTCCAAAACTTCGTAAATCTTCTGGCGCGGCACGTGGGCGCGCGCCGCCAGTTCCAGCGCCTTGAACCGCGGGTGACCCAGTAACACCAGGTAAGACCGGGACTCGTAGGCGTTGAGCCCCAATTGCTGCAGCCTGCGCCAGAATCGTTGGAAATCCACCGGGGCCAACTCTTCGTTCATATGCTTTCAACCTTACCAAACGTAGTCGCCCGTGGTGGAGTCGGCCGGCGGCGCCCGTGACAGGCGTACCCCCTGACCCATCCCTTTTTGCAACACCCGCGTAGGCCATTGGCGTTAGAACGGTTGTCAATTTCACCTTAAAGGCCTGGAACAGTTTGACTTGGTAGTAATGGAACCATACAATAGGCCTAGCGAGTAGTGTATGGCTGACAATAACGCCGCAATAAACGGGCCCACGCCCGGCTCGGGGATTGGTAACAGACCCAAGATCCGTATCGTGGTGGCCGACGATCATCCGATCTTTCGCGATGGTCTTTGTAAACTGCTGGCTTTGGAGGACGACTTCGAG
>Ga0181521_10001204_pt1 | contig 32209 bp, 30 predicted proteins | sample PEATcosm2014_Bin_32_FD_119764 | JGI IMG/M metagenome (GOLD analysis project Ga0181521, IMG submission 119764) | Peatland microbial communities from MTU Mesocosm Facility, Houghton, MI, USA - PEATcosm2014_Bin02_60_metaG | ecosystem: Environmental > Terrestrial > Soil > Wetlands > Peat | place...
ACGCTGTACGGTGGATTCCTGGGCGCTGCCGCGTTTCTTTTCGCACAGGATCGGCTCTCCAATCTCAATGCACAGTACTGGCTGTTCTGGCTGGGCATTTGCCTGGTGATCGTCACCCGCTACCTGCGAGGCGGCATCATGGGTGGGCTCGCCGGTGCGCGTCGTCGTCTGTCCGCCTGGTGGGCGAGGAGATTTCCTCGATGACACCCGCGCTTCAGACCGTCGGTCTGTGCAAGTCCTTCGGAGGCCTCAAGGTTACGCAGGATCTGAACCTTTCGATTCGCAAAGGCGCGCGCCATGCGCTGATCGGTCCCAACGGTGCCGGCAAAACCACTCTGATCAACCAGTTGACGGGGATCGTGCGCGAATCGAGCGGCTCGATCTGGCTCGACGGCGAGGACATCACGCGGTTGAAGCCGTACCACCGCGTTCGGCGCGGCTTGTCAAGGACATTCCAGATCAACACGCTGTTCCCGCATTTGAGCCCGCTTGAGGCCATCACCAACGCGATCTGTGAACGGGAACGGGACAATCTAAGCGTGCTGCAGCGACGCTTCTTGCGTCTGTCGCACCGCCGGTCCCAGATCGACGAAGCCTTCGAAATGCTCAAGCGCTTGAACCTCGCAAACGTGTGCCTGCAGCAAACACGCGAGCTCGCGTACGGCAAGCAGCGTCTGCTCGAAATCGCGCTGGCATTGGCGGTGCGGCCCAAGGTAGTGCTGCTCGACGAGCCGGCGGCCGGTGTGCCGGAAGGCGAAAGCGCCGAACTATTCACCGTCCTGGCGGAACTTCCGGCGGACGTCACGATTCTGCTGATCGAGCACGACATGTCGCTGGTGTTTCGATTTGCCGACCGCATCACGGTGCTGGTTAACGGCGCCGAACTGGTATCCGGGACACCGGCGGAGGTTGCCGCCGACCCGCGCGTGCGGCAGGTGTACCTGGGCAGACACCATGGATGAAATGCTCGTGCTCGAGGATGTCGTTGCCGGCTACGGTGAGGCGGTGGTGCTCGACCGCTGCTCGCTGTCGATGGGCCATGGCGAAAGTCTCGCCTTGCTGGGCCGCAACGGCGTGGGCAAGAGCACGCTGCTCGCCGCGCTGATGGGACAGGCGCGCTTGATCAGCGGCGCCATCCGCTTTATGGGCGTCGACCTGGCGGCGATTGCACCGCACGGGCGCGTGGGCGCTGGCCTGGGTTGGGTACCCCAGGAGCGCGAGATCTTCTCGACCCTGACGGTGGAGGAGAACCTGGCCGTTACGGCCCGGCCCGGCAAATGGAGCCTGGCGCGTGTGTACGCACTGTTCCCGCGACTGCGGGAGCGGCGCGCGAGCTGGGGCAACGAACTGTCCGGCGGCGAGCAACAGATGCTGGCCATCGGGCGGGCGTTGATGCTCAACCCGCGGCTGCTGCTGCTCGACGAACCGCTCGAGGGTTTGGCCCCGGTCCTGGTGGAAGAACTAGAGGCGGCGGTCGAAATGATGGTGCGCGAAGAGGGCCAAGCGCTCATTCTGGTCGAGCAGCACGTCGAACAGGCGCTGCAGTTGACGGGCCGCTGCGCGGTGCTCGATCGTGGCCGGATCGTTCACATGGCCGACAGCCGCAGGCAGCTGACCGATGTGGCCGCGCTCGACGAGTGGATCAGCGTGCGCGCGGGCAAAGAGAGGGAAAAACCATGAACGCTGCGGAAGTGCTGCTCGAATTCGGACGCGACGCCGCGCTCGCAATCACAAGCGCGGAGGGCGATGTCAATTATGCCGACCTGCGCGAGGCGGTGGCGCGCGCGGGCGCGGCCTGGACGGCGATGGGGATCGCGCCGGGCGATCGCGTGATCGTATTCGCTCCCGACAGCATCGACTGGGTCGTTGCATATCTGGGCGCAATTTGGGCCGGTGCCGTTGCCGTCGGGGTCAACAGCCGTTTGCCGATGGCCGAACTCGCGCCGATCCTTGTCGAAAGCGAAGCCGCGGCGATCTGGTGCGAAGGGGCGCAGGCGGCCGAGATCTGCGGCGCCGCGGTGACGATGAGCAAGCCGCCACGGATCGTGGTCGTCACGTCCGAGCCGGATGTCGGCTGGCGTGGCAGGCTGAAGGGGGCGCAGCCGATGGCGGCCGTGGCGCGCGATCCGGAAGATCCGGCCCTGTGGATTGGCACTTCGGGTACGACCGGCCGCCCGAAGGCGACCGTGCATGCGCAACGAGTCGTGCTCAATGCGCCCGCGTTCGCGCAAGGGGTGCTCGGTCTGACCGAGCATGACCGCCTGTACGCCAGCTCGAAACTGTTTTTTGCGTATGCGCTGGGCAACGGCCTGTTCGCCGGCCTGCGGGCCGGCGCAACGGTCATTCTCGATCGGGACTGGCCAACGCCCCAGCGGGTCGGCGAAATGGTCGCCCGGTTCGGCCCGACGCTGCTGTTCAGTGTGCCAACCCTGTACCACAAGATGCTGCAGGCGGGGGTGGCCGCGGCGTTTGCACGAAGTGGCGTGCGTCACTTCATTTCCGCCGGCGAGGCCTTGCCGCCGATGGTGCGCCAAGGCTGGCAGCAGGCAACGGGACAGACCCTCATCAGCGGTTACGGAACGTCCGAAACCTTGTGCCTGATGCTGTACAGCGATGGCGACGACGGCAGGTTCGCGGCAACACCGTTGACGGAGATCCGGTGCCCGGACCCCGACGATGCAGCGACGCCGCGACGCATCTGGATCCGCAGTACGACCGTGGCACTTGGCTACTGGCGCCGGCCTCAGGCCCAGGCCGAGGGGTTTTCCGAGGGATGGTTCTCTCCGGGCGATATGTTCGTCCCGCATGCGGACGGGCGTCTCGAATTCACGGGTCGAAACGATGACATGATCAAGATCGCCGGCCAATGGGTCAGCACGGTCTGGGTCGAGCAGGCCCTGGCAGCGGCCTGTGGCGATTCGGTGCAACAAATCGCAGCGGTGAGCGTAACGACTGCGGACGGACTGGCTGCACTCTCGGTTCTCGGGGTCGCCGTTTCGGAGCGCGCGGAGCTTGCGCGCCAGCGCATGGCCGAGGGAATCAACGCTCTGCCAAAGCACCGCCGTCCGCGCTGGGTGCATTGGCTCGACGCCTTGCCGATGACGCCCACCGGCAAGGTGCAGCGCAGAAGCCTTCGCCCGTTGCACGAGGCCGCACTCGAGGATAACTGTGCCGAGCACCATGGCCGATCCGTGCTACAGCAGGATGCCTGACATGAGAACCAATGAAATCGGAAAAGGCGACGCGCAACCTCCGATGACGACGGCGAGTGTTTCGTTGGTGATCGCCGGCAGCGGCGGGGCCGGGGTCGTCACCGCCGGATCGCTGCTGCTGGAGGCCGCGGCCGCCGCGGGCTGGTATGCCTGGATGACACGATCATCGGGCCCGCAGATCCGCGGCGGGGAAGCGGCTGCGATGCTTCGCTTTGCGACTGATCCGATCCACTGCCATGACGATTGCTTCGATCTTCTGGTGGCGATCGACTGGGATAACATCGAACGCTTTGCGGCCGAAATTGCGCTCGATTCGCGCAGCCTTGTGGTCGGCGATCCGGATCTGGGCAAACCGCACGAGTCGCTTTTGCACAATGGTCCGAGGCAGGCCGCGCTGCCGTTCAAGCGGCTGGCGGCCACCGTTGCCGACGGCCGTCCCAACATGGTTGCCCTGGGCGCGATCGCCAGTTTGATCGGATTGCCGCCGCAGGCCATGCGCAAGGTGGTCGAAACGCACTTGGCACGCAAGGGTCAGGCAGCGATCGATGCCAGCCTGGCAGCGTTCAAGACGGGCTTCGACCACGCAAGCAGCCTGCCGCCGGTGCGGCGCCTGGCCGATTCCGCGGCACCGGGCAGCCAACGCTGGAGCATTACCGGCAACGAGGCGACCGGGCTGGGCGCGATCCGCGGTGGCGTACGCTTCGTGGCCGCCTACCCGATCACGCCCGCAACCGAGGTGTTGGAATGGATGGCGCCGTCGCTGAGCAAGGTCGGCGGAGTCCTGGTCCAGGCCGAGGATGAACTCGCTTCGATCAACCAGATCATCGGCGCGTCCTATGGAGGCACTCCCTCGCTCACCGCGACCTCCGGCCCCGGACTTTCGCTGATGATGGAGTCCCTCGGCTTGGCGGTTGCTGCGGAGATTCCCATCGTGGTCGTTGATGTGATGCGCGGCGGTCCGTCGACCGGGATCCCGACCAAGTCCGAACAGGCCGATCTCAACATTGCCGTTTACGGCCTACACGGCGACGCGCCGCACCTTGTGCTGGCCCCCGCTTCTGTCTCCGACTGTGTGTTGACAACGCAATGGGCCGTGCATCTCGCCGAAGCCTTGCAGACCCCGGCGATCGTGCTGACCGACCAGGCGATGGGCCAGTCGCGAGCCGTCATCTCCCGGCCTGCCGACGTCGCCTGCACCGGGCAACGTGAAGTTGCCCGGCCGACGAGCGATGCATCGCGCTACCAGCGCTATGCGCTGACCGAATCCGGCGTTTCGCCGATGGCCATCCCCGGGACCCACGGACTCGCGTACACCGCCGACGGGCTCGAGCACAACGAATCGGGCACACCGTCCTCGCGCGCCCTCGATCACCAGGTCCAACTCGACAAGCGCTCGCGCAAGCTGACCGGCTTCAATTTTGGCGATTGGTGGGCCGACGTGATCGACGCGCCGACCGGCCCCGGCGATATCATCATCATCACCTGGGGCTCTTCGACCGGGCCGGCCCGGGAGGCGCTGCAGCGGTTTTCGGATTCGGGCGGTTCGGCGCGCCTGATGTCGCTGCGTCTGATCGCACCTGCGCAGCCGGCGCGAATGGCCGATGCCATTGGCAGCGCAACCCGGGCGCTCGTCGTCGAGCAGTCGCACAGCGGACAGTTCTACCGCATGTTGCGGGCGTTCTACGAGTTGCCTCGCGAGGTTCGCTCGCTGCACCAGGCCGGACCGCTTCCGATCCGGCCCGGCCAGATAATCGATCAACTCAATGCCTGGAGGACCTGATGGATGCCCCGGCGGAAAGAAAAAAGCTGGCCGCGCGCGATTTCAAGTCGGATATCAAACCGATCTGGTGTCCCGGATGCGGTGACTACGCGGTGCTAAATGCGCTCACCAAGGCCTTCGTCGAACTCGGTCGGACCCCGGAGCAGATCGCAGTGGTCTCGGGCATCGGTTGCTCCTCGCGCATACCGGCCTACCTGAGCGCCTATGGATTTCACGGCGTGCACGGCCGGGCGCTGCCGATCGCGACCGGACTCAAGCTCGCGCGCCCCGACCTCACGGTCGTGGTGACCGGCGGCGACGGCGACGGTTTTTCGATCGGCGGGAATCATTTCCTGCATGCCTGCCGGCGCAATGTCGACCTGACCTATATCGTGATGGACAATCAGGTCTATGGGATGACCAAGGGCCAGGCCTCGCCCACCACCGCGCCGGACTGGGAAGGCAGCAAGCTCACCCCGGAAGGCACCCGGATCAATCCGTTCCAGCCGCTGGTGATCGGGCTTGCCTCGGGTGCCAACTTCATCGCCCGCGTCTCCAGCAGCGATCCGATCAACATCGCGCAGATCATCGTCCAGGCCATCGGGCATCCGGGCTTTTCCCTGGTCCAGGTACTGAGCCCATGCATTACCTTCCGGCCGGACCAGCAGGCGTGGCGCGATCAGGTTCGCACCGCGAGCGTCGATTTCACCGGGGACGCGGCGCGCGCGGCGCGCCGCCTGATGACCGACGACGGCTTTAATGTCGGCAAGGTGCTTTTCAAGGGCAATCGCCCCGTCTTCGAGCACGACGCGGCAACCAAGCCCTGCAGCGTTGCCGAGCTGGATTTGGAGTTTGCCTTATGAGTCCGAGCAAGGGCCCGAACAAGGGTCGCCGCCGCGCCATCCATTCGGTACCCGAGCTGCTGGCCCATGCGCTGACGATCGAGCGCGAAGCCGAGGAGCGCTATGGCGAACTAGCCGATCAGATGGCGACCCACAACAACACCGCTGCCGAAGAACTGTTCCGCCGCTTGGCGCAGATCGAGAGCCGGCATGTCACGCAGATCCAGGAACTGTGCGTCGGGGTCGAGCTGCCGCAGCGTGCGCCCTGGGAATTTCTCTGGAGGGGTGCCGAAAGCCCCGAAGCGATGGATCTGGCCGCCGTGCACTACTTGCTTTCCCCGCATGAGGCCGTGCGCCTTGCCCTGGGGCATGAGGCCAAAGCGGAGGAGTTCTACCGCGGTGTCGCCGGCCGCGCGCGGCTGGTCCCGGTGCGCCAGCTGGCGCTCCAGCTGGCCGACGAGGAGGCCGAGCATGTGCGCTGGTTGCAGGACTGGCTGCAGCGCTATCCGGCGCAGGAGACGGTAGCCGAGGACCCCGACCCGCCGATGGAGCAGGGATGAGCCGCGACGGCGCTTTCGTTGCGTCCGGAAGTGGCGCCCGCCTGGGCCATCGTTTCATGTCGTCCCAGTACTTTGTCGCCCGCTGCGCCCAATGGGGTAGTAACAAGATAGGAGAAAGATCGTGTCCTTGCTGATCACCGAAAAATGTATTGTCTGCGACCTGTGCCTGACCGTCTGTCCGAACGATGCCATCAGCGCGGGCGAAGAGATCTTTCTCATCGACCCCGAACGTTGCACCGAGTGCGTCGGCCGTCATCCCGTATCCCAGTGCGTCAAGGTCTGTCCGGTCAAGGCGATCGTGCCAGATCCGCAGCATGTCGAAAGCCGGGAAGAGTTGCAACGCAAGTGCGACGTACTGAAGCAACGATCGGCCGCCTGAATGCGCTGCGACCTTGCCGACCGGCGCCCGGGCGGCTCCGGTTCGAGACTACCCAAGGAGTGAACCAGTGAAATCGATCATCAAACTGACCGTCAACGGGCAACGCCGCGAAGATGCGGTTGCCGACAATCTGCTGCTGCTCGACTACCTGCGCGAACAGTTGCAGTTGACCGGCACTAAACAAGGCTGCGACGGCGGCGAGTGCGGCGCGTGCACTGTACTGGTCGATGGTGATCCTCGTCTCGCGTGCCTGACGCTGGCAGCCACGGTCGCCGACAAGCACGTCGAGACGGTCGAATCGCTCGCGCGCAACGGCCGGCTGTCGCGTTTGCAGCAGGCGTTCCACGAGAAGCTCGGCACGCAATGTGGCTTTTGCACCCCCGGCATGCTGATGACCGCCGAGGCGCTGCTGCGCCGAGTGCCGCATCCATCCGTCGAGCAGATCCGCGCAGCACTCGCCGGCAACCTGTGCCGTTGCACTGGTTACGTCAAGATCATAGAGTCGGTTCAGGCCGCCAGCCTGTCCGAGAAGGAGGACGCATGAAGAAGGCGGTGGACGGGGGGGTCGGCGCGCGCCGGCCGCTGGTGGACGGGGTCGAAAAAGTGACCGGTCGCGCCAAGTACACGGCCGACCTGTTCGCGCCCGCAGGGTTGGTCGGAAAGATCTATCGCAGCCCGCATGCGCATGCGGAAATCCTCCATCTTGACGTGAGCGAGGCGCGCAAACTGCCCGGCGTGGTGGCGGTTGTAACCGGCGACGATTGCCCGGTGGCCTACGGCATCCTGCCGATCTCCCAGAACGAGTATCCGTTGGCGCGCGAGCGCGTGCGCTATTTCGGCGAGCCGGTCGCCGCGGTCGCCGCGCGCGACGAGCGCACCGCCGTGCAGGCCCTGAAGCTGATCCGCCTGACAGTGCGCGAACTTCCGGTCTATCTCTCCGCCAAGGACGCCCGCAAGCCAGGTGCGGTCCCGTTGCACGTCAACAAGGCGGGCAACCTCGAGCGCGAGGTGCACAACGAATTCGGCGACCTCGGCGCCGGCTTTGCCCAGGCCGAACTGGTCCGCGAGGACAACTATCACTGCGCCGAGGTCACCCATGTCCACATGGAACCGAACGCGGCCACGGCCACCTACGATCCTTCCCGAGACCATCTGACGCTGCACACGGTCTCCCAGGTTCCGTACTACGTGCACCTCATGGTGGCGCAATGCCTGGCCATGGACACGGCACGCGTGCGGGTCATCAAGCCGTTCATCGGCGGCGGATTCGGCGCCCGCACGGAAACGCTGAATTTCGAGATCATCTGCGCGCTCCTGGCCCGCGCGGCCGGCGGCACCGTGAACCTCAAGCTCAGCCGGGAGGAGACCTTTCTCACCCATCGCGGCCGTCCCGAGAGCGACATTCGCATCAAGATCGGCATGCAGCACGACGGCCGTCTCACGGCCTGCGAGTGCGAGGTGGTTCAACGCGGCGGCGCCTACGGCGGCTACGGCATCATCACGATCCTGTACGCCGGCGCCATGCTCAATGGGCTTTACGACATTCCCGCGGTCGGCTACCGCGGCTACCGCGTCTACACGAACACACCGCCTTGCGGTGCAATGCGTGGACACGGGACCGTGAATGTGCGATTCGCATTTGAATCGCTGCTCGACGCGATGTCGCAGGAACTGGGCCTGGACCCGATCGAGGTGCGCCGTCGCAACCTGCTCAAGGCGCCCACGGTGACCATCAACGGGTTGCAAGTGCGATCCTACGGCTTGCCCCAATGCCTGGACCGCGTCGAGCAGGCGAGCGGTTGGCGCGAGCGCATTGGCAAGATGCCCCGCTGGCGCGGCCTGGGCGTTGCCTGCTCGCACTACGTGAGCGGCTCGGCCAAGCCCGTTCACTGGACCGGGGAGCCGCATGCAACCGTCGTGCTCAAGCTCGACTTCGACGCCGGTATCACGATCCTCACGGGCGCCTCGGACATCGGCCAGGGATCATCGACGGTGCTCACTCAGGTCGTGATCGAGGTTCTCGGCGTGGACCAGCGCCGGATCCGAGTGATCGCCAACGACAGTGCCATTACTCCCAAGGACAACGGATCGTATTCCTCGCGCGTGACCTTCATGGTGGGCAACGCCGCTTTGCAGGCGGCGCGCAATCTGAAGGAAATCCTGATCAATGCCGCCGCAATGCGGCTGCAGGTGTCCCCGGCCCAGGTCGAATGCCAAGGAGAGATCTACCGTTCTTGCGTCGCGCCCGAAAAGGAGGTCTCGTTCGGCGAGGTCGCCGCACAGTCGCTCGTGGACACCGGCACCTTGTTCGTCAAGGGAACCTACACCTGCCCTCCCGAATTTCAGGGCGGCAAGCAACGCGGCGGCGCGGTCGGCTCGACGATGGGATTCTCGTACGCGGCCCAGGTCGTCGAAGTCAGCGTCGATCCGGATACGGGTCGCATCACGCCGGAAAAGGTGTGGGTGGCGCTCGATTGCGGCTTCGCCATCAATCCACTGAGCGTCGAGGGCCAGGTCCAGGGGGCCATCTCGATGGGGATGGGCCAGGCAATGTCCGAGCAGACGCGTTTCGACAAGGGCAAGCCCATGGCGGCCAACATCCTCGAATACGCGGTTCCGACGATCCTCGACTCGCCGCCGATCGACGTGCAGCTCGTGCAGTCCATCGATCCCAACGGACCATTCGGCGCCAAGGAGGGCAGCGAGGGGCCGCTGTCGGGTTTTCCCGCAGCCTTCGCCGCCGCGGTGCGGCAGGCCACGGGGTTCGGCTTCACTCAATTGCCGATCACCCCGGAGGTCGTGCTCGACGCGATCATTGCGCAACGTGAAGAAGCCGCCGCGGCGGCCTATGCCTCTGCGGCAGCGCAACCCCTCGTGCACGAAAAGGTGAGCTGATGGAAATGCTGCCCGAATTCCAGCTGCATCGTCCCCGCAGTGTCGGCGACGCGATTTCCCTGCGGGCCGCGCATCCTGGCGCTCGCTTTCTGGCGGGAGGCACCGACCTGATGCCGGCGATGCGGCGTGGCCTGGTCGATGCCAGAGACCTGATCGATTTGTCCGGCGTCGCCGGGCTGGCAGGGATCGGAGCCACCGAACAGGGTCTTCGGATCGGCGCCGCGACCACTCTGGAGGACCTGGCGCAATCCCCCGAGGTGCTGGACCGGGCGCCGGTGCTCGCGCAGGCGGCACTGTGCATCGCCGGGCCGACGCATCGAGTGGCCGCAACCGTCGGCGGCAACCTTTGCCTGGATACCCGCTGCCGCTACTACAACCAGAGCGAGAGCTGGCGCAGCGCCAACAACTATTGCCTGAAGCTGCTCGGCGATGGCTGTCGCGTTGCCCGCAAGGCCACACGCTGCTTTGCGGCGTTCAGCGGCGATCTCGCCCCCGCCCTGCTGGTCCTTGATGCCGAGGTCGAGATTGCCGGGACGGGCGCCGTTCGTCGCGCACCGCTGGCACAGCTGTACGCCGATGACGGCATCAACTTCCTCAACCTCGCACCGCAAGAATTGCTGGTTGCGGTTCACGTGCCGATGCGTCCCGGCTGGCATGTCGCGTACGAAAAGGTGAGGCTGCGCGCAGCGATCGATTTTGCGCTTGCCGGGGTCGCGGTGGCGGTCCTTTGCAAGGATGGATGCATCGACGATCTGCGCGTTGCCTGCACCGGCACCAACTCGTTTCCCTTGCGCCTCGGTGGCCTGGAAAATCTGCGCGGCAAGCGGCTCGACGAATCGTTCTTGGCGCAGGTGGACAAACGGTTTGAGGAGCAAGTCAACATCATGGAAACGACGGTCGCGTCCAGCCTATACCGACGCCGGGTTACCGTGAGCCTAATTCGTCGGCTGCTCCTTCGCCTCGCTGGCTAATGCAAGGCCAACGGGTTCGCCTGTCATGGGTCATATAAGCGTATTCCCGGTCCAGGTGGAGTTCGGCGACTGCGACCCGGCACGCATCGTCTTTTTTCCCAATTTCCTGCGCTGGATCGACGCCGCGGGCCACGCGTTCTTCATTGCAGCGGGCGTGCCGCCATGGCACGAATTGGAGCGCGAATCGGGCATTGTCGGAACACCACTGGTGGATCTGCACGTGAAATTCATCGCGGCGGCGCGCTGGGGCGATCGACTCGCGATCCGCTCTTCGATCAAGGAATGGCGACGGAAGACTTTCGTGATGCACCACGAGATATTCCGCGGCGACGAACTGCTGGTGGTGTGCGAGGAGATTCGCGTCTTCGTGCGGCGCGTCGGGTCCGAGCCAACCGACATCGAAGCCGTGCCGGTGCCCGAGGACATTCAGGCGCTATGCGACGGCGTCCAACCGCCGCCGGCGCGGCGCTAGCGCCGCTTACTTGCCGACCTTGGCCGCCTTGGCGGCTACCTTGGCGCGTAGTTTCTCGACATCGACGACAAAGCGGATATGGCTGCCGCGGCTGATCTCCTCTACGTCGTCCTTTGCCAGCAGATCGAAGCTCACACGGCGCCCGTCGACATTGCTCACGGTCACGGTAATGGTCACGTTCATGCCGCGCAAGGTCGCGCCGACGTGACTCATGTTGACGCTGTTGCCGACGGAGTCCTCGCCGCTGTCCAGGTGCGCGAGCAGCAGTTCGCGGCAGGCCACCTCGAAGTCATAGAGTAGCGACGGCGTGTCGTACACGCGCAGCTCCTCGCCGAGGAAATCAATGGTCCGCGGCGTGTCAATTGCAATGCGCCGCGTTGCAGACAAGCCCGTAACCAAGGTGTTTTTCATGGTTTCCCCCTACTAGACAACTCGTCCCGATACGGCGCGACGCGTGCTTGCCGGTCCATCCGTTGGTCGCTTCGCACTCACTGTGCACTGGCGACGGTACAGAGGTTTTGGGCCGGTATCGCAGTTTTCCGTATCACGCCACGACAATTGCCCTTTCCCTGACTATACGGTTTCCATGTGATCCAAGTCATTGGCTATGCGTCGGTATCGTGTATGTTGGTCCGTATCGTATATGTTGTTCTGTTACACGACGCGCCGAACGGGTTGCCGAAGCAGTGGGGTTGACACTGATTGGTAGCCTGCGCAATCAGCGCTCTGGCGTCTACGCGCAGCCCGAGTGCAGTTATTCCTGAGACAAGAGGGGAAATGTCGCAAGCCAAGACGGTCGAGCACGTCCCGACGTTCTGCTACAACTGCGTTTCGGGGCCCGACTTCATGAAGGTCAAGGTCGAAGACGGCGTTGCCACCGACATCGAGCCGAACTTCGACGCCGAGGACATCCATCCGGCGCGCGGCCGGGTGTGCGTCAAGGCCTATGGACTGGTGCAAAAGACCTACAACCCGAATCGTGTTTTGACGCCGATGAAGCGCACCAATCCGAACAAGGGGCGCAACGAGGATCCCGGCTTTGTACCGATATCGTGGGAGGAGGCGCTCGATACGGTAGCGGCCAAGCTCAACGCCGTCCGCGCCAAGGGCCTGCTCGACGAAGCCGGGCTGCCGCGGGTCGCCGCCAGCTTTGGTCACGGGGGCACGCCGGCCAACTACATGGGCACGTTTCCCGCATGGCTTTCGGCCTGGGGCCCGATCGATTACAGCTTTGGCTCGGGTCAGGGCGTCAAGTGCGTCCATTCCGAGCATCTGTACGGCGAGTTCTGGCATCGCGCCTTCACCGTGGCCGCCGATACGCCAAATGCGCGCTACGTCATCTCGCTCGGCGCCAACGTCGATGTGACGGGCGGGCCCTGTGCGGTGCTGCGCCACGCCGACGCGCGTGTGCGCGGCTACAAGCGCGTTGCGGTGGAACCGCACCTTTCGGTGACAAGTGCCTGTTCCGCGGAATGGGTGCCGATCCGGCCTAAGACTGATGCGGCGTTTCTGTTTGCTCTGATTCATGTCCTGGTGCGCGAGCATGGCTTGGCACAACTCGACATTTCTTTCCTGCGTGACCGCACGTCCTCGCCATACCTGGTGGCGCCCGACGGTCTTTACCTGCGTGATGCGGACAGCGGCAAACCGCTGGTCTGGGACGAAATCTCCGGTACGCCCGTCGCCTTTGACGCGCCGGGGGCAAAGCCCGCAGTGGCCGGACGCTACCGCGTCGCCCGCGCCGTGGTTGTCGACGCCGACCGGGCTCGTCGCGAATTCCTCGACGTGGAGGGCGCGACCGCTTACGAGATGCTGTGCGAACAATTTGGCAAGTACACGCCGGAATGGGCGGCGATGGTTTGCGACGTATCGGCGGCCACCATCCGCCGCATTGCCGGCGAGTATCTGGACAACGCCAGCATCGGCGCCACCATCGAGATCGACGGGCAGACGCTGCCCCTTCGGCCGGTGGCAGTGACGCTGGGCAAGTCGGTAAACAACGGCTGGGGCGCCTACGAATGCTGCTGGGCCCGCACCGTGCTGGCGGCGCTGGTAGGCGCGCTGGAGAACCCCGGCGGCCTCCTTGGCACCACAGTCCGGCTGAACCGCCCCCAGGACAACCGACATCTGAGCGTCAAGCCCGGCGAAGACGGTTTCATGGTGCAGCATTTCAATCCCACTGACAGGGAACACTGGCAATCGGCACCGTCAACCCGCAACTTGCACCAGACGCTGGTGCCCATCGTCGGTCACAACGGTGCCTGGAGCCAGGCCCTCGGCCCGACCCAACTGGCCTGGATGTTCCAGCAGGAGCGGCCGGCGGACTGGAATATGCCGACGCCGACGTTGCCCGAGGTTTGGATCGTATTTCGCTCCAATCCGGCCATTTCCTTCTGGGACACGAGGCGGCTGGCCGAGATCGTCGCCCGCTTCCCTTTCTTGGTCTGCTTCGCTTGTACGGTCGATGAAACCAACTACATGGCCGACCTGCTGCTCCCCGAGGCAACGGATCTGGAGTCCACCCAGATGATCCGCATGGGCGGCACAAAGTACATGGAGCAGTTCTGGGACTACAAGGGCGTGGTGCTGCGGCAAAAGGCGGTGGAACCGCAGGGCGAGGCCCGCGACTTCACTTGGATCAGCACGGAACTTGCCAAGCGTACCGGCCTGCTCGAGTCGTATGTCGCGGCACTCAACCGCGGCGTCGCCGGCGTCTCGCCGCTCAAGGGCGAAGGCTATGACTATCGCCTGGATCCGGCGCGGGAACCGGCGCCGGAACAGATCTGGGACGCGGTCTGCCGCGCGGCCTCGGTAACGCTGTCCGCCGGCAAGCAGGAGCATGGTCTGGACTGGTTTAAGGAGCATGGCTTCTACGCCGTCCCGATGTCGCGCCTGCAGTGGTACCTGACGCCGACCCTAGAGCGCCAGGGCCTGCGCTATGAACTGCCTTACCAAGAGCGCCTGCTGCGTGTGGGGCGCGAACTGGGCAATCGCCTGCACGAGAAGCGCATGGCCTGGTGGGACGAGCAACTATCCGAGTACCGGGCGCTGCCGCAATGGCACGACATACCGGCACGTTGGGAGCGAAGCCTGACAAACGCGGGAGCCAAGGTCGAGGATTTCCCGTTCTGGCTGCTGGCCACCAAAAGCATGCAATACCATGCCGGCGGCAACGCGGGCATTGCGATGATGCACGAGATCGCGCAAAACATGCGCGGCCACACCGGCGTCATCATGAATGCGAAGACCGCTGCCGGTCTGGGCATCGCCGAGGGCGACCGCGTCGAGATCCGCTCCCACATCGGCGCTACCTACGGCAAGGCGGCACTGGTGCAGGGCATACGTCCCGACACCTTGGTCCTCACCGGTCAGTTCGACCATTGGGCAACGCCCTTTGCCAAGGACCTCGAATTGCCGAGCCTCAACACCATTGCGCCGATGTCGCTGGAGTTGACCGACGCCACCGGGTCGGGTTCGGACATCGTGCGCGTGGCGGTGCGTCGCATGCAGGCGAGGACATGACGCGCTACGCCATGGTCATTGACTTGCGGCGCTGCGTGGGCTGCCAGACCTGCACGGCCGCGTGCAAGACCGCGAACGCGACGCCGCCCGGCGTGCAATGGCGTCATGTGCTGGATATCGAAAGCGGCGAATTCCCGGACGTGCGGCGCAGCTTCGTGCCGATGGCGTGCATGCATTGCGCCAATCCACCGTGCGAGGAAGTCTGCCCGACGACGGCGACCAAAAAGCGCGCAGACGGCCTGGTGACGATCGACTACGACATCTGCATCGGCTGCGGCAACTGCATCATGGCATGTCCCTACGAGGCGCGCTCGGTCGTACACGAGGTGTGCTACGCCTATGGCGATCAACCGATGGCCTCCGAGGTGGCAGGTTTCGATCCGGCGCGACTCGGGGTTGCCACCAAATGCACCTTCTGCAAGGATCGCATCGACCAGGCTTCCCGTACCGGCCAAGTTCCGGGCCGCGATCCGGAAGTCACGCCCGCCTGCGTCAACGCGTGCATCTCGGGCGCGATGCACTTCGGCGATATCGCCGACGCCGACAGCAACGTCTCGCAGCTGCTGACGCAGACGGAGCACTTCCGCATGCACGAGGAACTGGACACAGATCCCTCGGTGTATTACGTGTGGAACCGCAAATGAGTACACCAATGCGTCCGCTTGCGCAGAGATCCGATCGCATTTCGCCGCGCCTACAGACCAACTGGGATTGGCGCGCCGCCGGCAATTTCATCGCCGGGGGTTGCGGCGGCGGCCTGCTGCTGTGGGTGTCCTTCGTCGGGTTGATGGGCGGTGAGGTGCGCGTCCTGCTCGGCGCCGGGATGGCGTTAATTGCCTTCGGCCTGACCTGTGTCTGGTTCGAGATCGGCCGCCCCTGGCGTGCGATCAATACCTTCCGCCATGGCGCAACGTCCTGGATGACGCGCGAGTCGATCGTGGCGATGCTGCTGTTCGGGTCCGGATTCCTGGCATTGTGGAATGGCCAGCGCGTGCTGACCGCGACAACGGGCCTGCTTGGCCTGGCCTTTCTTTACGCGCAGGCGCGCATCCTGACCGCCAACAAGGGAATACCGGCCTGGCGCCATCCCCGCTGCCTGCCGCTGGTGGTTGCGACCGGGCTCACCGAAGGCGCGGGCCTGCTCGCGTGTGCAAGCTGGATCCAGCCGCAGTTGATCGGCGCAAGTTTCCTGCTGGCGCTGCTTGCCGTGCTACGCCTGTTCGCCTGGCGGCGTTATCTCGCCGCGCTGGAAAAAGACGGGGCGCCGGCCGGCGCGATCAAGGCGCTCCAACGCATCGATGCGAATTTTCGCTGGGTCGGCAACGCGATCCCGGTGCTGCTGGCACTGCTGGCCGGGTGGACCGGATCGCCTGTCATGGCCGTGGCCGCCGGGGCGTTGGCAGCGGTGGCCGGCTGGCGCTGCAAATATGCCCTCATCTGTGAGGCCGCCTTTTTGCAAGGCTTCGCCCTGCCCAGGTTGCCGGTGCGCGGCCAGGGCGTGCCGGGGCAGGGCATCAAGCCGGGCTGGGATCCAGTCAGCCGGAGCGCAAGCAAGTAAGTGGTCTGGTACGGTTCGCAGCCCAATGGCCGAATCGTCGGCGCCGTCGCAACGGCAACGAAGCAAGGAAGGGACGAGCCGGTGTACGAAATTCGTCTGCATGGGCGGGGTGGTCAGGGCGTAGTGCTCGCATCGGGCATCCTGGCGACGGGCTTGGTCGAGGCTGGGAAATACGCAGTGGCGATTCCCTCCTTCGGCTTCGAGCGCCGCAGCGCCGCGCCTTCGTCGAACGGGTCGCGGTTTCGGCAGCGGGCTAGCGGCTGACAGGTAATCGACAAGACGCGAAATGGAAAGACAGCACCGAATGGCCAGCAACGGATCGTTGACAGCAAACATCGATTTCAAGGGGGTCGACGCGCTGCTAACGTTCGCGGAGTCAGAGGGCAGGAAGCAACTTTCGCCCGCCGAAATCGCGCGCCTGATGGCATGCGCCGGTATGGACGTCCTGCCAAAGTCGAGTGTGGCCGGCGCGGAAATGTTCGTCGGCGTGCGCAATATGCGCGAATTCGGCATGATCCTCAGCGCGGGGCTGGGCGGGGCGGACCGAGACGTTGGCATCGATGCCTTCCGCGCCGGCCAGGCGATGGTCACGGCCTCGGTGGTGCTCACGGATGCCGACAATTTTTTCAAGTTGTTCCAGCGCAGCTTCGCCTACCGAAAGCTAACCAGTACGGCGACGGGGGCGTGTGCCATCTCCGATGAGCAGCTGCACGCGCTCTTTGGTGCAATGATCGCGCTCGGCAATGCGTACGGGCCGGGCGGCCGGAACGCGAACAATGTCCTCGACGAGCTCGTGCTCCATTTCGGTTGCAATCCACTGGTAGCGAGCGGCAGCGCCTGCCGCTTCGGCAAGGCGGCACCGATGCCCGCGCCCAGGCCCATCGCCAAGATCGGCAAGCTGCTGCACCCGCAGTCGATCGGACTCATCGGCGCTTCGGCTAGCAAGATGAACTTCGGCCGAATCATTCTTAAGAACCTGCTCGCCAGCGGCTACGACAAGGACAAGATGGTCGTCATCCGTCCTGGAGAGACGCAGATAGACGGCGTCAAGTGCGTCAAAAGCCTGTCGGCGCTCGAACGAAAACTGGACCTGTTCGTGGTCGCAGTCGCCGCTGATGCGGTATTCGAGCTAGTCGATGAGATCATCGCGCTCGACGCGGCCGAATCGGTGATGCTGATTCCGGGCGGCCTTGGCGAGACACAGAAGAACAAGGACGCGGCGGCGCGCATGGGCGGCCGCATCCAAGCGGCGCACCTGCGCGAGGGGGGCGGTCCGATCTTCCTTGGCGGCAACTGCCTGGGCGTGGTGTCGCACCCCGGTCACTACGATTCCTGGTTCATTCCGCAGGAGCGCCTGCCCAGGACCCGCAAGAGGGAGCGCCGCAATTCGGCGCTGATCAGCCAGAGCGGGGCGTTCATGGTTATGCGCCTTAGCCATAACCCGTGGCTCGACCCCGCGTACATGGTGGCAGTGGGCAACCAGAGCGACCTGACGCATGGCGACCTGCTGAGCTATTTCGCCGACGACGACGAGGTCGACGCCATCGGCGTCTACGTCGAGGGGTTCCGCGACCTCGACGGCTTGGTTTTTGCGCGTGCCGTTCGCCAAGCCGTCATCAAGGGCAAGCAGGTTGTGGTGTACAAGGCGGGCCGCACGTCGGAGGGCAGCGTCGCGGCGCTCGGCCACACGGCATCTATCGCAGGCGATCACGCCGTCTGCGAGGCGGTGCTCCAGCAGGCCGGCGCACTGGTGGTCAGGGGAATCACCGAGTTCGACGACCTCTTCTACATCGCGACGGCACTGCACGACAAGAAGATCGGCAGCAACCGGCTCGGCGCAATCAGCGGTGCCGGCTTCGAGACCGTGGGCATCGCGGACAGTATCCGCGGCGAGGACTTCTCGATGGAGATGGCACCGCTGGGTGATGCCACGGTGGCGCGATTGGCCGAAATTCTGATCGCCAAGAAGCTGGATGCGCTGATGGAAGTGCGCAATCCCTTCGACATCAACCCGGGCGCGGACGATGAGGCCCATACGCAATGCACCCAGGCGATGCTCGAGGATCCGAGCATCGATGCCGTGGTGGTCGGCCTCGATCCCGTATCGCCGGCAATGCGGACGCTTGACGAGTCGGCGCGCGCTGGCTTTGACATCCACAGCTCAGAGAGCATCGTCCAGCAGTTGCCGAAGCTGGCGGCCGCGACGCATAAGCCGGTTGTCGGCATTGTCGACGGTGGCACGCGGTACGACCCGATGGCCGACAAACTGATGGATGCCGGGGTCTGCGTGTTCCGATCGTGCGAGCGGGGCGTGGCGGCGCTAGTGAAGTACACGGGTTCGCGACTCTATGCGCAGGAGTTGCGCCGCACGTTCGGCGGATCGGTGACGCCCGGCGGACCGATATGGGCAAGCGACCGGCGGAGCGAATAGGGCAAGGACGCGGCCGCGGGTCCCGCGCACGGAGAACCTGATGTCCTCACAGTTCCTGCAATTCCTGATCTCCGGCCTCACGGTCGGTGCAACCTACGCTCTTGCCGCCCTCGGCTTTACGCTGATCTACAGCGCCAGCAACGTCATCAACTTTGCCCAGGGCGAATTCATCATGCTCGGCGGCATGCTCACCGTCTATTTCACCCATGCGGGGTTGCCGCTGCCCGTGGCCGTTGCGTTGGCCATAGCGGTGCCGGCCTTGGTGGGCATGTTGGTGGAGAAGCTAGCGATCGAGCCGGCCAAGGGCGCCGAGGTGGTCAGCCTGATCATCATCACCATTGGCGCTTCCTTGGTCATCCGAGGCGTGATCCAGATCTGGCTCGGCAAAGGTACGTTCACTTTCGAACCGTTTACCAGCGGCGCGCCGATCGTCGTCGGCGGCGCCGTGCTCCAGTGGCAATGCCTGTGGGTGTTGGGCGTTACCGCGGCGATTGTCGTCGCGCTCTGGTTTTTCTTCCGCCACACGCTCGCCGGCAAAGCGATCCTGGCAACATCCTGCAACCCGGTGGCGGCACAGCTGGTCGGGATTGACACGAAATGGGTGTTGCTGGTGAGCTTCGCCCTATCGGCGGCAATGGGCGCAGTCGGCGGAATCCTGCTGACGCCGCTGACCATGACCTCCTACGATGTCGGCATCATGCTCGGCCTCAAGGGCTTTGTCGCGGCGGTCGTTGGCGGTCTCGGCAGCGGGCTCGGCGCGCTGGCCGGCGGTCTTCTGGTGGGCATCGTCGAGGCCATGGCCGCCGGCTACATCTCCTCGGCGTACAAGGATGCGGTCCCCTTTCTGTTGATCTTCGTCATTCTCTTTTTTATGCCGCGGGGCTTGTTCGGCGCCAAGGTGACGGAGCGCGTATGAAACGTCGCGGCATCCTCCTGCTGGGCGCCATCTTGCTGTTGCTGCCGCTGTTGCTGCCCAACGCGTTTTACTACGACCTTGCCGTCCGCATGGCGATCAACGCCGTGGTCGTGTTGGGCTTGAATCTGCTGATCGGCTTCGCCGGCCAGATCAGCCTCGGCCATGCAGGTTTCTATGGCATCGGCGCCTATGCCTCGGCGATTTTACCGACCCAGTTCGGTTGGCACCCGCTGGCGGCGCTGGCCGCAGGGGCGGTTGCCGCGGCGGCGCTGGCGGCGCTGGTTGCCAAGCCGATCTTCCGGCTGCGCGGCCATTACCTGGCCATGGCCACACTCGGACTGGGAATCGTCATCACCATCGTGTTGAAGAACGAGGCGGCGTACACCGGCGGCCCGGACGGCATGACGGTGCCGCCCCTGGTCCTGTTCGGATTCGAGCTCAGCGGTGAGAAGCAGTGGTACTGGGTTTTCGCCGCCAACCTGATGTTCAGCGTCTGGGCCTGCAGCAACCTGATGGACTCACCCTTCGGCCGCGCCCTGCGCGCATTGCACGGTTCGGAGGTGGCATCGCAAGGCGCGGGCGTAGACGTCGCGCGCTACAAGATGGCGATCTTCGTCTTCTCGGCCTTTTTCGCCAGCATTATGGGAAGCCTCGCGGCGCATTACATTGGCTTCGTCACGCCCAACGTCGCCGATTTTTCCCACTCGATCGAACTCGTGACCATGGTGGTGGTCGGCGGCATGGCCTCGGTGCTCGGCTCGGTCGTCGGCGCGGTGTTGCTGACGGCTTTGCCCCAGGCGCTGGCCACCTTCGAGGGTTGGGAAACGGTCGCCTTCGGCGTCATCCTCGTGCTGTTCATGGTTGTACTCCCGCGCGGCCTGGTGCCAACGCTGGCGGCGCGATTCGCGCGGAGATAGGGATGGCCTTGCTCGAAGTCCAGGAATTGAGCAAGGCCTTCGGCGGAGTAATGGCGGTGCAAGCCGTCAGCTTCAGCGTCGATGCCGGCATTGTCTATTCGATAATCGGACCCAACGGCGCCGGCAAGACCACCTTGTTCAACCTTATTACCGGCGTCTACGCGCCATGCAGCGGCGAGATTCGTCTCGACGGTTGCACCATCTCCGGCCAGGCGCCGCATCGGCTGGCACGCAAGGGCATAGCGCGTACCTTCCAGAATCTACAGATCTGCATGAACATGACGGCGCGCGAAAACGTCATGGTCGGCGCCCACCTGGCGCTCGACAGCAATCTACTCAAGGGCATGTTGCGCTGGCCGTCCCTGCGCCGCGCCGACGCCGCCCAGGCCGCCGAGGCGGCCGCGCTGATGCAGTACGTCGGTCTCGATGCTTATATCGACAGCGCTGCCGGTGCCATGCCCTACGGCGCGCTCAAGCGCCTCGAGATCGCCCGCGCCCTGGCGGCAAGACCGCGCGTCGTGTTTCTGGACGAGCCCGCCGCGGGCCTCAATCCGAAGGAGACGGGCGAGATCGACATGCTGGTGAAGAAAATCGCTGACAGCGGCGTGACCGTCGTGCTGGTCGAGCATGACATGAAGATGGTGATGAACATCTCGGACCGCATCCTCGTGCTCGACTACGGCAAGAAGGTGGCCGAAGGCACGGCACGCGAAGTTCGCAGCAATCCGGATGTGATCGCGGCCTATCTCGGTAAAGCGGCATGAGCGCAGCCCTGGAGAGCGTCAGCGAAGACCATCGCGGCATGTGGCCGCTCACCACGACGCTCGAGCAACTATGCCGCCAGCTCGGCGATACGGACAAGCCGCGCGACCTCGAGCTCTTCGGCCTGATCTTCGATTACCTCGATCGATATGTGGAGCAGGTGCATCAGCCCAAGAAGCAGGATTTGCTCTACCGCGCCATACGCCGGCGCACCAGCGAAGGCGACGCGCTGATCGCCGAGTTCGAAAGCGAGCATGCCGCCTGTTCTGGCCTGCTCGCCGAGCTGCGCGACGGGCAGCGCTACCTGGCCGACCGCTATCCCGAAGGCATTGCGCAATTCCCCAGGCAGCATTGACGGCTTACGTTAAGATCATGCAGCGGCACGTCCAGCGCGAGGAGACGCTCCTGTTCCAGGTGGCGAGCCCGTCACTGCGCGACGCCGACGGGGATGAGATCGATGTCGCCTTCGCTGTCAACCAGGAGGAAATGGCCAGCGTGCAGGCAGAGTTCCGGGCCCTGATGTCGCGCATCGGCAATCTTGCGCCAGGGCCTATCGGCTTGGGCCTCACCCATGAAGCCGAACCGGCAGCCGAGGGCCGGCCCGGACCGCTGCTGCTGGAAATCCGCGAGCTGTCGAGTCACTACGGGCGCATCGCCGCCCTGCGCGGCGTCAATCTCAGCATCCGCACGGGTCAGCTGGTGGCGTTGGTGGGCGCCAACGGCGCCGGCAAGACGACGCTGCTGCGCACGATCTCCGGCGTGCAGCGGGCAAGCGGCGGCAGCGTCTGGTTCGGCGGCGCGGACATCATCCGGCTGCGTCCTGACAAACGCGTGCGCCTGGGTATCTGCCATGTGCCGGAGGGACGCCAGGTCTTCGGCCCGCTCTCGGTGGCGGACAACCTGCGCCTCGGTGCGTACACTGGCCGCGACCGCAAATGCATCGCCGAGGACATGGAGCGCATGTATGCCATGTTTCCCATCCTCCAGCAGAAGTCCCGTCTGCCGGCCGGTACCCTGTCCGGCGGCCAACAGCAGATGCTGGCCATCGCCCGTGCGCTGATGGGGCGCCCGCGTCTGCTGCTGCTCGATGAGCCCTCCATGGGCCTGGCGCCGCTGCTGGTCGAAGAGATCTTCAATGCGATCATTGAGTTGCGCAAGCAGGCGATGACGATTTTCCTGGTCGAGCAGAACGCCCACGCCGCGCTGGCCATAGCTGACCACGCGTACGTCATCGAAACCGGGAAAGTCGTGCTCTCAGGCAGCGGCAAGGCGCTGCTGACGAACGAACGGGTGAGGGAAGCGTATCTGGGCATCTGAGCGGCAAGACAATAACTTTCATTTGGTCGCGCAACGCATAAACAGGAGGGGACATGAAAAAACTGGCGCAATACCTTGGCGCCGTGGCCACCGTAGCATTCGGCCTCGGTTTCGCGTACACCTCGTCCGCAGCCGATCCGATCAAGATCGGTTCGGTGCTGTCGGTGACGGGGCCGGCCGCATTCCTCGGCGATCCCGAGCTCAAGACGCTCGAGCTCTATGTCGAGAAAATCAACAAGGAGGGCGGCGTTCTTGGCCGGCAATTGGAATTGGTGCACTACGATGATGGTACGGATGCCACCAAGGCCAATAGTTTTGCCAAGCGCCTGATCGAGGACGACAAGGTCGACGTTCTGATCGGGGGCAGCACCACGGGAAGCACGATGGCCATGGTTCCACTGGCAGAAAAGGCCGGCGTGCCCTTTGTCTCGCTGGCCGGCGCTGTGGTAATCATCGAGCCGGTGAAAAAGTGGGTGTTCAAGACACCCCACACCGACCGCATGGCGGCCGAAAAGGTCTTCGAAGATATGAAGAAGCGCGGCCTGACGAAGGTGGCGCTGCTGTCTGAAACGAGTGGCTTCGGCCAGTCGGGCCGGAAGGAAACCGAGGCGATGGCAGCAAGAATGGGTATTACCCTGGTCGCCGACGAAACCTACGGCCCTAAGGATACGGACATGAGCCCGCAGCTGACCAAGATCAAGAACACGCCGGACGTGCAGGCGCTGTTTGTCTTCGGCCTCGGCCAGGGTCCTGCTATCGTGAACAAGGACGTGCGCCAGCTGGGGCTGACGATGCCGGTCTACCACGCCCACGGGGTCGCCTCGGAAGAGTTCATCCGGCTGTCCGGCGCCGCGGCCGAAGGCGTCCGCTTGCCGGCGGCCGCGCTACTCGTGGCCGAAAAGCTGCCGGCGAACGATCCGCAGAAGCCAGTCGTAGTGGCCTATACCAAGGCCTACCGCGAGCGGTACCAGGAGGACGTGTCCACCTTCGGCGGTCACGCCTACGACGGGCTCATGCTGGTGGTCGACGCGATCAAGCGCGCCGGCAGCACGGATAAGGCCGCGGTGCGCGACGCCCTCGAAGCGACCAAGGGTTACATCGGCACCGGGGGCAAGGTCAGCCTTTCGGCAAGCGACCACATGGGCCTCGATCTGTCCGCCTTCCGCATGTTGGAGGTGAAGAACGGCGAGTGGGTCCTGCTGTACTAATTTGGACCGTTGCGATCGCCGAACCGCATCGTTGACTGACGGAGGAAAACCATGGGAAGCGCAGCGAAGGCGGACCTCGAATCGATCGAGACCGCCAGCCGCGACGAACTGCAGGCTCTGCAGCTGAAGCGGCTGAAGTGGTCCTTGCAACATGTCTTCGACCACGTTTCGCATTATCGCAAGACGTTCGAACAAGCGGGCTTGCACCCGTCGGACCTGAAGGATCTGGCCGACCTGGCGCGCTTTCCGTTCACGACCAAGGCCGATCTGCGAGAGAACTACCCGTACGGGATGTTCGCCGTGCCCATGCGCCAGGTCGTGCGCGTGCATGCCTCGTCTGGCACGACCGGCCGGCCGACCGTGGTCGGCTACACGCGGGGCGATATCGCGCTTTGGGCCGGCCTGATGGCCCGTTGCCTGCGCGCCGCTGGCGTGGGACCCGACGACATCATCCTGAACTCCTACGGCTATGGCCTGTTCACTGGCGGCCTGGGCGCCCACTACGGCGGCGAGGCGCTGGGCGCGACCGTAATCCCGATGTCCGGCGGACAGACCGAGAAGCAGGTGCTGTTGATCCGGGAGTTCCTCCCAACCGTCCTTCTGTGCACGCCCTCGTACTCGCTCACCATCGCCGACGAGCTTGCGCGCCAAGGCGTGCGCGCCGGCGATACGAAGCTTCGCGTGGGTGTGTTCGGCGCCGAACCGTGGACCGAGGGCATGCGCAAGGAGATCGAAGCCCGGCTCGGCATCGACGCGCTGGACATATACGGCCTGTCGGAAGCCATTGGTCCGGGCGTAGGCAGCGAATGCATCGAATCCAAGGACGGTTCGCACCTGTGGGAGGACCACTTTTATCCGGAAATCATCGATCCGGACACCGGTGCGGTTCTGCCCGACGGCGCACACGGCGAACTGGTGTTCACCTCGCTTACCAAGGAGGCGATGCCAATCATTCGCTACCGCACGCGCGACCTGACCCGGCTGCTGCCGGGCAGCGCGCGCACGATGCGACGGATGGAACGGATCAGCGGCCGCAGCGATGACATGCTGATCGTGCGCGGCGTCAACGTATTTCCGACCCAGATCGAGGACATCCTGCTCAGGAACGCGAACCTGTGCGCGCAATACCAGTTGCAGTTGAGCTGCGAGGGCCATCTTGACCGGCTCGACGTCTATGTCGAGGTCAAGCCGGAGTTGTCCGGACGGCTGAGCGAAGCCGAGCGCAACGCGATCGGGCGCGAGGTTACCGGGCATATAAAGTCGCTCATCGGGGTCAGCGCCGAATTGCACGTGGTCGAGACAGAGCGCATCGAACGCACACTGGTGGGCAAGGCCAAGCGCGTCATCGACAAGCGACCCAGGCAATAGCCGATAATGGAGGCGGCGCCAGCAATGCCGCCTTTGGCCGAACGGCGGCCCATCGAACGGTGCCTGCTACGCGGCCCCGGGCGTGTCTAGCGCTTCTGGAAATTGCCTAACGAAACGCAAGGCATGCGGCAATGAGCGTAGAGCGTCTTCCGCGGGTCGACCGACCCGGTATTGCTTCGCTTTTGGCGCGGCTGCCCCTCTTTCAGGAACTGGCCGCGGTGCAGGTCGAGTGCATCGCGGCGCAGACGCGCACGCGCCATTTGCCCAAGGGGGAAATCCTGTTTCACCAGGGCGAGGAATCGCACGGCTTTTTTACGGTGGTCAGCGGGCAGATCAAGCTGGCGTTTGCTTCTGCCCAGGGCAACGAGAAGGTCGTCGAAATCATTGGCCCACGCCAGAGCTTCGGAGAGGCGCTCATGTTCATGGGACGTCCGTATCCTGTGTTCGCCCAGGCGCTATCGGACGCTTTCCTGCTGCAGATCCCCAAGCAGACCGTATTTGACCTGCTTCGGACGGACAGCAACTTCGCGCGCGCGATGCTCGCTGGTCTGTCGCGCCGCCTTCATTCCCTGGTCGCAGATGTCGAGGCCTACTCGTTGCGGTCCGGCGCCCAGCGAGTCATCGGTTACCTGTTGCAACTCCATGCGCAGCAGGAAAAGACCGAGGACGAATCCAGCCTGAGCTTGCCGATCTCCAAGCAGGTTCTGGCCTCGCGCCTGAACCTGACGCCCGAATCGCTTTCCCGGGTACTGCACGAACTCTCGTGCGCGAATCTGATCTCCGTGCAGGGCAGGCAGGTACGGATCCATGGACTGCAGCGTCTGCGCGAATTTGGTCTCTGAATTCCACGTAGGCACGAAGAGCGCGTAACAGGTTTGTGCCGAGCCACGCGCACGAGAGCGCGAAGGCAAGACCCGCCAGGTGCGTGGGCGGTACACGCGCGCCCGTCAGACGGAGGCGGGTGGCCCGACGCTGGCGTCCGTGAAGCACTCGAGGTGCCGTTCGAGCCCGATCGCAGCCGTTACTGCGGCGAGTGAGGCCAATGCTGCTTCGAACACAGCCTCGTCGACAACCCCTTCGTAGACCTCCATGCAAGTCGTCGGATCATCGCGACGGCGCATCCAGCGGCCGCGCACCCCCGTCAGGCGTTCCATCGATTCGAGCATCGCGCCCACGGCACGCGTCACCTGCAGCAGCGATGCTGGATCGATGCGATAGTAAATGTAATAGTGCACCATGCGGCGTTACGAAAGCTCGCTTCGTTCCGAGCGTGGACAGGCCCCGGAGTCCCGGGTGCGCGAGGCGGTCTGCAGGAACGCGCGCTCGGTCCCCTCCAGGACGAGACAGCTGAGCACGCCGCTCCAATAGGCGCCGGTGTCTATGCCAATGCGATTGTGGCGCACCTCTGGCGTTTCGCTGATGCTGTGTCCGTGAACAATCACAAGACCGTGGTCCTCGCAGGACTCGAGAAAGGGCGCGCGAATTGAGATCAAATCCTGCGCCGACTGTCTTGCAAAGGGCACGCCAGGCCGCACGCCGGCGTGCACAAACCCGAAGTCACCTTCCTGGTGGCGGGTGCGCAGGGACCGGAAGAACGCGTCATGCTCGCGCGGGAGCGTTGCCTGCAAACGCTCCCGTAGCGACGCGAGCCGGGAGCATTCGCCGACGCCGGAGCCTCGGACGTCGATGCCGTAATCCTCCAGCATCGCATCGCCACCGTGGTCCAGCCATTGCATGCCGGCTCCCAAGTCTCCATCGAGAAACCGGAGCACAAGTTCCTCGTGGTTTCCCAACAGCCGCACGCGCTCGAATCCCGGCGGCCCAGGCTCGAGCAGCATGTCGACCACGCGGCGGCTCTGTCGGCCTCGGCTGACATAGTCTCCTAAATAGACGAGTACCCGCCTTGCAGCCGCGCGCGCGGCGGAGTCGACAGTCACTGCCTCGTGCAGTTCGGCCAGCAGGTCCGCGCGGCCGTGAATATCGCCGATGGCATACACGACGACTCCGTGCGGCACCTGGACTCGCTTCGCTGGGTCGGACGCTGCGCGTGCGCGCACCGACGTCATTTGGCGACGCGAAGCGTTGGCTCAGTACGACCGTGACCGCTCCACCGACGAAAAAGATTGTGCTCGACGCCAACCTGGTCGAGCGCCTTGCCGATGCTTTGGTGCACCAGGTCCATGATGGTCTGGGGTTTGTGATAGAACGCGGGCATCGGCGGTAGGATCACGGCACCGCAACTCGCGGCCTTCGACATCAATTCGAGGTGACCTTGATGCAGCGGCGTTTCGCGCACCATGAGCACGAGGGACCGGCGTTCTTTGAGGGTCACATCGGCCGCACGCGCGATCAGGTTATAGGTGAAGGAATTTGCGATCGCCGAAAGTGTCTTGATCGTGCACGGAGCGACAATCATGCCCCTCGTGCGGAACGAACCGCTCGCGAGCGCGGCCCCGACATCCTTGTTCTTGTAGCAGACGTCCGCCAGGCTCTTGACGTAGTCCAGCTCATGCTCCGTCTCCAGCGAGATGTTCAACCCCGCCGATTCGCTCAAGATCAGATGGGTTTCCTGGCCCAGGTCCTTGAGCACACGCAACATTTCGATCCCGTAAATGACACCGGTCGCACCCGTGATTGCCACTACCAAGGGAAGTTTCATTGCATGACCTTTCTCGTCCGGGGCTCGACCACCTTCATGCGCTCAACGCCGGCCGGTGTGATTCGACCGATTCGAGGACTCGAAAGCCCGCCGTTTCCAAGGCAGCAACAATCTTGTTCACGTTCGCAGTGTGGAAGCGCACGATGATTCTTTTTTCGACAAATGCGCCTTTCGGGAGGATGTCCTTGGAGCCGATGGGATACAGCGCCTGGAGGTCCGCTCCTGCGCCTTCGACCACGTCGGCGATCCGCCCCAGTACGCCCGGGCTCATCGGCAGGGGCGCGAGGGTTACGCCGCTGCGCTGCTCCCACGCTCCCAGGAATTGGGCCGCCAGCTGGAGAATTTCATTTGCCGAGATGATCCCGATGACCCGATTGGCCTCCAGGACCGGGAACTGCGCCACGCCCAGTTCCCGTCCTTTCGTCAGACAATACTCCATCGTGTCCGAGCCTTGGACCGTTGCGGGATTGCGGACCATGATGTCCTTGACCTTCAGTCGCGTCACAAAGAAGTTCAGTTCGTCAGGATTTTGCGTAGACAATACGAAATGAGCGGTGCGCAGCAGGTTTTGGCGCGTCACCAGTCCGCGCAACTTGCCGGCAGTTACGACCGGCAGGGCGTGGAAATTGCTTTCCGCAAGAACGCGCCGGGCCTCGGAGACGAACATATCGTCGGGGATAAGCACTGGGTTCGGCTGCATCCAGTTTCGCACCAGCACGGCATGCTCCTTCTCAAATGAATCCGTTGAAGCGGGCGAGCGCAAGCGCGGCGACGCTGATCGCGCTCGTGATTTCCCCGCCTGTGATTCTCGCCACGATTTGTTCGCGATCGATCAAGACCGACTCGATGTCCTCGCCGGAATCCGGCTCCGGCGCGGCGATCCGCCGAACATTGCGCGCCGCAAAGATATGCACCCGGTTGGAAAAAAGCGCAGGCTGTGGCGACAGCACTCCCAGCAGCGAGATCGTCCCATCCCCATAACCCGTTTCTTCGGCCAGTTCACGCGCCGCCCCCTGCTGCGGCGACTGCGCGCTCACGTCGTGCAGTCCCCCCGGAACCTCAAGGCTCGGTGCGCGCGTTCCATGGCGATACTGTCTCACCATGACTAGTGTTCCTTCGATCGTGACCGGAACCACCATCAACCAGTCGATCATATGTACCAAGGAAAGATCGATTTCCCGGCCGGTGCGCGGTGAGCGCACGCGGTCGCGGCTTACGCGGAACAAACCGGCGTCGAAGACCTGCTCCGACGTAATCAGCTGCCATGGACGGATAGGCATTCCGGTGCTTTCACCGCGTCGTTGAAAAGACGGACAAATTCGTCAACCGCGACCCGGGCAAACTCGGGCGTGTACAAGTGTAGGTTGACCTCCTTGATCCGATCGCGATCGTGCACCGCTTGCTTCAACCGGACCAGGAAGGCGGCATCGGCCTGGGGGTCATAGATCGGACGGCCCTCCTTGTCGAGAGACGACCATCCCTTTAGCGGTACCAGGAAGGTCCAGGGCCCTGTGGCCTGATTGAGGCGCTCAGCGATCACCTCGGCCGCACGGCGCAGTTCTTCGGCAGTCGTCCGCACCTGTACGCGAAGGGCGTCCTGGACATACTGCGGCCGGTCCTTTGTCCTCTCCAGCATGTCGGCACGCCCCCCGTAGGAGAGAATATCCAGGCCGCATGGCGCCAGCACCATCGGGATGCCGGTCCGAACGGCGGCCATCAGGCGGTCCGGACCGGGGTCACGGTTGCCCTGATACAGATGTTCGACGATTCCGCCGATACAGATGTCGAGCACGCCTTGAAACGCTCCGTCGAGGATCATCTCCTCCATCGCCTTGTCGCCCTTGCCTTGCGCGTGACAGACGACGGGGGAAAAGCCCGCCTCTTCCAGCATGCCGATCGCGGCCTGCACCGCCATCTCACCGAATCCGAACGAGGAAATGGCGACGCAGGGCTTGTCGAAAACGAAGTCCTGGCCCAGTGTCATTTCCACCATGCCGCAGACCGCGCCGACGGCGTTGGTGATCTGCGCCTTCAACAGCGGATTCATCTTGACGATGTCCAGCACCGTGTGATGCATCGTGATATCGCGCGTGCCCACATAGCGGTCGATATACGCGGGGTGCGCGGCCATTGGTGAAGCCATGACCTTGGGCATGCCAAAAGGCAACTGTTTCATGATCGAGGTTGCGACCAAGGTGGCCGTACCGCCGCCGATGCCGATAATGCCGTGTACGCGCCCTTGCTTTACCAAGTCGCCGACGATGGCGGCGGCCCCCGCGATCTGGTTGTTGGTCGCGGTGTCCCGATCCGATCGATACTTGGCGCGTACGACATCGATCGGCAGACCGCCGCGCGCGGCAACGTCCTCGGTACGAATGTCGCCCGGAAACGGGGGCGGCTCCTCCATGCTGAAATCGAGCAGAATCGCCTCATGCCCCCGGTCCTGTATCAGCCTCTTGACGAAGACGATCTCCTCGCCCCGCGTGTCGAGGTTGCAGACAATCACGATCCCTTTCCTTTGCGCCACGTCCGGCTGCTCCTTGCTTGGTAAACCGCGATCGTTGCGCAGGTCTGGCGACCGGCGCTCCCCTTACTTGGCCGGGCCCTTCTTCACCTCGGGGCGCGTAAGTTTCCCAATCATGTCGGCCACGGGACTCATGCCTTTGAATCCGTATTCGTTCCAGCGATCGGACACCTTTTGCAAAACCGCGCGGTCCATGAAGATTTCTTCGGGGCGGTCCTTCCATTCGAACGGCGTGCAGGCATCGAGCAGGATGCGGCTGGTGATGTCGCGCGCATCGATCGGCAAGCCGGGGTCCAGCGGAGTCGAGCGGCCCCGATCGATGATCTGCGCCGAGCGTTTGGGATCGAAGCGGGTCGCCAGCGCCCACCAGATGCGATCCCAGTCGTCCGCTGCGACGTCATGGTCGACGGTAATGACGCCCTTGACCCCGTAGTGTCCGGTGGTGCTCGCGATTACGGCGTTGCCGACGTGATTCGAGTGCCCTGGGTACATTTGTTTGACCGACACCACGACCCAAAATCGGCCGCAGGCTTCCGGAGGAATGTAGACGCTCTGAATGCCGGGAACCTTCATCGTTTCGAGGTCGTGCCACAGCGTCGCGGTCCGATTGAGCGACTGGATCATGTGGATGTCGTTGATCGGCTTGCCGACCGTTGTCGACCAGAAAATCGGCTTGTTCCGATGCAAGATGCGCTTGACGCGCAGCACGGGCTTCGGATAGTCCTTGCCCTTGTTGCCGGAGTAGTACCCGGTGTACTCGCCGAAGGGTCCCTCTTCCATTAATTCGTTGGGATCAATCCAACCCTCCGCGATGATTTCCGCGTTGGCCGGCAGGGTCAACCCGGTCAGATCGGACTTGAACACCGGCACCGGACGGCTGCGCAGCGACCCGGCGACGTCATACTCGTCGACCTGCGCCGAGACCAGAGTGGAGGCAGCGAGAAAAAGGACCGGATCGCAGCCGACGACCGCTGCGGCAGGCATCAATTCGCCGCGCTCCTGGTATTTCTTCATGTGCATGTCGCCATGCTTGCCCTTGATGATCTGCGAACCGAGAATGTTCTTGCCGAGCACCTGGGAGCGATAGGTGCCAAGATTGGTCCAACCGGTATCGGGATCCCGCGTCACCAGGAAGCCGGACGTGACGAAGAAGCGGCCGCCGTCATCGGGATAGAACCAGGGAACGGGAAATTTCTCGAGATCGACGGCGTCGCCCTCGATGATGTTTTCCTTCACGGGTGGCCGGTCGACGAAATTCGGCTTGATCATCTGCTTGGTCGTGAGCTCCATCCACTTTCTCGATAGGTTGCTCATTGAAAGCGAGGGATCCTGCTCGAGCGCGATCGCAAGCCGCTGCGGGGTCGTGAACGCGCTGGTAAAGACCGGAATGGTGTGGCCTTTGACGTTTTCATACAGCAGCGCCGGCCCTTTGGCCTCTTCATTGACTTTCGAAACGTGGCAAAGCTCCCATTTCCAATCGACCTCGGTCTTGACCCGGTGCAGCAAACCATGCGCCTCGCACGCCTCGATATAGTCGCGCAGATCGTTGATCGGCCTCACTTCCATGCGTTTCATCGGTCACTCCTCCATTTCATTTCGGCAAACTGCCCGTTTGACGCGCGCCGCCGACCGGCGTGCGCGTCGGCTTTTACGAAATCCGTCGTCCCGCCAACATGCCCTGCAGGATGTGGTCAAGGGCGGACACCGGCCCCGCCGTGGCGCTTGCCGCCTTGCTACTCCAGACCGTCTCGGGGCGCGCCTGCAGGATGAAGATGTTGCCGCCGGCCGGCAGATCCTTATCGATTGCCCACTCGATATCCATGGGGCGGCCGTAGTGCTTTTCGATCTGCTTGCCCATGCGGGCAAGCTCGATTGCTTCCTCGTCGAGGATCGACTGCACGGTCTGGCGCTCGAACGGGATTTCCTGTGCCTGCGAC